>JAEEGL015087461.1_pt1 | contig 22196 bp, 18 predicted proteins | sample 9134231 | NCBI WGS metagenome assembly JAEEGL01 (sample SAMN16246548, study PRJNA631951) | gut metagenome | biome: gut microbiome; feature: rumen; material: fiber-attached | host: Bos | place: Iran: Karaj | collected 2018-10 | reverse complement strand
TAGCCTGTAAGCATGTAAAGGTCATGGATGTGGATAGCAGCGCTTCTGTGAGCGTTTGCAATCTCGTCATCATATACTTCTGAAAGCCAGTAATTGGCTGTGATGGCACCTGAATTGGACAGGATAAGTCCACCTACAGAGTAAGTAACTGTGGAGTTCTCCTTAACACGCCAGTCATTGATCTTAAGGTAGTCATCAACAATGTCCTTATAGTTAAGGAGAGCAGAGTTGACGTTACGTACCTTCTCACGCTGCTTACGATATAGGATATATGCCTTGGAAACATCTGAATAACCTGATTCGGAAAGGACTTTCTCAACACTGTCCTGGATCTCTTCTACAGTGATCTTGCCGTCCTTAACCTTGGATTCGAAATCTGAAGCTACTCTAAGAGATATAAGATCTATTACGCTAGAGTGATAATCTTTTTCAAGAGCTATAAAAGCTTTGGTGATGGCGGATGAGATCTTGGCGATATTAAAATCCGCAATAGCCCCATCCCTTTTTACTACCTGGTACATAAAAAACCCCCCTTACGAAACTTACGTTAATGATAAATATAAGATATCATAAGAAGGGTCTAATAGTCAATATATAGATATTGTTATTTATACAAACACAAGATATTGTGGTCAATGATCTGGCTGAACCATAGCTTATCATTATAGCGTTTGTTATTCCACGTGAAAAATTTGCCGGTGGAAGAGCACTTTATTTTGACACGCCCCGCACATGGGTGTTCTCTACATATTTCACGGCTATATCAGCGTAATGCTGCATTTCATCTGCAGTTGGAGCTATAAGGCTGTCGTCCGGAACGGTATCTCTTGGGGTGAACTGTTGCAGGAAATATGCTTTTGCACCCCTTATGGCTTGGCCGATTGCCTCAAAATCCTTATCGTCATGGTAACCCCTAACCACAGTGGTCCTGAATTCATAGTTGATGTCGCTGTTCATTATAATTGAGATACTTTTTTTGATCAGAGAAACATCAATGCTGCCCAAGCCGGCAGTTACCGCATATTTTGTAAAAGAGTTTTTAATATCCATTGCTATGTAATCCAAAAGCCCCTCATCGATCAGCCTGCCAAGCCCCTCCGGATGATAACCATTGGTATCAAGCTTGACTTTAAAGCCCAAATCTTTGATCTTTCTGATAAATATATCAAGATCTTTTCTCATAAGGGGTTCGCCTCCCGTGATGGCAACTCCGTCCAAAAGACCTTTTCTTTTTTCTAAAAACATAAAGAAGGCATCTTCGTCGCAAAGAGGCTTTGCACTGCCGTCCACCAGTTCATAGTTGTGGCAGTACGGGCATCTGAAATCGCATCCTCCAAGAAATACAGTGCATGCAACCAGACCAGGATAATCAAGGAGCGTCATTTTTTGAAGACCATGTATCAACATTTTGTGCCTCCGAAAGAATTAATCATTGCCAATATGGCAGATATAGTATATCAAAAAAGGTCAATAATATGTTAACATAGAAATCGAGGTGCGATTTATATGGCGTTAAAAACATCGGATTTTCCTGCTAAGCAGAGACAATTTAATGAAGATATAGCATCGGGGAATTTCAAACCCTGCTACCTTATATACGGAGATGAGGCCTACCTGCGATTGCAGAACAGGGACAAGATAGTTAAGGCCCTTGGAGGCTCGGAGTCCTCTATGAATTTTAACAGGTACGAGGGAGATAGTTGCAATCCTCTTGAGATAATAGATATGGCAGAGACGATGCCTTTTCTTTCTGATAAAAGGGTGATCCTGGTGGAAAACAGCGGCTTTTTCAAGAACGGATGCGCTGAACTTGCAGAATATCTCAAGGCTTCTTCCGAGACATCAATACTTATCTTTGTAGAAAAAGAAGTGGACAAGCGAAAGGATATCTATAAATCCTTATCCAAGGCCGGTTTTGAGATAGATTGCAGCACCCAGGATGATGACATGCTAAAGAAATGGATAGCTTCAAAGTTTTTGGGTGAAGGGAAAAAGATATCTCCAAGAGCCCAGACAGTTCTGCTGGACAGGGTAGGTACTGACATGTCAAACCTTTCCACAGAGATTGAAAAGCTGGTGTGCTATGCAATTGACAGGGGCGAGATAACTGAGGAGGACATCAACGCAGTATGCGCAAACTATCTGACGAGCAGGATATTTGCCATGACTGACGCAATCTCCGCTCAGGACCAGAGGCGGGCAATAGAGCTGTACTACGATCTTCTTGCACTAAAAGAGCCGCCGGCCAGGATACTGTCCCTTATTACAAGGCAGTTTAACATAATGCTTCAGATTAAAGAGATGTCGGACAACAGGAGGGATAAGGCGGAAATTGCATCTGCAGTAAAGATTGCCCCGTTTCTTGTTGGCAAGTATCAGACCTGGGCCAGGAACTTTTCTTTTGAGCAGCTTCACGCTGCACTTGAGATGTGTGCCATGAATGATGAGGCTGTTAAGACAGGCAAGCTGGACTACGTTATAAGCGTTGAAATGGTAATAATCAAATGTACATCCATCAGCAAAGCAGGCTGATCAAATTTGAAATAATCTGTTTGTTGACTTATACTAACAATTGTCGCAGGACACAGAAAGAGGTATTTTATGGGGGCTAGACCACAACCACAGGAAATTTACAGACATTTTAAGGGCAATATGTATCAGATTGTTACAATTGCCACTCACTCCGAGACCAGAGAAGAGATGGTGGTATACCAGGCTCTTTATGGAGACTACAGGGTTTATGTAAGACCACTTGATATGTTTATGTCTGAAGTAGACAGGAATAAATATCCGGAGGTGAAGCAGAAGATGAGATTTGAGAAGGTAAACCCGGGGCAGGGTGTTGAAAATGCAAGTGTAAATGCAAGCCCTTCAAAGCCTGTAAGGCTCAATCTTGATGAATCAAGCCTTAAAAAAGATTATTCCGAGTCCTCAAAGGTCATGAGCAAGACCGTTGATGAAGAGGCCTCTGAGCTTAATCTTGATCCACTTGTTATCCAGTTCATGGATGCTGACCTGGCTGTGGAAAAAGGTGAGATATTATCTAAACTCAGGCCTACAATAACAAATGATATGATTGATATCATGGCTATGTCTGTGGGAGTTGTGATAAATGAGGGAGACGTGTACGACAGATACAACGATCTTCGCAACTGCCTGGCAACCATGGAGAAATATGAAAGCACCAGATTAAGGAGTTAATATAATGAAATTATTATCAATTGCAGTTCCCTGCTACAATTCACAGGACTATATGAGTAAGTGCATCGACTCACTTCTCGTTGGCGGAGAAGAGGTCGAGATCCTTATTGTAGATGACGGATCCAAGGACAGAACAGCAGAAATAGCAGATGAGTATGCTGCTAAATATCCAACTATCTGTAAGGCAATCCACAAGCCAAACGGCGGACATGGCTCTGCAGTCAATGCAGGAATTGAGAATGCCACAGGTCTTTACTTTAAAGTCGTTGATTCTGACGACTGGGTAAAAGAAATCGCTTACAGAAAGATAATGAGCACACTGGCTGAGCTGGCCGGCGGAGATGTGCAGCTGGATCTTCTTATCAGTAACTTTGTTTATAACAAGGTTGGTGAGAAGCGCCACAAGGTAATGCGCTACAACACAATGTTCCCGATCGAGCAGATCTTTACCTGGAAGGACGTAAAGAGAACTCCAAAGGGGCATTATCTTCTCATGCACTCTGTTATATACAGGACCAAGCTCCTTAGACAGTGCGGACTTAAGCTCCCTGAGCATACTTTCTATGTAGATAATATCTATGTTTTTAACCCGCTTCCATTTGTTAAGAACATGTATTACCTGGATGTAAATTTCTACTATTACTATATTGGAAGAGAAGACCAGTCAGTCAACCAGAAGATCATGCTCTCAAGGATCGATCAGCAGCTCAGGGTAAACAAGCTCATGATTGATTACTATGTTGAGAATTATGGAATGATCAGATCTCAGAAGGAGAGACACAGATACATGTTTAACTATCTGGAGATCATTACAGCAATATCATCTGTTCTTTTAATAACTGAGGACACCAGGGAAAACCTGGCTAAGAGGACTGAGCTTCTTGATTACATCAGGGAAAAGAACTTCCTTTTGTATGTAAAGATCAGATACAGCATAGAGGGAACATATATCTATCTTCCGGGCAAGGGTGGACGAAAGATCACACTTGCAGGCTACAAGCTCCTTCAGAAAATATTCCATTTCAACTGATTATTTGGACGGTTTAGTTAAAATTCTCGATAAATCGATAATTTTATTGGTGGAATTGACATTTTACTTTGTTTTTTAAGGTGCTAAAATATTTCTCATCTTAAGGCAATTTGTTTTTTGTTTTACTTGAAAAATGAGGGATATTATGAAAAAGAAATATGAAAGCTGGATTGGAAGGTCAGCAGATCTAAGTCTTTTAAAGGATTTGCTCTGGCTTGCAACTCCTATTTTTATCTATGCACCTGTTTACATGATATGGTTTATATTTTTGGAAAAGCACACCTTTTCCCATTACTCGGTTATACATACAGCCATTGATGATCTGATACCATTTGAAGAGATATTTGTAATTCCTTACTACACCTGGTTTTTGTATGTTTCGGTAACGCTTTTATTTTTCCTGCTTTCGCTGGACCTTGAAGATTACTACAAGAACTTCATATTCCTGGCGACGGGGATGACAGTGTTCCTGGTTATATCCACTCTTTTCCCAAACATGCATATGCTGCGGCCTGCAGTGATGCCAAGGGATAATGTGCTTACCGGGCTGGTACAGATAATTTACAGCCATGATACTTCCGCCAACCTTTGGCCAAGTATCCATGTTTACAATTCTGTAGGTACCATGATAGCTGTTCATCACAGCAGAAGATTCAATAAAGTTGGTAAGGCAGTCAGCGACTTTATCGGGCTTTCGATCATTCTTTCCACCATGTTCATCAAGCAGCACTCGGTGTACGATGTGGTTACAGCTCTGATAATGGCAACTATTTGTTATATAATGTTCTACCACACTTCAATGCTTGAAAACTTCTGCAGAGGACAGGAAGAAAAGCTCGCACTTAGATACAACTAAATATCAATGTGATATAATATAAACCTCAATTGCCTTTAGGTGATTGAGGTTTTTGTGAGGTTATGTATGTATTATTGTATTGTTAATCCCTCTGCCAGATCAGGAAAGGGAAAAGAAATATGGAATAAGCTTGAGTATAAGTTCCTGGAGAAGGGGCTTGAATATGAGGTCCATCTGACAAAGGGCCCCGGACACGCCACAAGGATTGCCAAAAAACTTACAGAGCAGGACAGAAACGAGAGTAAGTATCCTATAAAGCTTGTGGTTATGGGCGGCGATGGAACACTTAATGAAGTCATGAACGGAATACAGGATTTTGACAGGACTTTGGTGGGATATATTCCAATCGGTTCATCAAATGATTTTTCCAGAGATCTTGCATATCCAAAGGATGTGGATCTGATCATTGACAAGATAGTAGAGGGGAAAAAGGTAAGATCATTGGATCTGGGGAGACTGACCTTTAATTCCATGTCAAGTACCATGTCCAGACTTCATGATGACAGCATTGGAAAAATCAGGATTTTTGATGTGAGTTCGGGAATCGGCTTTGATGCTGCAGTATGCGAGGAGGCCCTTGCCTCCGGAACCAAGAACTTCTTAAACAGGATAGGCCTTGGTAAGCTTACCTACGGAATGATCGCCATAAGGCAGCTGCTTAAAGCGGACAAGGTTCCCTGCGACATAGAACTTGACGATGGAAGGATCATACATCTCGAGAGATTTATCTTTATTGCTGCAATGATACATCACTATGAGGGCGGCGGCTTTAATTTTGCGCCGGGAGCAGATCTTACAGATGGCAAGTTTGATCTGTGCTTTGCAGGAGATATGCCTCCTGCCAGGATGATGTTTGCGCTCCCCTTTTCATTTATCGGTCATTACTACTGGATCAAAGGTATAGGCCACTATGTTACCGGTAAAGTGACTGTCAGGTCCAAGGAGCCCATGTGGGTTCACACCGATGGCGAGGTGTCGGTTAAATCTGATAACATAACCTGGGAGTGCCTTAGGGAAAAATTGAATCTTATGAATTAAACACAAAAATGGTCAATAACCCTGGAAAGGTATTGGCCATTTTTTTATCTAGATTTTTCCAGGGGATTATGATACGATATGCGAAGTGTGTTGCTTTAATACATTAAATTGTAAATGTGTTTTTTAACAAAGGCAAATTTAATAGGAGGATATGGTATGTATTCATTGGAAGAAGTAAGGAAGGTTGACCCTGAGATCGCTTCTCTTATCGAAGAAGAAGTTGAGCGTCAGAACAATCACATTGAGCTTATCGCATCAGAGAACTGGACCAGCAAGGCTGTTATGTCCGCAATGGGAAGTCCTCTCACAAACAAGTACGCAGAGGGTCTTCCGGGGAAAAGATACTACGGCGGTTGTTATGTTGTCGACAAAATAGAGAACATTGCAAGAGACAGGGCAAAAGAGCTGTTCCACTGCGACTATGCTAACGTTCAGCCACACTCAGGCGCCCAGGCAAATCTTGCAGTACAGTTTGCACTCCTTAAGCCCGGCGATACCATTATGGGAATGGACCTTGAACAGGGCGGACATCTCACACATGGTAGCAGCGCTAACATTTCCGGTACATACTATAATATCGTTCCTTATGGTGTAGACGAGAATGGCATTCTCGACTATGACAATATGTACAAGCTTGCAGTAGAGCACAAGCCCAAGCTTATCATCGCCGGTGCTTCTGCGTATTGCAGGACAATTGATTTCAAGAAGTTCAGAGAGGCAGCTGATGCCTGCGGAGCAGTGCTTATGGTAGATATGGCACATATTGCAGGTCTGGTTGCTGCAGGTGTTCATCCAAGCCCATTCCCTTATGCAGATGTTGTTACCACAACAACACATAAGACCTTAAGGGGACCAAGAGGAGGAATCATCCTTTGGAACCAGGCAGCGCAGGATAAATACAAGTTTAACAAGGCTGTATTCCCTGGCATTCAGGGCGGACCACTTGAGCACGTTGTTGCTGCCAAGGCTATCTGTTTTAAAGAGGCTCTTTCTCCTGAGTTCAAGACTTATGCCCAGAACGTTATCGACAATGCGCAGGCACTTTGCAAGGGACTTATGAACAGAGGCATCAAGATTGTTTCAGGCGGTACAGACAACCACCTTATGCTGGTAGATCTTACAAACTTCGGCCTTACAGGCAAAGAAGTTGAGGCCTGGCTTGATGATGCACATATCACTGCCAACAAGAACACCATTCCTAACGAGCAGCAGTCACCTTTCGTTACAAGCGGAATTCGTCTTGGAACACCGGCTGTTACCACAAGGGGCATGAATACAGAGGATATGGACAGGATTGCAGAGGCTATTGCTATAGTTATCAAGAACAAAGGCGAAAAGAACGATGAGGCCAGAGCGATCATCAAGGAGCTTACAGATAAGTATCCACTTGACTGATTCCTGATAATACGGGGCTGTGTAATTATTACACAGCCTTTTTTATTTCTGTAATTGTCTGAAAAGATTATTCTTTTGTAAATTTTACTATCAGTGAAGGTTTTGAATTGTCTTAAGATACATTTTAGCTTTCGAACCGGTTTAGAAGTGGCGGAGAGTAATAGTTTAAGTTGTATATAATGTATAAACAATTAAAATAAATAACAGAAAATAATACAATTTATACGATATAATCAAAATAATTAAAAGAATTTTGGAAAATGTATTGACAAATGTTTTCGGTTTAAATATAATAAGACCATCAAGAGATACTTATAAGATATCCAATTACTTCTCCACTTGGTATATAGAACAAACAGAGCCGGGGGAGAAAGAAAGGCAGGTACACTCCAAAGGGATAAGTAATTAAAATATTCAGAGAAAGGATGGTACGGTCCACCAAACTAGGAAATCAGGTTTTATAAAAAAGTTTTACAAGTAATACCAGTTTTAAAGATCTAAGTTTTAAGAATTAGAAATACAGCGCTTCAAGTACATGAGAAGTGGTTTGAACAAGTAAAAATTCGTGAACTTGCAACCACAGCATATGAATGCGAAAGTTAATGGAAAGATGAGGCTGAGAATTGGAGGTTGGTCCGTTGGACGTAATAACAATTGAATTAGATGAGTACTCGGCATGAGGGCAGAAGCAGGTAATATCGATGAAGCTTCTGCCCTATTTGTGTGCATTTATCGATTCTTTTGTGTTATTATATTAGTCAGAAAAAAGATTGATGGCGGGAAACTATAAATGGCAAGATTAGATGAACAGGATTTTGATGAAAAGAGGCTGGCTCGCAGACAGAGAAGAAAAAAGAGCCAGCTTATTGCATATATAATACTTGTCTCGGTGATTGTAGCTGTTGCCGGGATCTGTGTTGCTGCAGTGATCCTGGTGGGGGGATTATTAAAAGGCAGTGCACCTTTGCATGAAGAAGTGGTAAGCCAGCAGCAGGAACAGGAAGTGGAGAGCGCGGTTATCGAGACTCCGGAAGTTGTTTCTGAGCAGCAGGAGTATACCCAGGAAGATATGCTGGGGGATATTGTAGACAGCGTCATTGCTGAACAGACTTTGGAGGATAAGGTTGCGGGGCTTTTTGTCATAACTCCGGAGCAGCTCACCGGTGTTGATACAGCTGTTAAAGCCGGTTCCGGTACCCAGGAGGCACTCAGTAAGTTTGCTGTCGGCGGGATCGTTTATTCTTCCAAGAACATAAAAACCACAGAACAGATCAAGGAGATGCTTGATACAACGGCATCTATGAGCAAATATCCTGTTTTTACACTGCTTTCGGAACAGGGAAACATGTCGGATTCTGTTAAGGATACACTGGCTCTTTCTCCGGACATAGAGATAACAGACGGTGAAAGCGCATATCAGGCCGGGACACAGATAGGCTCGCAGCTGTTTAAATACGGATTTAACAGCAGTGTTTCACCATGTATTGAACTTTCTGAAGAAGCTAAATTTGGAACAGACATTGATCTGAACAGAGATATTGCAGCAGGCTTTTCTAAGGGACTTGAGGAATCCGGAATATTATCCTGCAGCTATATGTTTCCCATAAAGGGCGACACCTTGCCTGGCATGGTTAGCAGTGATAAGACCAAGGACGATCTTGTACTTAACGAGTATGAAGTCTTTAAGAATGTAATAGATTCAGGCTATGCAGGCGCTGTGATGGTTTCCAACGTATCTTTTCCTAATCTGACACAGGACAACACACCGGCTTCCTTATCAGATAAGATCATCACTGAGGAACTACGAGGAACCCTTGGCTACAGCGGAATAGTTATTACAGCTCCATTAAATGAAGGCGCCATCACAGAGTACTACACCTCAGGAGAAGCAGCAGTTGCAGCCATTAAGGCCGGCGCTGACATGATCTACATGCCGGATAATTTCGAGGAAGCCTATAATGGATTACTTGAAGCCGTTACGAACGGAAGCATTAGTGAAGATAGGCTCAACGAATCCCTCAGGCGTGTTTATTCAGTGAAATATTCTGACAGAGTAGAGCAGATCGCAAGTGGAAATTGATGAAAGTAGATGAGCGGCGAAATTGCATCAGTCCCTGGGCCGCATGTAGAAGTTGCCGGTGAGTTCCTCGGTCCTTACGGAATTGATGAACGCGCCGGGATCAATCTCTTTTATCTTAGGTATCAGCTTCCTTGTGTCGGAAGCACTGACTATGGAATAAACAATCTTTTTATTCTTATGGAAAAAAGATCCTTCTCCATCTATCAATGTCGCACCATGCCCGCAGGTCTCATATATCATTGAGCAAACCTGGTCGGGCATATCTGTTATTATGAAAAGAGTCTTTTGCTGGTATGTTCTGTACAGTGTGTGAAGCGCCGTAGTTGTAACATACTGGAAGATCATGGAGTACAGCGCTTTATCCCAACCAAACAACAGACCTGCGATTGTCAAAAGAACCACATTTCCAGCAAGGATATAAGGAAATGCGTCTATTCCTTTTTTCTGTGAAAGGTAAATTGAAATAAAGTCTGTTCCTCCACTGGTAGCATCTACGTTCAGGCACATGGTGATGGCAAGGGCGTTTAGAAGTCCTCCGAATACTGCCACCAAAAGCTCGTCGTGGGTAAAGGTGTAGTAGGGCAGAAGGTCTACAAACAGACCGCTTGAAACAACCATTATCATTGAAAAGAGAGTAAACCTCTTCCCGATAAATCTAAATCCAATATAAACAGGAATGGCATTGAGCATTACATTGATAGGTGTAAAGGGAATTGTGATATTGAAGAATTTAAGCGCGATTCTCTGTATGATGATGGTAAGACCTGTGGCTCCACCGGGATACAGGCCCCCTGCGTTGACGAATGAATTGATGTTTACAGCCATTACAAAGGCTGCAGCCATTACAACAACAAGGCGCACGGCATCTTTTTTCAGAGCTCTTTTCAGATTGTATTTTCCATTTGTTTGCTGAACCATATTTTCGCTCCGGACAGATCTTTATATAGCCTAAGTATACACCAAATTAAGTGATACTGCCATTTTGGCGCGATTAAATGTGAGATGGTCATTTACGGATCTCATAAATACCCGGGGCAATTTTTACTTTAAGATACAGCTCTGCGTACTGAGATGGGGACAGATCCTCAATGTAATTGAGCTGGAAATTCTTTGTTATCCCATTTTTTATTAGAATATCAGCTGCTTTGTTATAGGCAATTGCAGCCTCTGCCTCGGTATTGTATTTCCCCACAACATAGTTACTCTTTATGTGAATCACGGATTTGTAGCGGATAAAGCCTCTGTAAGTGAACTGTCTTACACCCCGGTATCTGTTCAGAATAATGATATTCTCATATCTTAGGTCATTGTGATCGTCGTTGGCAAACACATAATCTCTTCCCTCAACTGCGTAGCTCTTTACCCCGTATCGGGAAAGAACCGACAGCTGGCTTCCGTAATCGGCAACAAAAAGATGACTGCCTCTTTGCATGATCTTGTGGGAGGAGTAATAGAAAAGGTCATCGATGTCGAACTTAAGGGCCCTTGTCTGAGACAGATAGTACAGAAAATATTTCTTTTCCAGATAGATAGGGTTTGATATATATATGCCCTTGTCCCTGAAGTTGACAAGGCATACAAACTTCTCAAAGGGGAGAGTCATTGATTTCTTGTAGGAAGATATAGTCATGTCCTCAGATTCAAGAACTTTGGCAGCTTCGGTATATGCCTTTGACGCCATTTTGATATCGCCATAGCTTCCAAGGGAGATATGCTTGCCTGAATATGTAATAGATGCACGAAAAGATGACGTTCCGTCCTTTAAAGTTGTGGAATATACCCCAACATATTTTTTTTTGCTCATTTTTCCCCCAAAAGAAGTGGTATTATGGTATACTTTATCATAATTTACTTTTGTGCATTAACGTGTATAAGAGTATTGTATATGAAATAACTTACGAGTGTCAAAACAAAGGAGCAACAAAATGTCAAAGGAAGTTTTGTATTCAAGCACCAGGGGAGATAAGGGTAAGATAAAGGCATCAGAAGCGATTTTGCGCGGCCTTGCACCAGACGGAGGCCTTTATGTTCCGGATCATATTCCTCATCTGGAAAAGACACTTCGAGAGATTGCAGGTCTTTCCTACCAGGAAACAGCTTATGAAGTAATGAGGCTGCTTCTTACCGACTACACTGAGGATGAGCTCAAATACTGCATTTCACATGCATACGATTCAAAGTTCGACACAGAGGAAATCGCGCCCCTTTCTGAGGCGGACGGAGCATATTTCCTTGAGCTGTACCACGGCGCAACAATAGCGTTCAAGGATATGGCACTTTCTATTCTTCCTTATCTTATGACCACAGCTGCCAGGAAGAATTCCATCAAAAATGAAATAGTTATCCTTACTGCCACAAGTGGAGATACAGGTAAAGCTGCTCTTGCAGGCTTTGCGGAGGTTCCCGGCACCAGGATCATTGTCTTTTACCCAAAGCACGGCGTAAGTCCTATCCAGGAACAGCAGATGGTTACCCAGAAGGGGGACAACACCTGCGTAATTGGTATTGAGGGCAATTTTGATGATGCACAGACAGGTGTGAAAAAGATATTTACAGACCCTGAACTTGCTTCTTATATGGATTCCAAGGGCTTCCAGTTCTCATCTGCCAACTCCATCAATATCGGAAGGCTTGTTCCTCAGATTGTATACTACGTTTATTCCTATGGTAAACTCCTTAAAGAGGGCAGGATTGCAGAGGGAGATCCTATAAATGTTGTTGTTCCCACAGGTAACTTTGGGAACATCCTTGCTGCATACTATGCAGGAAAAATGGGAGTACCCATTGCAAAGTTCATCTGCGCATCCAACTCAAACAAGGTATTGTTTGACTTTTTTAAGACAGGTGAATATGACAGAAACCGTGAATTTGTGCTTACAAGCTCACCTTCCATGGATATCCTTATCTCATCCAATCTTGAGAGACTTATTTACCATATCGCAGGTGACAGTCCGGAAGCAGACGCTTCTTACATGAAGAAGCTTTCTGAGGACGGCAAATATGAGATAACAGATGCTATGAAAGCGGGACTGGATAACTTCTATGGCGGATATGCCACTGAGGAGGAGACCTTTAAGACAATCAGAGCTCTTTTCGATGATTCATCATATCTTATTGATACTCATACAGCTGTGGCTGCTGCGGTTTACGACAAGTACAGGAGTGAAACAGGAGATAATACTGTAACTGTTATTGCTTCAACCGCAAGCCCGTATAAGTTTACCAGAAGCGTTATGAATGCTCTTGGAAAGGGCGATGATAGTAAAGATGATTTTGCTCTTGCTGACGAGCTTTCAGAGATTTCAGGCGTAGCTATTCCTGAAGCTGTTGAGTCTATAAGAAATGCCCAGGTGAGGCATAAGACAGTAGTAGAAAAAACTCAGATGGAAAGTGCTGTTAAGGCTTTTCTTGGCATCTGATTTAATGCTACAATAGTATATGACTGATAATTCTTATGAGGGCATCAGCAAGATGCCCTCAAATTCTTAATGGAGGTGCGTATGGACTTGGGGAAGGGTTACTATTCAGAAAACACACCCGAAATCGTTGAGCTTTCCAATCTTTCCAGGAAAGCAGATTTAATTGAGAATGAACTGTTTATCAAATATGATGTTAAAAGAGGCTTAAGAGACCTTAACGGTAAAGGTGTCCTTACTGGCCTTACCAGAATTTCCGAGATCATTGCCAAAAAGGTTGTGGACGGAAAAGAAATCCCTGCTGACGGCGAGATATATTTCAGGGGCTATGATGTGCACAAGCTTGTGGAATCAGCTGTGGCTGAGAACAGGTTTGCTTTTGAGGAATGCGCTTATCTGCTCCTATTTGACAAGCTTCCCACCGGAAAAGAGCTTTTTGAGTTTGAAAAGCTCCTTGGAATATATAAGAGTCTTCCGCCAAGTTTTGTAAGGGATGTTATCATGAAGGCTCCAAGCCGCGACATGATGAATACTCTGGCAAGGAGTGTGCTTACTCTGTATTCTTATGATGATATGGCAGATGATGTGTCACTTCCTAATGTTCTTAGGCAGTCACTTCAGCTTATAAGTATGTTCCCGCTTCTGGCTATTTATGGCTATCATGCTTACAATCACTATCATGAGGGCAATTCACTTTTCATCCATCCACCAAAGGAAGAGCTCTCCACAGCAGAGACAATTCTTTACCTTCTTCGTCCGGACAGCCAGTATACTGAGCTTGAAGCCAAGCTTCTTGATATATGCCTTGTTCTTCACATGGAGCACGGCGGAGGTAATAACTCGTCCTTTACAACTCACGTTGTTAGCTCATCCCTTACAGATACCTATTCTGTAATCGCAGCTGCCATAGGATCCCTTAAGGGTCCTCGTCACGGCGGAGCCAACATCAAGGTTGTGCACATGTTTGACGACATTGAAGCCAATGTCAAGAACTGGAAGGATGAAGATGAAGTAAGATCTTACCTTGATAAGATCCTGAATAAAGAAGCCTTTGATAAGTCAGGACTTATCTATGGTATAGGACATGCCATCTACTCCAAATCCGATCCAAGAGCAGTGATCCTTAAGAGCTTTGTTGAGAAGCTTGCTGCAGAGAAGGGTAAGGAAGATGAACTGGCACTTTATGAGATGGTCGAGAGACTTGCGCCGGAGATAATCAGCGGCGAGCGCACCATGTATAAGGGCGTTTCTGCCAACGTGGATTTCTACTCAGGCTTCGTTTACAGAATGCTGAACCTTCCGGAAGAACTCTATCCTACAATCTTCGCCATAGCAAGGATCGTAGGCTGGTCTGCACACCGCATGGAGGAGCTTGCCAACAATGGCAAGATCATCCGTCCCGCCTACATGGCCATTGAACCCCGAAAAGAGTACGTCCCAATGAATGACAGACAATAACTGGTCTTCCATGACCAAGCAAAAATAATCCCTGTTTCCTCGAGGCTGCCGCTTAACCTCGTCAACAGGGATTATTTTTTGCTTGGATTAAGAAAAATCCATTTATATGAACTGAGTATTCCTGAAATAATTACTCGTTTTAAGAGTGTGAACAGATAACAAATAATCCCTTGTGACGAGGTTAAGCGCTAGCCTCGAGGAACAAGGGATTTTTGTTATCTGTGTAGGCCTGAAAAGTGTAAATTACAGGTTATACTTAGCTGCGATAAGTGGTGCAACCTTTGAGGAGCCGATACGGCTGCAACCTGCATGGGCGAAGGCATGTGCATCCTCGATTGTGCGAATTCCGCCGGCTGCCTTGATCTTAACATCAGGTCCAATGTGCTTCTTAAAGAGCTCGATGTCCTCAAGTGTAGCACCTGCTGAACCAAATCCTGTAGAAGTTTTGATATAGTCTGCCTTTACCTCTGTGATGATCTTGCACAGCTCTATCTTTTCATCCTCTGTAAGGTAGCAGGTCTCAATGATGACCTTAAGGAGCTTGTCTCCGCAAGCCTTCTTGATCTCTGTAAGCTCTTTTCTTACTTCGTCGTATCTGTGATTCTTGACATCGCTGATGTTTACTACAGTGTCAATCTCAGATGCGCCGTCTGCGATGGAATCCTGCGCCTCAACAACCTTGGAGTGTGTGCTGTTGTAGCCAAGAGGGAAACCGATAACTGTGCAGAGCTTGAGGTTATCGCCGTACTTGTCATGAACTCTCTTTAAATATGTCTGGGGAATGCAGACAGTGGCTGTGCCATATTTTACAGCCTCGTCACAAAGGGACACAATTTCCTCCCATGTAGCATCTGCGGTGAGCAGTGTGTGGTCAATAAGGCCAAGTATCTCTTTTTCTTCCATATCAATGATCTCCTTAAAAAATTAACAATAATCAGTGCTCCATAATTATAGCACAGAGATGATAATTATGTGGTACAATTCTTGGTGCAAAATATCTATCTTCGAACAAAGGAGAAGTGTAGCAAAATGGAAAATACAGTTATAAAAGAAAGACTTAAAAGACTAAGGCAGGAGATGGCAAAATGCGGTATTGACTACTATATGATGCCTACCTCCGACTTTCATAATTCAGAGTATTCAGCAGACTTTTTTAAGGTGAGAGAGTACTTCTGCGGATTTGACGGATCAAACGGAACACTGGTTGTAAGTCTGGACGAAGCAGGCATGTGGACTGATGGAAGATATTTTATCCAGGCTGAGAACCAGATGGAAGGAACCGGAGTTAAGCTCTACAAGATGCTTGAAGCTGGAGTTCCTACAATTTCTGAATACCTTATGGCAAACATGAAAGAGGGACAGACTCTTGGCTTTGACGGAAGGGTTATTTCCACCAGTATAGGAGAGGACCTTGAAAATAAGCTCTCTGCAAGGAAAGTGACTCTTAAGATTGACAGGGATCTAGCTGAAACAGTCTGGACAGACAGGCCGCTCCTTCCTTGCCATGATATGTACGTGCTTTCTGATGAGCTTTGCGGTAAATCCTTTGTAGATAAGCTCTCACAGGTAAGAGCCAAGATGGAGGAGTACGGCACCAGGGCATATCTTCTTAGCAAGCTGGATGACATCATGTGGCTTACAAATCTTCGTGGCAATGATGTGGAGTGCAATCCCGTGGCTCTTTCCTATGCCTTTGTAACTGAGGATTCCTTTACTTTATTTGTTCAGGAAAAAGAGATTACGGATGAGGTTCGTACATACTGCGATAAAGTAGGTATCGCGCTCAAGGGATACGATGAAGTTGTTTCCTTTGTAAAAAAAGTGAAGGTGAGCGGCAACATTCTTTTTGATAAGAGAAACACCAACTTCCTGACCTACAAGGTGCTCCTTGACAAGGTTAAGAACGAGAACCTGCGCCTTGTTAATGCCAAGGATCCGACAGAAATGTTAAAGGCCTGCAAGAACGAGACAGAGCTTAAGAATATTAGAGAAGTTTACTTAAAAGACAGTGCCAAGCTCACAGAGTTTATATACTGGGTAAAAGAGACTGTCGGAAAAGAGAAGGTTACTGAGTATTCTGCAGCCATGAAGCTTGATTCAATGAGAGCTGAGCTCCCGGGATTTATTGAGCTGAGCTTCCCTACCATCAGTGCTTATAATGCCAACGCTGCCATGGCTCACTATGAGGCTACTGCAGATAATGCTGCAGAAGTTAAAAAGCAGGGACTTCTCCTTGTGGATTCCGGCGGAACCTACATGGGCGGAACAACAGATGTCACAAGAACAATTGTTGTGGGCGAAATTTCCGATGAGATTAAAAAGCACTACACCCTGACAGTCTGCGGAATGCTCCGTCTTGCAAATGCTAATTTCCTTGAGGGTTGCTCAGGCAAGAACGTGGACATTCTTGCGAGAGGACCACTCTGGAACGCAGGTATTGACTACAAGCATGGCACAGGACACGGAATTGGCTATATCTTAAATGTCCATGAGGGACCACAGAATATCAGATGGCGCTTTACTCCGGGGCAGAATGAAGCTCCATTGGAACCCGGAATGATCGTATCGGACGAGCCCGGTGTTTACATTGAGGGAAGCCACGGAATAAGGATCGAGAACATTCTTGAGGTTGTTAAGGGACAGGAAGGAGAGTATGGACAGTTCCTTCACTTTGAGCACCTTACCTATGCACCTATTGATCTTGAGGCTATTGATACAAAATACATGGACAGCAGCGACATCAAGGCCCTTAATGACTACCACAAGATGGTATATGACAGGGTCAGCCCGCTCATCAAAGATGAGACAGTTCGCACATGGTTAAAGGGAGCTACAAAAGAAATTAATTAAAAGTAAAAAGTATCTTAAATATGGCGTAAATGCTTGAAAATATGCGCCTTTTGACTATAATAAGATTAGAAATACAAATAAGTTCTCCTGGAATGACCGACAACTCCTGTGTAATTTGAACCTACATTACTTTAAACGGGACTCCTAAATTACCTACCTGAATGTCACGCCTTCGGCCCTGCGTATACGCAGACCAGCTATGGGAGAGGAAGACAGGATCTTAGGTTGCGGTAACCCACCTGGCGTTAGCTAGGAGTCAAATAACAGGAACCGGCATTTTGGGATTATTTGGGAAATTAAAAGCAGTCATCATTGGTGGCTGCTTTTTCCGTATGATGTGAGGGGATAAATATGACTGTCAAGCAGCAGCTTATAGAGCTGGCTAAGGACTTTGCATTCAGGATGCAAAAAAAGAATATTGCTGCCTACGCCGGAAGCTGTGCTTATTTCTTTATGATCTCCATAGTACCCCTTCTTGTTTTTATGTCATCTCTTTTACCATATACAGCCCTTACAGCCAGGGACCTTTCCAGAGCCCTTATTGAAATAACACCTGATTTTGCCAATGATGTTGTTATCAGGATGGTCAGCGAAGCATATGATCAGTCTGTTGCTGTATTTTCAATATCCGCTCTTGCCACCATCTGGTCCGGAGCCCTGGGCATGTTGTCTATTATCAGAGGACTTAATATAATATATGATGTGGAGGAGCGAAGGAACTATTTCTATCTGAGATTTATAGCAGCTCTTTACACCATAGCAATGATCGTCATTGTGACCTTCATGCTTCTGTTTATGGTATTTGAAGACATTGTTGAGACAATTGCTGTCAGCCATTTTCCGGGGATCATGTTTTTGATCTCGCTTTCATCATATTTTAAGTTTATAGTTGTGATCTTGGTGGCAACTTTTTTGTTTGCGCTGGTTTATACATATGTTCCAAGTGCCAGGATGACCTTTGTTTATCAGATTCCCGGTGCGGTTTTGTCGGCTGTGGTGTGGTATATCTTTTCGTGGCTGTTTTCATTGTATGTGGAGCGGACTGAGTATTTTTCCATATATGGAAGCATAGCAACTGTTCTTATCATGATGATCTGGCTTTATTTCTGTATTTATATCTTCATGATCGGGGCATTTATAAACAGATTTTTCCATCCTGCCGTTAAGGTACTTTATGATGATCATCACCACAACAAGGTAAAAAAGAGAGTCAGGAAAAAGAGTACTAAACAGCTAAGGAAACCAAGAAAATATAGTGAATTTGGATAAATAATCTTATAAAGGGGGCAAGTCATGAAATTTAATAAAGGACTGTTAAAAAAGAAGTGGGTTCAATATTCAATAGCGACCTGCTCGGCTGTATTGCTGTATCAGCTGTTATCTAATTATTGGCTTTTTGCAGACGTATTCTCCGGGATTTTCAAAATTATTAAGCCTGTGATATCAGGAATAATTGTGGCCTATATTCTCAACCCGCTGGCCGATCTCTTCGACGGGAGAGTACTGAAAAAGATCCAGAATGAAAAGACAAGATGGAAGCTGTCTGTTGCTTTTACGCTTATTGTACTGGCTCTTTTTGTAACTCTTTTGTGCTTTGCACTGATCCCGCAGCTGGCACAAAGCGTTTCAACACTTGTGGCAAACATGGGAGTGTATGTGAATACCATTCAGGATTACCTTAAGCTGTTTGAAAATGGCGGGGCAGGTAAGCTGTTCGGACTTGATTTTTCCGGTATTGCCTCCATTGGTGACACTCTTATGGAAAATATCGGATCATATTTTAAGGACAACATGGATACCGTTGTTATCACCAGTTCTTCAATCGGACAGGGTGTATTTGATGCAGTTATAGCCTTTATCCTTGCTATTTATTTCCTTCTTGCCAAGAAAAGTATAACAGCCGGTTTGGGCAAGTTTTTATCTCTCCTTATGAAGGATGAGACCTTTAACAGGTGGGTGGATTTTTTCCAGAGATGCAACAATATTCTTATAAGATATATTGGTGTGGACGTAGTTGAAGGTCTTATTGTAGGAGTGGTAAATTTCCTGTTTATGATAATAATGGGAATGCCATATGCCGCTCTGATATCTGTTATTGTCGGTGTTACAAATCTGGCACCTACCTTTGGACCTATTGTAGGAGCAGTCCTGGGGGCATTTATACTAGTGCTTATCAACCCATGGTATGCGTTATGGTTCCTTCTTTTTACAATTGTTCTTCAGACAGTTGACGGATACATTTTAAAGCCAAGGCTCTTTGGCGAGAGTCTGGGAGTATCAGCCCTGATGATCCTCATTGCCATCATTGTTGGCGGAAGGCTGTTTGGGGTTATGGGTATTTTGTTTGCCATTCCTTTTGCAGCGATATTTGATTTTGTCTGGAAGGATTATGTACTAAAAAAACTTGAGGAACGCAAAGCTAAGAGGTACAATATATAGTATGAGAAGGGGGTATTATTATGGATATTATGAGTTTTGTGGATGATGTTATTGAATTTGCTAAGGACAAGCTTGATAGTGTCATGGACTTTTGGGATGACCTTGAAGATGACAAGAAGAAGCTTCTTGTGGGCTGCGTAGCAGCTGCTGCCTTCGCGATCGTAATAGCAAGCATAGCCTATAGTATTGGAAAGTCTAAGGGTGAGAGACTTGCCTTAGAGGAAGAAGATTTTTAAGATTTAAGACAGCTTGTGTGGGAGCTTCTGATTATGGAGGCTCCTACATTTTTGGAGATTTTTATGAAAAAGGTATTACGAATAATCTGTGTTATCCTGATCATGGTATTGCTGGCCGCCGGTTCGCTGATAGGCTTTTTGACAATTGATGAGTATAACCCGCAGGATATTGAAAGCATTGAGATAAATGGCGATTCAGCTAAGAGGATAAAGACAGGAGAGGAAGTGACACTTCTTACCTGGAATCTTGGGTATGGCGCCCTTGGTGACAACGCAGATTTCTTCATGGATGGGGGGAAAATGGTTTACACCGCCGACAAGGAAAGAGTTCTATCTAACCTTGACGGTGATATAGCTGAGTTTGAAAAGATATTGCCTGATATCATATGTACCCAGGAAACAGACAGGAGTTCGGCAAGATCCTACTTTATCGATGAAGTGGAGTATTTCCTGTCTAAGTCTGACCTTGAAGCCCTTCATGGAGAGAATGTATTTGCAACAAACTTAAAGGTTGCTTTCATTCCGCTTCCTATCCCTCCTATCGGAAAAGTGCTCAGCGGTCTGATGCTCTTTAGCAGATACGAGATTTCCTCGGCTGACAGGATCAAGCTTCCCTGTCCCTTTAAGTGGCCCGTCAGGACCTTTAACTTAAAGCGTTGTCTGGAAGAGGTGAGACTGCCTGTAGACGGTTCTGATAAAGAACTTATCATCATTAATCTTCACCTTGAAGCTTACGATTCCGGAGAAGGTAAAGCTGCTCAGGCAAAGATGCTAAAGGAGGTGCTTGATAAGGAACTAAAGACCGGCAATTACATTATTGTCTGCGGTGATTACAACCAGGTCTTTTCAAATGTGGATGCCAGTGCTTATCCTACTCTTGAAGGAAAATGGCAGCCGGGAGAATTAGATGTTACTGAGTTTGACGATAGTCTTACATTTAGTACCGACGCATCAGTTCCTACCGGAAGATCAATCGACAGGGCACTGGATAGCGCAGAGAATAAGGATCCTGAGCATTTTCAGTACTATGTGATAGATGGATTTATTACTTCACCTAACGTGGAGATTGAATCAGTTTATACGGATGATCTCTCTTTTGTCACCTCAGATCACAATCCAATGATTCTTAAATTTAAGCTTAACTAAAAATGAGGCTTGTAGTCAAAAAAATGGCTACAAGCCTTATTATTTTTCGTGACAGTAAACGTTTAATTGAATATAATAGATGGTAAGGTATTTCAAAAAAGAACTTTGAAAGGGGACAGTTTTAAAATGGTACACAAGGTAAAACGTAATGTTATTGTGGGACAGTCGGGAGGTCCTACTGCAGCAATCAACTCATCACTTGCAGGCGTTTACAGAACTGCAATTGACCGTGGATACAAGAAGGTTTACGGAATGATCCATGGTGTTCAGGGCCTTATGGAGGGAAGATATGTAGATCTTTCCGATCATATCCAGTCAGGACTTGATATAGAGCTTTTAAAGAGAACACCCTCAGCTTATCTTGGTTCTTGCAGATACAAGCTCCCTGAGATATTCGAGAATAAAGAAGTTTATGAAAAGATCTTTGAGATCCTCAATAAGCTTGAGATAGACTGCTTTATCTATATTGGTGGTAATGATTCAATGGATACCATAAAAAAGCTTTCTGATTATGCTATCATTTCCGGATCACCCATCAGATTTGTTGGATGTCCTAAAACTATTGATAACGACCTGGCTCTTACAGACCACACACCTGGATACGGCTCAGCAGCTAAGTATATCGGAACATCTGTAAAAGAGATCATCAGAGACAGCTGGTCACTTGAGACAACCAGCGGCCAGGTTATCATCGTTGAAGTAATGGGAAGAAATGCCGGATGGCTTACCGGTGCAACAGCTCTTGCAAAGGGCGAGGACTGTGACGGACCTGACGCTATCTACCTTCCTGAGCTTCCTTTCGATATGGATTCATTTATCAAGAAGATCAAAGGTCTTTTAAAGACCAAAGCTTCTATCGTTGTTGCTGTTTCTGAGGGTATCAGGACCAAGGACGGCAAGTACATCAGCGAACTTGGAAGCACTATTGAATATGTAGATGCATTTGGCCACAAGCAGCTCACAGGAACAGCAAGATACCTTTGCGACGTAGTTGCTAAAGAGTGCGGATGCAAGACTCGTCCTATCGAGCTTTCAACACTTCAGAGAGCTG
>JAEEGL014916153.1_pt1 | contig 22196 bp, 19 predicted proteins | sample 9134231 | NCBI WGS metagenome assembly JAEEGL01 (sample SAMN16246548, study PRJNA631951) | gut metagenome | biome: gut microbiome; feature: rumen; material: fiber-attached | host: Bos | place: Iran: Karaj | collected 2018-10 | reverse complement strand
GTAGCCATGTCCATGAGAGTGAGAGGCTTGTCCTTTCGTTTCGCATAGATGTCAGTGTGCATGGCCTCGTAATTTTTGAGGGATTCCTTGAAAAGCTTTGCGTAAGGGCCTTTTTCGATTTTGATGTTTTTAAGAACCGTGTTGAAAGTTGTGTGACGGCAGTGGTCAGACCAGTAAGTGTCAAGAACACGGATTTCAGTTTCGGTCGGGTCGCGTTTGATAGACTTGAAATATGACTGCAGGAACTGAATATCGGCCAGATCCATAGCCAGGCCCATCTTCTCGCGGTAAGCGTCAAGCTCTTTTTTGCCATATTTAATGAAGCCTTCGACAGTCGGAATGTCGCCGGGAACTTCAGTTTTCATTTCAAGTGTTTCAGGAATTTCAGCTTTGGCCAGTCTGGAATCGACAGGGTTAATAAGATATTTCTGGATTTTTGCAACTTCATCGGCAGAAACATTTCCGGAAAGGATGACCATTTTAGCGCATCGAACGCGTGGTGGCTCAGTTCCGACAGTTGCCGTGGCTCGCATAGACTCACGAAGGAGGGAAAGACACTGTTCGGCAGAATCCGCACGCTGGTCGTACTGACCCGGCAAATATTCCCAAATAATAACGGTGACAGTTTCGTCAGAAACTGTCAGGTTATCGTAGATAACCCAGTCGCTCTGAGGCTCCGAGAAGATTCGCAGCGCCGCCATTTTTGAGACATCTTCTGAAGTGTTCTCGATGTCATAGCGGTTGAAATAACGCACTCCCTTTACAGAAGAAATGCCCAAAAATCCATTGATTTCACCCAAAATGCTGGCCGCTTCGCTCTGGAAGCCCGGCTTACGCTCTACATAAATACGAAACATGGGGATATTTTACTGTTTTTTACGGTTTATTGAAAGATACGGAAAAAATGAGATTTTCAGTTTTTTTATCCGCTATTATTTTGAGGCTTGCTCTATACGATTTCAGTTGAAAAAACATTATACTGGTGGGAAGGAGTATGATATTTTGTATGAAAAGAATTTTTGAAAATATTTTTCTCGGTTTTTTGCTGCTGATTTTTCTAGTATCTTGCGCATCAACTAAAAAAAGAGGCGATTCCTCTGTCGCAGAAATCAAAGCGCGTGGTACAGTTCTCATCGGTACGACGGGAGATTACAGACCGCTTACTTATATGGAAGAAAACGGCAAATATTGGGGATTTGGGATTGAAATTGCAGAAAAAATCGCACAGCATATCGGTGTGAAAGCCGAATTCGTGCCGACATCATGGGTGACTCTTTCAGCCGATACTCAGGCTACGCCAAAAAAATTCGATTTTGCAATCGGTGGCATTACAATTACCGAAAGCCGAAAGGAAACTATGCTTATGTCTCAGGGCTACCTTGCAAATGGCAAGACGATTTTGTGCCGGGCGGAGGACTCGGAACGATTTCAAGCTTTGAGTGACATAGACAAAAGTGATGTTCGCGTCATGGTGAATCCGGGCGGGTTGAACGAAAAATTTGCCCGCAAAAAATTGAAAAACGCCAAAATTATTGTATTTAACCAAAACGAGTTGATTCCTAACGAAATTGCCGTGGGCAATGCTGATGTGATGATAACGGAAATCACCGAAGCTCCCTGGTATGTCAAAAACGACTCGCGCCTTGCCGCACCACTTTTGACAGCTCCCTTTACCCACGGACAAATCGGTGTTCTTATGCAAAAGGGGCAGGAAGATTTACTTTCTCTGATAAACGACATTTTGTCACAATTGGAAAAAGACGGCACATTGAGCCAGCTTCGCCAAAAATACGGTCTTCAATAGAACAAAAAAAGCGGCATTGCTGCCGCCTTTTATAAACTGAAATTATTCCATGTATTTTTCTTGATTTACTTTGCCGTATCAATGGTCAATCCAATTCCTCCGCCTCTTTTGGTGTGCTTGCAGCTTCCACGATTTCAGTGCATAAGGCTAATTTCAGCCAGGAAGATTGTCCGTTCCTGCAAGACCGCCGACAACAGCCCCACCTATCGCAGCTCCGACTCCCGCTCCGATTGCCGCACCGATTCCTGTTGCCATAACATCAACTCCAATTTCCGTAATTATTGCAGTTGCCGTAGTATGAACAATATTTACCGTTCCAGCAACTATAGTTGAACCGATTCCAGCTCCCACGCCTGTGCAAATCAAAGCCGCACCCACAACGATTGCCGCGCCGATTGCTACTTTCTTCCAGTTCTTCTTGAACCAGCTGCCCACAGAATCAAAAAAGCCGCCGCCGGCCACATTATCAAGCTCCTCTTCGGTCAGTTCCATAGGCTCGGCATTTTCCTGCCGCTGCTCCTTCATCGCCGCCTCAACCTGCTCCATCACAAAGTCGCACTGCTTCTGCAACGCTTCAACTTCAAGCTCCGGGTAGAATGCGTGAAGCGCTTCCATTGCCTCTTTTGGTGTGCTTGTAGCTTCCACGATTTCGGTGATTTTCTCAGCGTCGAATTTCTCAGAAACCTTCTCGATTTCCGCTGCTGTAAGTCTGTCTTTTGCCAATGCCATTTTCATTTCTTCGTTTGTCATAATTATTTCTCCTCATGCATTTTGCACTTTGTTTTTTTGTGTGATGTAAACCTCTTGCGCTTACATATATTTATACGAAAATCTTTTGGAAAGGGCTAAAATTTTTAATTTTCCGCTTGTTTTTTGCAAAAATCTTTCCAGCAAAAAAAAGACGGCATTTTAAGCCGCCTGTTTATAATTTTGCCCTCTTGCTAATATCTGCCTACTAAACCTGCAGCCGTTGAAGCGGCGGTTCCAACGACTGCACCTGCAATCGCTCCATATGCGGCACCTGTCGCCATGTAACTTCCTACAGCGACTCCTGCATGGAACAATGCGGCATCTGCTGCTAGGGCAAATCCTGCAAGTGCTCCTACCCCTGTACAAATCAATGCAACTCCCACGGCAATCGCCGCACCTACCGCGACCTTTTTCCAGTTATCCTTAAACCAACCACCGATTGAGTCAAATAAGCCGCCGCCAGCGACATTTTCAAGTTCATCTTCAGTCAGTTCAACAGATTCATTTTGTTTATGGTCTTTCATCGCTGCCTCGACCTGTTCCATAACAAAATCACACTGCTTCTGCAATTTTTCCACTTCAAGTTCAGGGTAAAAATTGTGCAAAGCCTCAAACGCTTCTTTTGGATTTGAAGCACCGTCTACGATTTCGGTGATTTTTTCTGCGTCGAATTTATCAGAAACTTTCTCAATCTCCTTTTCTGCAAGTCCATTCTTTGCCAATACTTGTTTCATTTCTTCGTTTGTCATAATTATTTCTCCTCGTGCTTTCTGCACTATTTGTTTTCTTTTATGTAAGTCTCTTGCGCTTACATATATTTATACGTACGACTTTTGGGAAGGGCTAAAATTTTTAATTTTCCGCTTGTTTTTTGCAAAAATCTTTCCAGCAAAAAAAAGACGGCATTTTAAGCCGTCATCGCCGATTGAATCAAAGAAACCGCCGCCTATTACATATACACATGTCGGGGATGTTTAGGAGTTCCATTGTCATCTCGCAAAGTGTTTAACACAAGTCCTATTCCAATAGCTCCTGCAACTGCACCGAGTGGGGCAGCAGGAGTAAAACTTGTAAGGCAACCAACAGCGACTAAAGCTGTTCCCGCAACAATTAAAGCGGCCCCAACCGCAACCTGCTTCCAATTTTTCTTGAACCAGCTGCCCACAGAATCAAAGAAGCCGCCGCCGGCCACATTATCAAGTTCTTCTTCGGTCAGTTCCATCGGAACATTCTGCTTCTGCTTCTGTTCATTTATTGCCGCCTCAACCTGCTCTTTCACAAAATCGCACTGCTTCTGTAATGCTTCAACTTCAAGCTCCGGGTAGAAGGCGTGAATCGCAGCAAATGCTTCTTCGGGAGTATTTGCCACTTCCACAAGCTCGGTGATTTTCTCAGCGTCGAATTTCTCAGAAACCTTCTCGATGTCCGCTTCCGCAACTCCGCTTTTTGCAAATTCCATTTTCATTTCTTCGTTTGTCATATTGTTTTCTCCTTCGGGCTTTCCGCACCGTTTGTTTTATTGTTTGTGTAAGTTTCCTGCGCTTACATATATTTATACGAAGGACTCTGAAAAATGGCTAATTTTTTTTGAAAAATTCTTTTCTAAGAAAAATCAAAAAATGTCATAAAAAAAAGACGGCATTTCTGCCGCCTTTTTTCGCCGTTACTAAAATTCAGCTTAGTTTACTTTTCCAAGAACTCCTGTTCCAGCAAGTACGCCAGTTGCAACTCCACCAACGGCGGCTCCAACTCCAGCTCCGATTGCGGCTGCCGAAGCTGCTCCTGCAGCAACTACACCAGCTACAGAGGCCGCGCTTATTGTTACAGCACCACCACCAGCTGCTGCAACCGCTGCGGTAAGTGCACTTGCAGCAGCGGCAGCGCCCGCATTAGCAACAGCAGCTCCAATTACGGCTCCCACGCCGGTACAGACAAGGGCTGTTCCAACAACAATTGCTGCGCCAACGGCTATAGCTTTCCAGTTATTTTTGCACCAGCTGCATACATCGCCGAACCAGCTGCCACCCACAACATTATCAAGTTCTTCTTCGTTAAGCTCTATAGGTTTTGTGGTTCTATTCGCCTTCACGGAAGCTTCAATTTGCTCCTGCACAAAATCCATCTGTTTCTGCAATTTCTCGACTTCAAGTTCTGGGTAGAACTTGTGAAGCGAATCAAATGCTTCCTTTGGATTTGAAGCTGCTTCTACAAGCTCCGTGATTTTCTCGGCATCGAATTTACCCAAAACCTTGTCAATATCGGAAGTTACAATTCCGCTTTTTTCCAATGTCTGTCTCATTTCTACATTTGTCATAATAATTTCTCCTCTATAACCTGCCGTTTTCTGGCATTTGATTTTAGTTTGATTTGTGGTTTTGACTACGCTTAACCACCGCGCTTCTCTTGCGCTTACATATATTTATACGAAGGATTTGAAAAAAAGGTCAAAAAAATTGCAAGTTTTGATTTTCAGAAAAATATTCTTCTGAAATGAGGAAAAAATACGGACTGAAAGAATTTGTATAATGATTTCGTGTACAATTCGCAAAAATCGTAATAAAATAGAAGAAGTTAAATTTTTGTCATTTTGAACTTGTTTCGGAATCTCTTTTAAAGAGATGCTAAAATAAATTCAGCATGACATCTTGGAGCAAAAAATGAAAAAATTCATGGACAAAGACTTCCTTCTTGAGACAAAAACTGCTCAGAAGTTGTTTGAGGCCTGCAAAAACGAGCCTCTCTGGGACTATCACTGTCATCTTATTCCGGCACAGATTGCTGAGAACAAAAAATTCAAGAACCTCACAGAAATCTGGCTCGGCGGAGACCACTACAAATGGCGACAGATGCGCACCTACGGCGTAACCGAAGACTACATCACAGGCGACAAACCTGACTACGAAAAATTCCTCAAATGGGCAGAGACAATCGAGCACCTCATCGGCAACCCTCTCTACCACTGGACTCACCTTGAGCTTCAGCGCTATTTCGGAATCGACGAGCCACTCACAACAAAAACAGCGCCAGCAATCTGGGAAAAAGCAAACAAAATGCTGCAGAGCGACGAGCTTTCAGTAAAAGGAATCTTCGAGAAATTCCATGTTTACGCTGTCGGTACAACAGACGACCCGATTGACTCTCTCGAATACCACAAGGCAATCGCAGCTGGAACCGCTCCAATCGGAAAAATCAACACAAAAGTCCGCCCTTCATACCGCCCGGACAAAGCAATCAACATCAACCTTCCAACATACAAAGACTACATCGCAAAATTAAGCGAAGTTTCTGGAATCACAATCAAGACTTCTGACGATGTAATCGCAGCCCTCATCAAACGCCTTGACTTCTTCATCGAGAACGGATGCCGCGCTTCTGACCACGCTCTTGAATACCCGCCATGCAAAATCGACACTGATGCAAACATCGATGCAGTTGTGGCACGGGCACTCAATGGCGAAGCAATCAGCGAAGCAGAAGCAGAAGCTTACAAAACAAAGGTTCTTGTTGCTCTCGGACGCGCTTACGAGCAGAAAGGCATCGTCCAGCAGTGGCACATGAACGCAATCCGCGACAACAACAAGGCTATGTTCAAAAAACTCGGCCCTGACACAGGTTTCGACGGAAGCCACGACAAGCCAATGGCAGAAAACCTGGCCGGCCTTATGAACCTCATCGAGGAAAAGGGCGGAATGCCAAAAACAATCCTCTACACCCTCAACCCGAAAGACTACTACTCAATCGGCACCCTCATGGGATGTTTCCAGGGCGGCGGAATCAAAGGCAAAATCCAGCTCGGTTCAGGATGGTGGTTCTGTGATCACAGGGACGGCATGGAACAGCAGATTAAAGTTCTTGGCAACCTGGGCATGATTCCGGCATTCGTTGGTATGCTCACAGACTCACGCTCATTCCTCAGCTACTCACGCCACGAATATTTCCGCCGCATTCTCTGCAATGTAATCGGCGGCTGGGTCGAGAACGGCGAGTATCCGGACGACATGGAAATGTTGATTAAAATTGTCAAAGATATTAGTTTCAACAATGCCGCAGAGTACTTTGGAAAGTAAACAAACCACACGGCGAGTTTTTGCTTGTCAAAAACTCGTTAGCGAACGAAGTGAGCGACAAATGCTCTGGCATATTTCGGAAAATAAATAAATTAAGACTTAGAATCCCGCTTGGTTTTGCATCAGGCGGGATTTTTTTTAGATTTATTCTGCTTGAAACACAAATTGCTAATCTGCAATTGCCTCTAAAATAACATTCCGCCCGCCGCATTTTGGGCATTGAACGCTTGATTCTAATTTGTTTTTTTCTACGGAAGCGGAGGACACACAAAGCGAATGAGCTTCAACGCTTGTCGAATCGTCCCTTCGCTTTTGAAAAATGCCTAGTTTTGAAAAAACATTTTTCTTTGGAATCGGCATTTTATCCGAGAGAAAATGATTTTTGCAGTCCGCGCAAAAGCACAGATATTTTGATTTTGGAAGCATAGTGGTAGTTGCAGATTATTGCAAGCAAAACCAGATAATCATCACGAAAATCAATTTTTGCGAGATACGGTGGTTGAGCCTGTCGAAACCACCAATTTTTTTTACCCCACGACATTAGGTGTCGTACCTGCATGTGCTATTATAGGATTAAAGGGGGCTTATATGCTGAAAAAACTTCTTATAGCTGGTGGCGTTGGTCTTGTTGTCTATGTTGTGAACGAAATGCGAAAACAGTACGACAAGAATGTTGAAGATTACAATTCGTTGCTGGATTTCATTGAGAAACATGACTTCTACAAGAAACATGATTCCTATGATGACAAAAATTCTAGGTATTCTACGGAAACGAAGGTTATGCCTGATGGCAAAACTTATTCCGTGAAAAAGGATGTGGCTTCCGGGTTTAGTGTGATTTCATGCAAAAATGCGTGAAAAACAGACCCATGACACTCTATGTCATGTTCTGTATTTTATAATTATGAAAAATGAGTTGGAACACAGCTCATAAGGAGGCGTGATAAAAATTACATACAACACTTCGTGTTGTGTTCATAGTTGAAATTATTTTGAACTGTGCTTACGCACATGAGAATCCGTTAATTTTTATCACTGGCAGATTTTACCGTTGGCAAAACTGCGATTTTCGTGCCTCCTGCACGACCGCTAACGCGGAGTTTTTATAGGAGGAACTATGATGAAAAAATTTTTGGCTGGTTGTGTGGCTGCAACTTTGGTTACGGTCGCAGGAAAACTGATTTCTGACTATGCGGAGACAAAGCCGGAGCTTAAAAATGTAAAGGACAAGCTTCGTAAAACAGGAACCGATTTTAAAAACGACTGCAAGGAAGTCCTTGATGCGACTTGCCGTGTTTTTACTGGCGAAGAGCCTGACGAAAACAAAATGGTCGTAGAGCCGTGCTAGGGCTGCGGTAAAAATTCGTGGGCGATGCCAGGACTCAGGTTTGTTCGTCTGGCTCCTGGTATCGTTTTTTGACACAAAACAAAATTATGTGATACAATCTGGCGAAGAGGAGATAAATGTGTAATTTAGATAAAGAAAATCTAAAAGATACTATACAAAATACCCCCCCCCTCCATTCAGACATTAGACAAGCAGACACTCGACTTCATCAAATAAATTATTACCGCATCACTCGGCTTGACAAAATTCTTAAAGATTTGGAATTCCACACTTTAAAAGAATTGACAAGCAGCATTAAACGACTCACCGATATTTTGGATGAAGAGACTTTCAGCTCTCGAACAATTCAGCGTGACCTGAACTATATGAAGAAAATTCTGGGTGCGCCCATCGAAAGTGGCTCGAAGGGCTATCGCTACACCGAGCCAAATTTCTTCATAAAGACTATTCCGATGACGGAAGGCGAAGCATTTTCGCTTGCCGTCTTGAACCCGCTCCTGGAGCAATACCGTAACACACCGCTGGAAAATCAGCTCCGCTCGGTATTTGACAAAATCACAAGATGCCTGCCCGAAAAAATCACGGTAGACACATCTTTTTTAGACCCAAAAATCACATTCATTCCTGACAGGGGAGAGAAGATTGATTCAAAACTCTTTCAGACCGTAATCGATTCCCTGAAAGAATGTCGCACGCTCCGCTTTGAATACCGCCCCCTGCAAAAATCAACATACATGGAGCGAAAAATTGACCCGTACCATGTCGTCTGCCAGCGCGGGAACTGGTATGTAATCGGGAAATGCCACGACAAGAACGATGTGCGGATTTTCTCCCTCGGAAGAATGAAAAATCTCTCGTTCACAGACCAGAGATTCACCGTTCCCAAAGATTTCAAGCCGTCCGATTATTTTGACGCAGAAATGGGCGTGTGGCTCAGCGACAAAACTCCGATCACGTTGGAGCTTCTTTTCAGCAAGGAGATAGCAACCTACGCCCTTAACAGAGTCTGGCACTCGGATCAAGTCGTAGAGGAAAATCCGGACGGAAGCGTATATGTGAAATTCCAGACCACGCAGAAACAGGAGCTACTACGCTGGATTTTGGGGCAGGGGCACACGGTAAAAGTGCTTGCGCCAGTGGAGCTGGTGGAGGAAGTGAAGTCGGAGCTGGAGAAAACGCGGGGAATGTATGAAGGATAAGCGAAAAAAGTGAAAGAATTTTTACCCCATGACACTAGATGGCAGGGGGTAGGGGTTAGAATCTTAATTATGAGGAGCATATTATGATATGTAAAAGATGTGGCTGTAAAAACAATGCCTCAAATAAATTCTGTACAAACTGCGGTAAATCTTTTGCACTGTGCAAATTCACGAAAAAACAGCGCCATGTTTTTTTTAGCAAGCGAGAACAAATGCTCAATGATATAGCCAAAATTAAAAAGGAAAAAATTATGTCTAAAACGGATGAGCAAAAAATTTTCCATAAAATTCGTTTAGACTTGTTTATTCGTAGTGAGGCTGAATATAAAAATCTTCCCATAAAGAACATTGCTGTGTGCGCGACTATGAGTGCGGGAAAATCCACTTTTGTGAATGCTCTTTTGGGACGAGATGTTCTTCCTGCACGAAATGAGGCAACAACCGCGAAAATCACGAGTGTTTATGACAGAGACAATGTGAGAAAAATGATTGGCTTTATGATGCAGGACGGAAAAATCAATGAGCAGTGCGAAGAAGTGGAGTTGGAAACCATCGACAGATGGAATAGTTCGCCGAAAGTTGAGAGGGTTTACTTGCAGGGTGATTTGGATGGAATCAAAAACAACGGCTTTATAGTTGCGGTACATGACACTCCTGGTACGAACAATTCAGGCGATAAAAGCCATCACGATGTAACGATGGATTTTTTGCAGAACAACAAAATGGACGCGCTGATTTTCGTGGCAAATTCAACTCAGCTTTGCACGAACGACGAACGGATTTTGCTTGTAGAGTTGCTGAATAAAGTTGTAACGCCTTCAAATATACCTGTTGTGTTTATCTTGAACAAAGCTGATGAAGTGGACGAGGAAAAAGAAAACCTTTCAGACATTCAAAAGCGATATACCGAATATCTTGAAGAAATTGGATTCAAAGACCCAAAGTCATTTTTGCTTTCGGCAAAGGCTGCACGGCTTTTGAAAATGTCAAGAAATGAAAGGTCTGACAAAATGACCTTGCGTGAGAAAAGAGAGCTGAAATCTATGATTACTGAATTTTGCGAGTTGCACGATTTCAGCAACGGAGCAAGTCAAAACTGCGATTCAGAAATTGAAACTGCATTATTGCGGTCGGGATTGCCGAGCGTTGAGAAATATATTGAAAGTTTGTTTTAGGAGGAATTATGACAAACATTGATTTGAAATACAATTTTGGTACGAAAGAATGTACTTTTAGTGATGGCAGCAGGGCTGAAGATGATTTTATTGCTTCTAAGTCTGGAATAGAGCTTTCTGTTTGGTGCAATGAGCTTTTGTTGCATTTTATCGAAACTTATAACGATGATATCGCACTTACATTCACGGGAATCGAGCGCGACTGCGATACTATGGCCGATGCCGTGGAGGAATTCAACGAGAAAAGCGACAAGAAAATCAAGCCATTCACAAAAAAAATTCTCCGTCAAAATGAGGGCGAGGAATCGGGGGCTAAAATAGAAAAGCTTAAAGGTTTTTACAAAGAACTGACGAGTTCAGACTGTCCGTTTGATGAAATCCGAAATGACAAGGATATTGAAAACGCCTTCAACACGGCTTTGAATTCAGACTTTGAGATTGCTGTTGTTGCAACGATGTCCAGCGGAAAATCGACACTCATAAACGCAATGCTTGGAAATGAATTGCTCCCCGCACGAAATGAAGCGACAACTGCGACAATCGCAAAAATTTACGATGATGACAATGCAGACCATTTCTGGGGCGAAAGCTACGATAAAGATGACAATCTGCTGGGCGAGCGTGTTGAGCCGCTTACCTTGGAAAATATGAACCGCCTGAACGACAACCCTGCCGTTTCGGAAATCAAAATCCATGGCAATATAGTGGGGATTTCTTCACAGAGCATGAAACTTGTTCTTACCGACACTCCAGGACCGAACAATTCACGCACAGACGAGCACAAGAATCATACCTACCGTCTCATAAAAGAAAAGTACAAGCCGATGATTCTCTATATTTTGAACGGAACCCAGCTTGAGACCAACGATGACAACTTGCTTTTAAAGGACATTGCCGCCGCTATGAGCGAAGGAAACAGACAGGCGAGCGACCGATTCATCTTCGTATTGAACAAGGCGGACGAATTTGATAGCGAGAAAGAGTCTGTTGCAAAGAAAATCGAGGACACAAAACGCTATCTTGCTGACCATGGTATAAAAAATCCAAAAGTGTTTCCCTGTTCCTCATATTTTGCAAAGTTGATTCGCCAATACAAAGCTGGGGTTGAATTCACAAAAAAAGAGAAAATCGACTTGCGTGGAAACCTTGACTTGTTCAATGAAGATGAGAGTATGCATTTTTCGGATATGGCAGAAGTCTCCGCTAATGTGAGGGCAAAACTTGATGCTGAAATCGCAAAGGCAAAATCAAAGAATGACGAATACGCCGAAGCTCTGATTCATACAGGAATCCCAGCGGTAGAGGCAACAATTTCTGAGTATCTCGAAAAATATGCACAGCCACAGAAAATCACGGAGGCACTGCATTCATTCTTGCAGACTATCAATGATTTGGGGGCGGAGGCGAAGGAAACTGGTCTTTTGAAAGACAATTCCGCAAAAATCGAAGAGACAAAAGCCGCCATTGCGCGTATCAAAGAAGCGATTGATAATGGACACAAGGGTGAGGAGCTGAAAGCGAAAGTCAACGCTCTCAATGTGGACGAAGCTCTTAAAAAAGAATTCGAGGAATTGAGCGGAGAGAAAATAGGCGACTTCATCAGTGAGGCACGAAAAAAATACTGCGACAACAAAATCACGATTGAGGAAACGAAAGAGCGGGTCGAAAAAATCCAAAACGATTTGGAGACTTTGCGAAACAGGTTCGCCATAGATATCGAAAACCTCATCAACGAGAAAATTGGAGACGAGGCACAGAAGTACATGGATGAGTACAACGGCTATGTGAGCGATTTGCTAGGAAGTGCGTTCGGACACGAGGTGAAATCAGCTTCGATACTTGGAAACCTTGCCACGATGAAACTCGATTCGTCTAATGCCTCTGACTTTGAATTCAGTGTAAAAGAAAAAACGGGAACATACATTGACACAGAGACTCGCACCCGTACCGAAATGCGTACGGAGACTCGTACTGGAAGCCGAAGACAGAGTGGAGTTGGAGGAGCTATAAAACGCGGATTGGGCAGTATTTTTTCATTTTTCGGTGCAGATACTGACGACTGGGGCTACGAAGATTACACATACACGGAAGAAGTTCCTGTTCAAGTCGAGTACGAGGTTCAGGTTGAGAAAGACAAGTTCGAGAACCGCCAGTATGTGAACTTCACAAAGATGTTCAACAACATCATTGCGGCAAAACTTGATGATTTTAGCGCGAATGCCAGGGAACTTGCGTTCAGTGAGGCGAAAAACCAGGAAAACGCCCTTAAAAAAGCGTTCAATGCCTCATTTGATGAACTTGACCAGAAAATCCGCAACAAAATGGACGAAATGCAGCGTACTCTTGATGACAAAGAGGAATTGGAAAGAAAAGTGCAGGAAAGCGAGAAAAAACTCGCATGGCTTTCTGACTTCAAGAGCCGTTTGAACAAGATGTTCGAGGCATAGGAGGAAAACATGGTTGATAAAAAATTTTCAGACGCGGTTTCCAAAGGCAACATTACGGAAATCCGCGATATGCTCCGCAACAGAATCCAGATTGACCACGATGTTGTGGGCGGAATGTTCCGAGAATGTTTTGATTATTGCCGCAATGAAGGCATTCTGGATTCTTTATATGAAAAGCAGGACAACAGGGAAATTCCGAGCGAAAATACGGAAGAAAATTTCAAAAAACTTGTCGGACAGCTCTCGACAAATTTTTCACGCGCAAGACTTGAAAAAGTGATTGAGATTGCAAAAATTGTATGGGCTGATGAGCAAAGCTCAGATAAGCAGAATACAGCTTCTTCATCTCAAAACTTACGCTCTGAAAATGGACGGCACGATTACAACACTGGTAGAGTGCTTACGGAAGACGGCGGTAGGATAATTGGCGAGGAACGCATTTTAAGCGAAACTCCGCTTTACGATGACGACGAATCGAGAGGTCGTTGTCGGCAGGGACCCCAAAAAAGCCAGCAGACAAAAACTGATTCTAAAATAAACCCCATTTTAGTAGCAGGTGCTGTCGTTGTGGTCGTCGCTGCGGTAGTGGCGGCAGTAGTTGCAGGTTAATTGGAGAAAATTATGGCAGAAGAAATTATATTAAGAAAAGAATCTCAGATTGAGCTAGAAACAACACTCTTGAGGGCTGATAGTATCTTGCAGAAAAATTATCTGTCCGCCTTTCCAAACTGTGAGCTGGTTACTTTGCCTGTAGAACTTGATAAATCAAAGCTTGCGAATGAGCTTAACAAAGTGGTTCGCTTTTTAGATATTTCCCAGATTGTTCTCAACAAAAACGAGAATACGCGCGACAAGCTGGCGAGTGTTTTTCATGCAGTGGGAAATACAGGCGCATCGCTTTTGTTCCAGATACATGGAACAAAAGCTGGTGTTTCCGTTATGCTCGGTATAAAAAGCCCGAACTGGAACACGGAAACTACGCTTCTTGCTCAAAGCGTTCTGGAAAGCAGTCTTTCTGGGAATTTCCCTGGCACTCAATTTTACAGGCTGGGTGCTTCTGAATTGAAAGAAAAAGTCCTTGAAAATTTCAATGCAAACAAATCTGTCGTTTCCATAACTGATATTGCTGGGACTAGAAGTGATGAAGAGTCAAAAGAAAAGCAGTTTATGCAAGGTATTGAAAAACTCATAGATGCAATGCGCGGAAAAGAGTATACGATGTTTCTTATTGCAGACCCGATTCATCCTGCGGACTTGAATGCTAACAAGATCGCTCTCGAAGCAATTTATTCTTCTCTCGTACCTCTTGCCGAAAGCCAGTACACGGTCGGAAGAAATGAAAGCGAAGCTGTGAACCATGTGGTAAGTCAGGGGATTACAGAGACAATCTCAGAAAGTATAGCACATTCGGTAAGCCACACAAAAGGAAGCTCATTTACAAAAACGCACAGTACAAGCCATACCGAGACGAACGGAACGAACAACAGCACAAGCGATGGAACAAACAGTAGCGTAAACTTAAACGGAGCTGCATTGGGGGCTATAGCAGGAACTTTAATTGCTCCAGGAATTGGAACAGTGCTCGGTGGTACGATTGGAAGTCTTGCTGGTGTGAGCAGGGGAAAATCACACTCTGTAACAAGCGGCACTTCACACTCTGATGCTTACAGCACTTCTGATTCTTTTTCAAAAACCACGAGCGAGTCCGATACTGTTGGCGATACAAGCACTACTGGTAAATCGTTTGGTACAACTCAAAATATATCGGACGGCAATACGCATACAGTCGGTGAAAGTCTTTCATATCAGGTTAAATTCGAAAATCATTCTGTCTCACAGATGATGAAGCGGATTGATAAAATCTTGGAACGATATGACGAATGTGCTGACCTAGGAATGTGGAACTGTGCAATGTACTGCATATCCGACAAGTCGAATGCACAGGTTGCGGCAAACATTTACCGCTCGATTATACGAGGAAAGGATTCTGCCCTTGAAGCAAGCGGAATCACCGTCTGGCCGCGTGAAAAAACTCCAGATTTGATGAATTCTCTTTCCCACATTGAACATCCTCAAATAAAATATGGAGATTTGATTCTTACTCCAGGAACTTTGATTTCAAGCTCAGAACTCGCTATTCATGCTGGATTGCCGAATCATTCTGTTCCAGGATTATCTGTTCTTGAATGTGCTGAGTTTGGGCGTACTGTGGCTAGTTATGATACAACAGAAGCAACGGACGAAAAGAACGATGCTGTCAATTTAGGGAAAATTTGGAACATGAACCAAGAAGAAGAATTGAGCGTTTCTCTGAATCTCAATTCCCTTGCTTCTCACACATTCATCACTGGCTCAACAGGTGCTGGAAAAAGTAACACAGTCTACGAAATCCTCTCGGAATGTCGCAGAGTTGGCGTGAAGTTCCTTGTTGTAGAACCTGCAAAGGGCGAATACAAAAATGTGTTTGGCAATAAGTTTGATGTTTCGGTCTACGGTACAAATCCAGCTTTAATGCCGCTTTTGCGGATAAATCCGTTCAGCTTTCCGCACGGAAACGCTGACGAAGCAAAGAACATACATATCTTGGAGCACCTTGACCGCTTGATTGAGATTTTTAATGTTTGCTGGCCTATGTATGCCGCGATGCCCGCTGTTCTAAAAGAAGCCGTTGAAAAATCCTATGAGGATTGTGGCTGGAATCTTACGGAATCTACAAATGAGTATGGAACAGATTTATATCCGACATTTGCTGATGTTACCCGCAATATCCGTTCAATTATCGACAGCTCCGAGTATGACGCAGAAAACAAAGGTGCTTATAAAGGAAGTCTTATCACTCGTCTTAAATCTCTCACAAACGGAATCAACGGCTTGATTTTTACAACAAATGAAATCGAAAGCGAAAAGCTATTTGACGAAAACGCGATTGTGGATTTAAGCCGAGTTGGTTCTTCCGAAACAAAGTCGCTCATTATGGGCTTGCTTGTCTTGAAGTTGCAGGAGCACAGAATGACAAGCGGAGTGATGAACGCAAATCTTAGCCATGTTACAGTGATTGAAGAAGCTCACAATCTCTTGAAGCGCACTGGCACGGAACAGTCGCAGGAAAGTGCGAACTTGCTCGGAAAGTCTGTTGAAATGCTGACGAACTCAATCGCGGAAATGCGCACTTACGGCGAGGGCTTTATAATCGCAGACCAAGCACCAGCTTTGCTTGATATGGCTGTAATCCGCAACACGAACACAAAAATCATTCATCGCCTTCCAGATTTGGCAGACAGAGAGCTTGTGGGCAAGGCTGCAAACTTGAACGATGACCAGATAACAGAGCTTGCAAAGTTGCCTTGTGGCGTTGCGGCTGTTTACCAGAATGAGTGGGTGCAGGCTGTTTTGTGCAAAGTGGCAAAGTATGAAACAGAAGATTCTGTATATCACTACGAGAAAAGCGATACAGAAAAACTTTCCGATGACAGTTCATCTCGGCTTGAAATTACAAAACTGCTTTGTTCGGGGCTTGCAATAAACAACGATGAAGAGAGAAAAGAACTTTTGCGAAAAGTGCATAACCTAAAGGCTTCTACAAAGGTATTGATTTACAAAATGCTTTCTTCTCCTCTTGAAAAGCCTCGATATACACGCCTTGCGCCTGTTATTGCTGAGCTTTTCCCGAGTGTGAGAAATTCGTTTGTTTCGTCATACAATCGTACAAGCGACACTGTTCAGTGGACGGACGATGTTGACAATGCAATCAAAAACGCTGTGCAGAACCAGATTGAAGAAGAACTGCTCCGTGATATTCGTCAGTGCATTATCACAGATTATCTGTATAACGAACTGAACAAAGCAGACCAGCTCGAAAAATGGGCGAAAGAGGGAGGTGTGAAGTGATAGAAAGTCTTTCTAAAGTTGCAGAAGTCGCGCAAAATGCATCAGATGTGAAATCATCTTTTGACCCTGACGCAAAAATTGACAAGCGTGAAGTTTCTCCTGATTCTGAAACAAAAAGCTTTGATAAGCCTTATAACCCTGATGATAAGGTGGAGAAAGCTCAAAGTTCAAAGACAGATTCTTGTGACAATGAAAAAAACTCTTATGAGATAAATACTAGAAATGAATCATTGGAGGGGGGAAGACATCCAATAACAGGAGTTCCTTTTGAGCGTAAAACTGTAGAAGACTCTGACGGTAATGAAGTTACAGGAGTTTTTCCAGAATTTAATTCTACATTTGATACAAAATTGCCTGAGAATTTATATCAAGCTTCCGACAAAGAACAGTTTGCAGATTGTAATAATCAACTGAAAGAAACTGTTGAAAAAGACCCTGAACTTGCAAAGAAGTTTACACCAGAGCAACTTGAGCAAATCAAAAATGGTGATACTCCAGATGGGTACACTTGGCATCACAATGAGGAGAGAGGAAAAATGCAATTGGTAGATTCTGATGTTCATGCTAAAACAGGGCATACTGGCGGAAAAACAATTTGGGGTGGCGGTAATGAGAACCGCTAGAGGAGAATATTATGAGTGATATAACATGGAAATATGTAAAGCCTTTGAAAAATACAAATGCTGTTACAGATTTTGAGCAGAAAAATGGTGTTTCTTTTCCAAGCGATTTGAAAAAAATCCTTGAAAAGTACAACGGTGGCAGACCAAGCGTCAAATACTTCGATACTTCGTCTGAAAAAGACAAAGAGTTAAAAACGCTTTTATCATTCAATGAAGAAGATATTGAAACAATTTACAAACATTATCCATTAGATTCTTCTGATGATAAGCTTGTACCATTTGCTTCAGATCCTGCTGGAAACTATTTCGTTGTAAAAGATGGAAAAATCTGTTTATGGAATCATGAAAACGATAAATGTATTTTTTTAGCTGATACATTTTCTGATTTTCTAAGAAACTTACACGAATAAAACTGTGTGTTTCTAAGAATCTAGGTAGTGCATTTTTTATAGAAATCTGCTCTAACTAGCTCTCTTTTACTCAATACAAAATCCCCGACATTTTATCGGGAGAAAATTGCAAAGGATATTTTTATAGGATGAAAACAAATGAAAATCTGTCAAAGCTGTAATCACGAAAACAAGGACACAAGCAACTTCTGCGAAGCATGTGGAACAAAGCTTGTTGCTGCTCAAAAGTTCTGCCCTCAGTGTGGTGAAAAACTCGATGGGACACCTAATTTTTGTCCAAAATGCGGATTTAATCTTGCAGAGGGCAAAGCAAATCCAGAGACAGAAGCGGAATATGAGGAATCATACGAAAACGAAGAGATGTATGAAGATGATGAATCTTTAAAATCAGAAATGAAGAAGGTGCTTCCTGAATCTTTCAATCTTTCAGAGTGGAAAGTCTGCCAAAATTCTGAGCCTGATGAAAAAACAACGGTAGAAATCGAAAATGAATCGTTAGGAATATACACATCCGTTACTCTAAAGAAAGATAGTGAATTCTTTAAAAGAATTGCCGCACTTGTATATCGGACAAATGAAGTGATTGCGAAGAGTACTCCAGAAATACCAGAACCAAGCTCAGAAGATGTTTCTTTCTTAAAAGAAGAAATAAAGAATATTGCAGAAAGAACTAAAGGAGAAATTGTAAAATTCGGAAAGCACGAGTGGCGTGTAATAGATCGTTGGAATGAATATACCGCTTTATTGTGTACAAAGTCTGTTGCAACAAAAATGTATGATGAGGTAGATAACTATCTTTTAACCGAATTCTTTGAAAATGATTTTTCACCAGCTGAAAAAGAAAACATTGTTTTCAAACCAGAAATAGATTACGACTTTGATATGTGGTGGTTAATGTCGATTCCTGATGGTAAAAAAGTATTTTTATTACCACAGGATATTGCAAAGAGATTATCCTTAGAAGAAAAACAGCAATCTGTAGACTGGTGGCTCAGTGATGGCTGGATAAAATCAACAGGCGGTTGTAAGAGTTTTCAGTCTAGTGATTTTAAAAACAGTGCAAACGCAAAAGGTGTTATCCCTGCAATAATTGTTAAGACAAGATAGACAAAAGGGGCAGCAGAAAAAATCCGTAATACACAATAGGAGCAGTTCGGAAACTTCAAGTTTCCGAACAGATCTTATATTGCCAGAAATGGGGATGCCGAAAAGAGAAAAGCTTTTCTTAAGAAATGTGCGGAACACTTGGCAGAGCTTTTGCAAAAGGTAGGCTCGCTGGTTCTGCAGTAGTCCCAAAATTGATTTCCGTGGCTACAAAGCGGAGAATTCTACGCGCGCTCATGCGAAGCGTGTATTATATCAAGAATATCATCTCTGGAAAGATTTGCAAAACTGCGAATACCGTCAAAAGGTGAGCTTTCTTCTGGCTCTTCCAGAATAATTTTGTAAGTCCGTCCGTTAGATTTCTTGATGATTGCAGCACCGTCAGCCTCAACCTTTTTCAGAAGCGTCGCAAAATTTGCCCTTGCTTCCGTTGCATTCATTACAAGCATTTCACACCTCTCTTCTTCGCTATCTCAACCAAGCCATTATCCAAAGAGTATAACGGCAGTCCCATATCAAGAGCGCATACGATGTAGTACGCGTCATAAGCATAATGATTCTCTTCCGCAGCGATTTGCACTGCTTTTTCAATATCAGGCTCGACAAGTCTGACAGGTAACTTCTCAAATTCCCTATAGATTTCAGAAACGATATCCGCAGCTATACGATGTCTTTTCACAGCCGCACTAAGGGAATTGCCTATTTCGTAAGGGAGACAAGCAGGGGCAACAAGCCGCCTACCTCTTGCAATCTCTCTTACCTCACTGCAACCATCTTCTTCAAGAAGCACTGAGATGATACAAGATGCATCAATAATAATTTCCATACTTAATTGTACATCTGTACATTTTTAAAGTCAAGTAAAAAGCCAGCTAAGCCGAATTTGAAAATCTCATTTGCTACAAAGCGGAGAATTCTACGGGGATTTTGTGGTAATATATTTATAGAAAGAAATTAAGGTTAAACGGAATTAAACTGAACGACCTTCCGAAAACGGAATGTGTTGCAGGATTATATTAGCCTTAATTTCGAGTTATTCCAGAATTAATAAAAATTGGCGCGAAGGAGCAAGCGGGGAACTAAAAACACTCTGTTTATGGCCGTCGTGTGAGCGACGAATTTATAAGTTCCTTTGTCATAAACAGCGTGTAGTGTGCTAGCACACGATTTTACATCACCGCTATTGCGACTGGGAGCCAATTTTTATGAAAACTCATTTAATTCGAAATTAAGGTAAACTAAATTTTAGAATCCCGCTTGGTTTTGCATCAGGCGGGATTTTTTTTAGATTTATTCTGCTTGAAACACAAGTTGCTAATCTGCAATCGCATCTAAAATAACATTTCGCCCGCCACAATTTGGGCATTGAGCGCTTGATTCTAATTTGGCTTCTTCCACGGAAGCGGAGGACACACAAAGCGAATGAGCTTCAACGCTTGGCGAATCGCTCTTTCGCTTTTGAAAAATGTCTAATTTTGAAAAAACATTTTTCTTTGGAATCGGCATTTTATCCGAGAGAAAATGATTTTTGCAGTCCGCGCAAAAGCACAGATATTTTGATTTTGGAAGCATAGTGGTAGTTTAGTTTTAGGGGCAGATTATTGCAAGCAAAACCAGATAATCATCACGAAAATCAATTTTTGCGAGATACGGTGGTTGAGCCTGTCGAAACCACCATATCTCAGGTGGGATTTTTTTCTTTTTCAGACATTCCATGTTATAATCTTGCCAATGAAAAATCCCTTAGTTTTCTTGTCCGCATTTTTTCTACTGCTTTCGACTTCTTATGCAATTGATTTTTCACAATGGGTTCTACAATACCCGAGTGGCAGCGCAGAAAAGGGTATGCTCACTTCTCCAATTACGCAGAATTTCAAATCAAAATATTTCTCGCTTTATGAAAATGAATCCGGCACAAAATACATGCGCTTTTCACTGGATGCAAGCGATAAAGGAAAATCAAAAAACGGCTCTTCCGTTCGGGCAGAACTGAGAAATCTGCAAGAATGGACTCTTTCAGACTCAGTAAGTCTTTCTTACACCTTTTACTTGACTTCAACTGATTTTAAAAAAGCCAAATTCACCGTAGGACAATTTTTACAACATTGCACGCAAAAAGATTCACCCCTTTGCAGAATTGAACTTGAAAACGGCAAAATCACTGCGAAAGTCACGAATTACGAATCGGATGGCGTTACAAAAGCCGACGGAAAAACACATTCCTACGATTTGGGAACAATTTCGCAGTTTCAGGAAGTTTCTATCAAAATTCAAGTCGAAAACAAAGTTCTCAGCCTTTATCGTGACGGTATAATCCAAGCTACACATATTTTTTCCGATTCGGTAAGTTCAAAATTGAAGAATTATTTCAAAGCAGGAATTTATTATCAGAACAAAGATTCGCCAAAAATTTTCTCCGAAATTTTTATGCGGGATTTGAATTTTGAACAGCTCTATTCAAAATAACAAGATTTTATCAGGGAATTGTAATAGCAATTTTTTATCCGTAAAATCTTGATTTGACAAATTACGATTTGACAAGTATTATCTCAGTATGACAAATTTTATAGGAAGAGAAGAAGAACTTTCATTTTTAAATAATCATTATAACTCAAAAGCAGGTGAACTCATTATTATTTATGGTCGTCGTAGAATCGGAAAGACTGAAACCATAAGCCATTTTTGTGCTGATAAAAATCCTGTTTTTTTTACTTGTACTCAGACAGAAGATAGTAATCAGCTTAAAAATTTCAGCCAGAAACTGCTTTCATTTAATCTGCCTCAGAGTCAATATATTACGGAATTCTCAAACTGGGAACAGGCTCTTTTAGCAATTAAGGATATTCCTCACAAAGAAAATCGAAAGAACATTGTTGTTATAGATGAATTTCCATACATGGTTCGTGTAAATGAAGAGATTCCTTCAATTCTCCAAAAACTGTGGGACACGGAACTAAAGAATCAGAATATTATGCTCATTCTGTGCGGAAGTTCAATGAGTTATATTGAAAAAGAAATCCTTTCAGAAAAGAATCCGCTTTATGGCAGGGCAACAGGCATATTCAAAATGCTTCCCATGCCATATTCTGATTCATCAAAATTTTTTCCAGGCTGGGATTCAAAAGGCAAAATTATCGCTCATTCCATTCTTGGTGGTGTTCCATTTTATTTAAGTCAGTTTGATGAAAATAAAAACTTAAAGCAAAATATCTGTTCCAACATATTGAAGCGTGGCTCCATTCTTTATTCTGAGCCAGAATTTTTGATGCGCCAGGAACTTCGCGAGCCTACAACTTATAATACGATTATTCAGGCGATTGCGAACGGAAAAACTAAGTTTAACGAAATACAGCAGTCAACGCTCATTGAAAAAGGAAAACT
>JAEEGL014648615.1_pt1 | contig 22196 bp, 14 predicted proteins | sample 9134231 | NCBI WGS metagenome assembly JAEEGL01 (sample SAMN16246548, study PRJNA631951) | gut metagenome | biome: gut microbiome; feature: rumen; material: fiber-attached | host: Bos | place: Iran: Karaj | collected 2018-10 | reverse complement strand
TACGACACAAAAGTGCAGGAGGAACTCGGCACCCGCACTATCATATTCGACAATGTCATCCGCGAAAAATTCAACCGTACAGTCCATCCCGTAGGCAATGCCCTTCTCGAAAATGTCTATCAGCCCCACGTCGATGCAAGCGCCTTCTATTGGATTATCGTTTTCCGTGAAATTGCGAAAGGACTTGGAGTGAAAGAGACAGTGAACGGAAAAGGCACCGTTGCGGAAGCTCTTGCTGATGAGGCACTTATCCTTGAAAAAGCCAAATCAAACGTACTTGGTGCATGGCTCTGCGCCCAGGAAGCTGAAGCATACAATATCTCCGCTCTTTTCCAGAAGGAAGATGTACTCACTACTTTTGTTACCAATACAATCCGTTCCACCCGCTTTGGTGCGGCAGACCCAACTGGTATCGCCAATATTGTAGTCTACAACTACCTGCTGGAGAGCAAAGCCATTATCTGGAATCCTTCAGGCCGTTACAGCATCGACTACGACAAGACTTGGAAGGCTCTTGAGACTGTGGGAGCAGAGATTCTCAGAATGCAAGCCCATGGCGACGTCGATTCCGCCCGTGCATGGATCTCCAAATACGGTGTCGCCGGTCCGGAAAGCCTCTCCGACAAGAGGGTGCTCGAAAATGCAGGAATTCCTGTGGATATCCGCTTCAAATATGAATAATCTATAAACGCAATCACTATAGTACCATGTTCAAGAAATTTACAGGTTTCCATCTCGTAGAGCAGATGCATAAATTGCGTCAGAAGAATAGATTAAACCCTTCAATCCTGAAAAAGAAAAGCTTAGGCCTCATCTTTGTCGCCATAGTTGTCCTCATTCTGTGGTTCATTCCGACAGAATCCTATGGAATTGACGGACTCACTCAAGTCCAGCAAAGAATTATCGCCATCTTCGTATATGCCACATTGATGTGGGTACTGGAATTGGTTCCGGCCTGGGCGACCTCGGTATCGATTATGGTCTTACTCCTGCTATGCACATCGGACTCGGGAATCAAATGGATTTGCAATCCCGACACTGCTGGACAGCTTCTCAGCTACAAGCAGGTAATGGCCAGCTTCGCCGACCCCGTTGTAATGCTCTTTATCGGCGGATTCGTCTTGGCTATCGCGACCACCAAAACCGGTCTTGACGTCCATCTCGCGAGGGTGCTGCTCACCCCGTTCGGAAAGAAAAGCGAGAACATTCTTCTCGGATTCATGCTTGTGACCGCCCTTTTCTCGATGTTCATCAGCAACACTGCGACAACCGCCATGATGCTCACCTTCCTGACGCCTGTTTTCAAACAGCTTTCCGAAGCCGGAAAGGGCAGGACCGCAATGGCACTCAGTATCCCTATCGCAGCCAACCTTGGAGGCATGGGAACCCCTATCGGCACCCCTCCTAACACCATCGCGCTGAAGTACCTGAATGATCCTGAAGGCCTCAACCTTGGCATTGGTTTCGGCCAATGGATGCTATTCATGGTACCCCTCGTTATCATCATGATTGTAATCGCATGGTTCCTTCTCAAGAAGATGTTCCCCTTCTCCCAGAAGACCATCGAGCTGAAAATAGACGGCGAGATGAAAAAGGGCAAGGACACCGTCCTTGTCATCGTCACCATGGTCATTACAATCCTGCTCTGGATGATGGACACCTTCACCGGCATCAATACATATACTGTCGCACTCATACCGTTCGCAGTATTTGCAATGGCCGGAATCATCTCCAAATACGACCTGGAAGAAATCAACTGGTCGGTCATCTGGATGGTTGCAGGAGGTTTTGCAATGGGTTACGCAATGAACGGGTCCGGACTTGCCGCCCTCGTTGTCCGTGCAATTCCTTTCGGCAACTTCTCTCCCCTTCTTATCGTCATCCTCTCCGGACTGCTTTGCTACGGCCTTTCCAACCTTATCTCCCACTCGGCTACCGCGGCACTCCTGATGCCTATCCTTGTGGTAGTCTGTACGGCAATGGGTGACAAACTCTCCGCAGTCGGCGGGACATCCACCGTCCTTATCGGAGTTGCTATCGCTTCCTCCAGCGCAATGATTCTCCCTATCTCCACTCCCCCGAATGCACTCGCTTATGCCACCAACCTCATCCAGCAGAAAGATATGGCCAGAATGGGTATTATTATCGGCGCCATCAGCGTGATTCTAGGTTATCTCGTGCTCTTCGCAGCCGGATCATTACATATTGTTTAAAACAAGCATCCATCATGAAAAAAACTATATTTCTGATTATCCCGTCTCTGATTTTATTGGTTTCTTGTAAAGAGGCAAAATCACCTTTCGTTCGCGAAGTAGAAAACTATGCCGTCGTGGACATAAAGGCACCGGATCTCAGCGGAATCACAGACAACGGAAAAGAAGTTCTCAACCTCTACCGCTTTGCCGCGGACGAAGTGGATGCAATCTACTGGGAGCAGTATTTTGGCGATAAACAAGCCCTCCTCGGGAGTATCGCCGATCCTTTCCAGAAGACCTTTGCCGAGATTAATTATGGTCCTTGGGACCGTATGACAGGAAAATCCTTCGTAGAAGGCTACCACGACCGTCCTCTCGGCGCTGGTTTCTACCCTTCTGATATGACCAAGAAGGAATTTGAAGCGTGGGACAATCCCGATAAGAACAGTCCCTACACCCTTATTCGCCGCGGCGAAGACGGATCTTTGCAGACTCTCTGGTATCACGACGCCTACAAGGACCATATAGAAAAAATCGACAATTACCTCAAGGCGGCGGCCGATATTACCATAAAACCCAGCGTCGCTGCCTATTTGCGCAGCAAAGCGAATGCCCTCAAGACCGATAATTACTACGAGAGTTCACTCGCCTGGCTGGATATGGAAGATAGCAAGATGGACCTTGTGATCGGTCCCAACGAGGTGACGGATGATCAGCTGATGGGTATCAAGCGTTCTTATGAGGCATATGTGCTTCTGAAAAACGAGGCTCACACTAAGGAGCTTATGAATTACGTCTCCCGAATCGGTGAGTTCCAGCAGGACCTTCCCGGGGATCCGGCATATAAGACATTCCAGCCTGGTGCCGGCTCCAATATTTTCTCATGCGATGCCTTGTATTATGCAGGAAAAGCGAATGCGGGTATAAAGGTAATTGCACTCAACCTTCCCTTCGATACAGACGTCCAGCGTGACCGCGGTACACGTACCATTCTGCTTGAGAATATAATCAAAATCAAGTACAATCACATCGTAAGTCCCGGAGGCAGAATTCTCCTCGAGCCCGATTTTGCGGAGCATCTTTCTCCAGAGGCATTCTACTGGAACATTGCTTTCCGTGAGGTTGCTCACGGTCTCGGAGTCAAAGAGACCGTCAACTGGAAAGGAAGCGTTGAAGAGGCTCTTGGTTCATTAGCACAATGCCTCGAAGAAGTAAAAGCCAATGCTGCCGGAGTTCTTCTTGTATGCAAGCTTCAAGACCACTTTGACATCCACCATCTCTTCACAAAAGAAGATGCCCTGGCAACCTTCTTTGCTTCTCTTGTACGCTCTGAGCGCTTTGGCGAGGGTGCAGCACTTGGCCGTGCCAATATTATTATTTATAATTACCTCGCGGAGGCAGGAGCCTTCCAGCGCAAGGCGACAGGCCAGTATTCCCTGGATTACAAGAAGATGGAAGCTGCCCTTTCTGATCTCACCGCATTGGTTCTTAAAACACAAGCGACAGGAGACAAAGCCTTTGCTGAGGAGTTTGAAGCCAAATACTCCAAGCTCAATTCCAACTACGACGCTGACCGCCTGAATCTCGGTCTCGAAAGAATACCGGCCGATATCAGGTTTAACTTTGTGAAATAAGAGAGACTCTTAGGAAATCCGCAATATAATGTCCTTAAGGACTCGGTTGAAATCAATTACCCTGTCAGGCTTCGGAGAGTATCCGAGGATGACTACGACGAGTTCTTTCGAAGGGATTATATAGATTTCCTGTCCGTCATGTCCCTGGCAGGAGAACATATCCTCGGGGGCATCCGGGCAGCTGAGACTGCGATTTAGCCAGAAAAAGGCTCCATACTTACCCTCGCTAGCTGCAGCGGGGGTAACTGTATAATCAACCCAGCCTTCTGGGAGAATACGGGCCTCTCCGATGCAGCCGTCAGAGAGGAAGAGCTGTCCGAAACGAGCATAGTCTCTTGCAGTGACATAGAGATATGAAGAGCCCACCGGAGTTCCACTCATATCCGGTTCGAAATGGGGATTGGAGATAGAGAGAGGGGCAAAAAGACGCTTCCTCATGTACATGAGAAAAGCTTCATCCGAAGGGAACTTCCCGCGGAGATAGCGCATCACAATATTGGTGCTGCCGCTGGAATAATACCATTTCGCCCCGGGAGCGCTCTCGAGTTTTTTGGAAATGGCAAACTTTCCCATGTCGGTCTCCCTGTGAAGCATCAGATTGACATCGGAGCGGTTACCATAATCCTCATTCCACTCAAGTCCGCTCTGCATCTGCATGAGATCGCTTAAAGTTATATTTTTGCGATCATCTCCCTGCCACTCGGGAATGTCCATGGGTGCATGAATATCGACAAGTCCGTCTCCTGCCATAATACCAACAAGGGCGTTGGTAAAGCTCTTGCCCATACTCCAGCTAAGAAGCTGAGTCTCGGCGGTAATTCCTTTATCGTAACGCTCCGCAACGACCTTGCCATCATGGAGCACGACGAATGCGAACGGATGCCCGTTGTAGGAGCGGTCATCCACAAGCGCCTTTGCAATCGGCTCGAGGCGGGCTATGGTCTCTTCATCTCCTTCTTCCAGATAATCCACATAGGCGGTATCTTTTGGAAGAGGATACTTTTTATCCAGGAATGCTTTTTTGTCCTTTCCCCGAAGCAGGGTAACGCCATAGCCTTCCCTATACGCGGCTGTTGATTTTGCCCAAAGGAACCGGCTGGTTACGGTCTTATGCTCATAATCCACCTTGTTCTTATTCATCTTAATGAACGAAAAATTCAGGTCGAGTGCCTCTACATCTGCCTGATCTCTACCCGAAATAAAAACGGCAGATGCGAGATTCTTTGCCGCATATCCGGTAATGATCGGCATTAGAGAATTGAGGTAAATGCATCCCCCGAGGATGACGGCTCCAAGTCCGCAGCCGACAATGGCCAGTAATTTTTTAGCTTTCATACAGTTCGCTTCTGTTAGTTACACACGCAAAAATAATGAATTAGCTAATACTGTCAAATACGAAAAGGACAGTTTTCCATTTCATAACAACCGGTAGCCTTTTTTTCAGGTTTCGCCGTAGACGAACTGCAACCATACGCCCCCCGTGCCACCGGGAGGGTATTTCATGGCACGGCAGGACGTTTTTCATGTCCCCGTGCCACCGGGAGGGGGTTTCATGGCACGGCAAGCTGGTTTTCATGTCCCCGTGCCACCGGGAGGGGGTTTCATGGCACGGCAAGCAGGTTTTCATGTCCCCGTGCCACCGGGAGGGGGTTTCATGGCACGGCAGGACCCTCGTAAGGTTTACCGGGGGCATTATATGGCATACAGGAAGGTTTGCGCAATATCAGCCATTTCGTTATTTTTGCAGATATGATGAAGACTGTTTATACAATTCTGTTTTCCTTTTGCCTGCTGCTCCTAAGCATCGGGGCATATGCTCAGCGTATCAGCGATTCGGGTTATAGGACAATTGGTTATATCCAGTCTGACGGAACCATCCAGGACGCGTCATACAGGATAACCGGGCATTTCAAAAGTGATGGGACCATCCAAGATTCGGCGTATAGAATCATTGGATACCTGAAGGGCGGGACTGTCCAGGACAAGTCTTACCGAATTATCGGCCATATCAAAAACGACGGAACAGTGCAGGATTCCAGCTATAGAATCATAGGTCACATCAAGTCTGACGGGACCATACAGGACGCCTCATACCGAATCGTAGGCCATGCTGACGGAATACCTCTATACCAAGCGGCGTATTATTTCTTTTTCCGCAATTGAGATAACTACTACTGCCCGGGGGAAAGATATTTCTCTTTCCTTATGGCCCTGTCCCAAGGGATGATTCGCGTCGGGAAGGAGGCGATTCTGAGGGTAGTGCAGCCGTAAGGGACAAGCACAATCCTACATTCGTCCCCTGTATCGTCACCTTCTTCAGTCCAATATGCAATCTCCCCTACCGAGCCGTTTGAGGCCTTCCAATGCGGCAGCTCACGAGCCGGCACGGTAATCCTTACTGGCGCCCCCTTCAGACTCCATGGATAAGAATCCACGGCTTTGACGCTGACAGTACATGAATCCGTCTTGAAACTATCCCTCATGAGACAATAGTTCCAAGGACTTTCCGAAACCACTTCCCAGGCCCCCGATCCGAAATGACGGTCGGTGCCCTTGAAATCAATCCAGCGCCAGTTTTCTTCCATCTCAAGAGCATAGACAAGAGGTCCCCGAAGCATACTCCACGCCTCGTCCCAGCCCTCTTCGGTACGTACTTTCATATCCATCTCGAGGGAGAGGACATCACCTTTTTTCCACTCCCTATCAATAGTCGCAATCCCTTGATCCATATTTACTTCCAAGAGATTTCCATTTAGCCGCACAGAAGCGGAATCACACCATGAAGGGACCCTCAAAGACAGCGGGAAAGAAACCTTCTTTCTCCTTTTCCCGGAGAAGTCAACAGTGAATGTCACAGTCCCGTCGAAAGGATAATCTGTTTCTTCCCGAATGCAGACAATGGCATCTTCAGCAACTTTAGCTGTAACGGTCGAAGGAGCATAAACAAGGGCGGCCAAGCCTCCGTCAGGAGTCGAGTACCAAAGGTTCCTGACAAACTTCGGCCAGCCCTGATGCATATTGCAAAGGCAACAGGGATAGCCGGTAAGAGTCCCGAAAAGTATGTCTGTATCTTCATGAGGAGTAGAGAAGGGACGCCACTCCTTTGTGACTGCTATCTGGTTCGTCTGCTGATAATACTGCCTTGCCGAGAAATCATCATTTACCTGAGTCGGAAGGGCATTGTAGGTAACTCTCTCAAGCCAATCTGCCCAGCGGACATCCCCGCTTATTTGGAGCATAGTTTCGAGAGAGAACATCATCTCAACCGCCGTGCAAAGTTCACTGCCGCGGGAGGGAGAACCGAAATGAAGCATCTCATCTCCGGCCCAAAGACCATTCGGAATGCCCACAGTATGGCTTATGGTCTGAGCGGCAATCGCGGGGGCCTCTAAATCCGAGTCATCATGGGAATATTGCCACCACACCATAGGAGCCTTGAATCCCTGCGCCAGATTGACGCAGTGGACACTCCCCTGGGTTGAGAATATTTTCCCCTCATGGAACATAGCCGTCCAGTCGGCAGTCTGGGAATGAACAATCTCCCCAAGATCAAGAAGCCAGTCCTCCCCTGTCAGATTGTAGAGCCAGTAGATGACATCGAGATTGTCTGCTCCGCGCCACTTTCCCCAGCTCGACCAATGATTCAAAGGTGCCTTCTCAAGGTTTGCGGCCTGATAACGGAAATAGGCCTTCAGGAAATCGATTGCCCGGGAATCAGAGGTAGCCTCATAGTACTGGCGGATTATCTTCAAAGCCACCATCTTCGGCCACCAATCGTGGGCCTTCCCTCTTTGAAGGCCGTAGACATAAGGATGGTCTTCAGAGGGTCCCATGTATCCATCGGCCTGCTGAGAAGAGAGTATCGCCTCAACCCATGTCTGAGATTTCGCAATCAAATCTTTATCGCCGAGGATATATGCGAGCGGAAGAAGACCGTCGAGCCAGTATGGTCCCCTCTCCCAGGCATCTCCATCGCCTCCAAGCCAGGCATTATCGGCTCCGACTACCTCAGAATAGACTTCATCAAGGTTTCCAGTCAGTCCGGTCGCTTGCAGGCGAAGCTGCTCCTGAAGCCATCCCTCAGCCTTGACCGAGCCAAGAGGAAGGGCGGCATAACGGGAGGGTTCCAGAGGAGCCCTGTTAAACACCTGAGCATGAGAGAGAACTCCTCCCAATAAGATGAATGCAGATAATAAATATTTAATTCTCATGGCAAAGATTGATTTCGTACATAATTGACCAGCGCATTTTCTCGCCGGGAGCAGCAACGAGTTTCACATAGGGTTCAACGCAGGCTATGCGGTGATTGGCCCAAAAAACAGTATGACTGACGGGGACATCCCCCCGGATATGAATAGAAAGAGGACCTTCGGAAAGGGTCATATCATATGGCATTCCAGACTTCCCGGCCTCATGAATTCCGCAGTTGTAGACCGATTCTCCTTTGCAAAGGGCCCTTGAAAACCTGATTTCCCTCTCAGAAAAGCCTACTGAATCATATTCTGTTCGCCAAACTCCTTCCGGTCTGAAAGGAAAGTCAATCCGCCTAGACTGGCCGGTCTCAAGCTTCCCCATGGTAAAGAAATTGTGGTTGTAGACTGTCCCTTCCCAAGGAATGAAGGTCTTGAGTTCATGCTCTATCTTAAAGACATTCTCCGAGACAAGACGAATCTCTTTGGAATAGTCATAATAGGAATCGAGCCTATGGCGAAAAACAGTCGATGCTCCCTCCGACTCTACTGTCCAAAGACCGGGGTCTTTAACAGAGTAAAGCTTGAAGCGGTCATACGGCTCAGAATCCCTAAAAAGAAGTCCTACACCGGGTTTCAGCCAATAGGGGCCGCATTCTATTATGGAAAACTCCTCCGAAGGTCCGCAGACGGCATCATGCATGGTGGGAGAATACCTTTCAAACCACGGAGCACAGAGCTCAATCCCTTCGAATATAAGGGACTTGAACACTCCGCTCCGATCGAAGCGGGTGCCCTGGTAATAACCGTCAAGGGGATGATGGAGTTCCAGCAACATATTGATTATCTTTTCCAGTACGCCTCGATTTCTTCAAGGGTTTTACCCGTTGTATCGGGAACGCACTTGTACATAATTATAAGATAAGGGACACACATAAATGCAAACAGGAAGAATGTCCCTGCAGGGGTAAGGTTCTCCAGCATCCAAGGAGTAAGCTGGCCGATGAGATATGTACCTATCCAAAGGGCAAAGCCGGCGATGGACATTGCAAGGCCCCGCACCCTGTTGGGATACATTTCGCTGAGAAGAACAAATACTACCGCACTGATTGAAATGGCCGTGCAAAAGACATAAAGCAGGAAGAATGTGAGCATGAAGCCGGTCGGCAGGGAAGTGAAAGGCAAGAAATAGAGGCCGATCATCAGAAGGCAGACTATCATGCCTCCAACTCCCCACCAGACGAGTTGCTTACGCCCGACCTTGTCAATGATCAACAGAGCAATGACTGTAGTGACCATATTTACGACACCTACCAGTACCGTTGAGAAAAGAGGATCCTCGAAACCGGCATCCGAGAATATCTTCGGGCCATAATAGAGCACAGCGTTGACTCCCATAAACTGACCAAGGATTGCAATGGCGCTGCCGATAAGGACCGCCCTGAGAATACCCGGCTCACGCAAGTATTTCCACTCTTCCTTCTTATCCTGCCTCTCTCCCCGGACAGCAAGCCAACGCGGACTCTCGGGGATGAAAAATATAAGAAGAAGGAAAAGAAGGTCCGGAATGGCCTCGCATCCAAGCATCCCCCTCCAGTATTCCTGGTTGAACATGGCCGAACCAAGGTTGGTGTCAATAGCATCTAAAGATGCACCTCTGAGTATGAGAAAATTCATCAAGTAGGCAAGCAGGAAGCCGATTGTGATAAAAAGCTGATAGAGGCTGACCATCGTCCCTCGTACCTCGGCGGGCGAAACTTCGGAAATATAGATTGGAGAAACGATGGAGACAATACCTATTCCGAGTCCCCCGATAATTCGGAAAATGACAAGTTGGGAAAAGTCTGCACACACTGCACATCCAATGGCGGAGATGGAGAAAAGCAACGCTGAGATTATCATCGTTTTCTTTCGTCCGAGGAAATCCGACAGCATCCCGGCTACAAGAACTCCTATTATGGAACCAATAAGGGCACACCCTACATACCAGCCCTCACCTCCTGTGGAAAGGCCAAACTGAGTTTTGACAACCTCCGTCGTTCCTGATATGACAGCGGTATCGTATCCGAAGAGGATCCCTCCAATTGCGGCGACGACCGCTAAAAAAACTATTCGTGCGCTAACCTTTTCCATTATTTTGCAAGTTCATCCAATATACTTCCAATCTGATAAAGGCCCCTGGGGACATGGAAACAGCCCTTCCATTTACCTCCCTTCAAAGGGAGAAGGACCTCTCCCCTGCGGTTGAGATATCCGAACCACTCAGGATACTCCGGATCGCGGAAACGAGTCCAGAGATAGTCATCCAACTTTAGGAACCACTCCAATGCCTTTTCATTTCCGGTGAGGCGGTATCCTTTAATCATAGCTATCGCACTCTCAATATGCACCCACCAGAGCTTCTGGTCCCACTCCAATTCCTGGGTCGGGTAACCTTTTCGGTCCATGAAATAGAATATCCCGCCATATTCCTTGTCCCATCCGTAGTCGATGACACGAAGAGCGATATCCATGCTCTTATCAATAATATCCTGACGGTTCAAACGAGTACCAAGATTCATCATGAACCAAAGCGCCTCGAGGTCGTGTCCGGGATTGACCCGCCTGCCTTCGAAACAGTCGATAAGGCTCCCGTCAGGAGCAAGGTTTTCTACCATGACACCAAGGTCCGGCTGATAGAATACGTCGAGAACCTCGTGAAGGGCTTCTTCAATTGTCCTGTCCAGAAGAGACTTATCCTCGATGATAGGCTCTATTTCCAAGGCCATATTGCAAATAATCATCGGAAGGGCGAAATCCTTCATAGGACGAGTGCCAGGAACTGCCTTGAGCCATTTTCCCTTCGGGTTGGAACGTCTTTCGAGAATCCGACGGAAGGTCTTTCTCGCTATATCAGCATAATGCTCGTCCCCGGTCGCAACGGCAAGCTGAGCAAATGCCATACAGGCAAATGTATTTGAAAAGATGTTGTAAGGGGCAATTATCGGCTTCCCTTCACGAGTCAGGGAAAAGTAAAAATCATAATTGCCGTCATGCCCGTACTTCTCCAGAAATTCAGCACCTTGCAGGGCACATGCAAGCCAGGCCGGGTCTTTTTTCACTTTATTATATAGCATAGCGAACATCCACACCTCCCTTCCCTGAAGCCAGATGAACTTATCAGTATCGAATACGCTGCCGTCCCTCAGTAGGCACGTAAAGTATCCGCCATACTGCTTGTCCTGCGATTTCTCAAGCCAGAAAGGTAGTACTCTTGAATAGAGTTCCTCGTGATAGCGCTGCGCCATTTCGGCAAAATTATTCTTGGTCATAGGTGGTTATTTTTGTATATCCGGACAAAAATAATACTTTTGCGTAAAAAAAGAAACACAGTACACCACAGTTATGGAAAATCGAAGATCTTTCCTCAAGAAAACCGCTATGGCAGCTGCGGCAGCGGTGGTCTCCCCTGCTTTGGAAGGCTGCCGGCAGGAGGATGCTCCCGTCAATGACAACCTGATTGTTCCGAAGGGGAATGCCCTTCCTATTACAGGCACTTTCCTCGACGAGATCTCCCATGATATTCCCCATCAGAACTGGGGAGAAAAGGAATGGGACAGGGATTTCCGCTATATGAAGGATATAGGTATAGATACAGTTATCGATATCCGCTGCGGATACCGGAAATTCATAACCTACCCCTCGCCTTACCTTCTCAAAAAGGGATGCTACATGCCTTCGGTCGACCTTATAGATATGTTCTGCCGCCTTGCCCAGAAGTATGGAATGACCTTCATGCTGGGCCTATACGATAGCGGCAGATACTGGGACACCGGCGACATGAGTTATGAGGTGGAATCGAACAAGTATGTGATCGAGGAAGTTTGGGAACGATATGGAAAAAAGTACTCGAGCTTCGGAGGCTGGTACATTTCCGGAGAGATTTCAAGAGCGACCAAAGGAGCCATTGAAAGCTTCAGGACTATGGGAAGGCAATGCAAGGAAGTTTCCGGCGGACTTCCGACATTCATATCCCCATGGATTGACGGAAAAAAGTCGGTTGCAGCGAATTCCTCTGCCCTGAGCAGGGCTGACGCTGTCTCTGTCGAGGAACATGAGAGGGAATGGAACGAAATCTTCGACGGAATCCACGATTATGTGGACGCCTGCGCCTTCCAGGACGGTCATATAGACTATGACGAGCTGGATGCCTTCTTCAGCGTCAACAAAAAGCTTGCGGACAAATACGGAATGAAGTGCTGGACAAATGCCGAAAGTTTCGACAGGGACATGCCAATCAAGTTCTTCCCCATCAAGTTCGACAAACTCCGCCTAAAACTGGAAGCGGCTCATCGGTGCGCCTATGACAAGGCCATCACTTTCGAATTCAGCCATTTCATGAGTCCCCAAAGTGCCTATCTCCAGGCGGGGCACCTCTACGACCGCTATCGGGAATACTTTGGCTTGTAAGATTCTTCTGGAATAGTTGCAGGTTATTGTATTTTTTCATACTTTTGCACCACAGTACACCACAGATAACTGAAATATATGAACACTAACGACAAACAACGCAAGCCGAAGGTGGGAATGCTTCTTATAGCATCCCCAAGATTCAAGAATCTATATGGTCCGAAGAGAGGAACTTACGGAGAACGGAAAGATAAAGCCGTCCGCGAGATAAAAGCCACTCTGGACTTTCTGGATATAGTCGACCCCGGAATAGTATATGAGCGTGAAGACGCCCAGAAGGCTCTCCATCTTTTCTTCGCTGAGGATGTAGACTTCGTATACGCAGAATTCCTTTCCTGGAGCGAAGATTTCGCCTGGATACGTTTCCTAAGGGATTGCCCAGATATGCCTATCATCTTCTGCAATGTAGCAAAGCCCAGGATGAGTTTCGAAACCACATTGGACGAGGATGACTTCGTGGATTATCTCTGCGCAGGCACGCTTGTCGGCTCTCTGGAGGGCTCCGGAAGCTTGAAACGAATTCCGAGAAGAAATGTCCGCACCGTAATGGGGACAAGGGAGGAAATCACCGAGAAAGTGCGCATCTTCGCCGAAGCCGCCCGTGTCCGCTCTATTCTCCGCCACTCGAACGTAGGACTGATGGCGAACATGAACGAAGCGATGTGGAGCACCTATATCGACAATTACGACCTTTTCACCAAGATAGGGCCCGAAATCCATTATCTCCCCTACAGCGACTACGGAGCAGAGATTGACGCCCTCACGGATGAGGAGGTCAAGGCTTACGCGGATGATCTGACCAGCCGGTACAAGATGATGCCGGATGTAGAATACGACAAATTCATCGGATGCGTAAAGGCCACCCTTGCAATCAAGAAAATGGCTGAGAAAAACGATATCGACTGTTACGTCTACAACGATATCGACCAGGCTACTTTCCGTACCGCCGGATGCCGTGCCGGATTCTATCCGCAGTGGTTCAACGAGAATGTCAGCGTACTGGTTCCGGAAGCCGATATAGGAGCCGGACTTGCTACATATATTCTCAAGCTGCTTAGCGGAAAGAATGTCAATTTCATCGAACCTTTCCATATTGAGAATGACTTCGGGACATTCGCGGGCGGTCATGCAGGTCCAAATGACCATAACGACCCGGCCTGGCAGGATAATGTAATTATCTCAAGGGATGTCCGCTTTGCTAAAACTTCCTGGAAATATGCCGGCGCTCCATTCGCCTGGTATCGCATAAGCCCCGGAATGAAGACAGTAGTCGGCCTTTACGAGCAAAGCGGCCGATACAAACTAGTCACTTTCATGGCCGAGAGTCTTGATGCAAAAGATACTCCCCAGAGCGACAAAAAGCATCTTCTGGCCACCTACAGCCATACCATTTTCAGACCGGAAGTACCTGTAAAGCAGCTATTTGAGCAGGTCCTGAAAATCGGCGTCACCCAGCATTACGCAGTCGTGGACGGAGATTACAGGCCGCAGCTTGAAGCTTTTGCCGAAATTATGGGATTTGATTTTTACAATATAAGATAGAGTAGATATGAGTTTCATGTATAATCCCTTTCCCTTTGACGACCAGACTCCCGTCAACCGTCCGGCCATAGGGAAAGGAACCTCAAAGCAACTTGTAAAAGGAAGCGTAAAAATCGCAGCTTATCTCGCGGCAAAGGCTCACGAAGGCAGCATTTTCGCTGTAGACGGCTACGTCGGAGCAGATTTCGAGCGCACCGTGAACCTTCTTGAAGCACAGCTTCATGTCAGGGGCTTTAAAACCCGAAGAATCAACTTCAGGGATTGCTATAAAAGCGAGGGGGAATTATGGGAGATTGTAGACAAAAATCTCAGTTGGGACCGTTCCGAGGATCCGACTCTCCTTTTTGGAAAAGTATACAAGGGCGGTTACGAAGGACTTCTGGATAACGAGAAGAAGCAGGCTCTGGCAAATGAACTCGGGAAGCAGGGAAAGGAAGTGCTCATAGTCTTCGGACAGGGCTGCCTTATCCCGGAACTCCGCAATCTTTATGAGTACAAGATCTACCTGGACGTCACTCCGAAGGAAAGTATCCTTCGTATTCGCCGAGGGCAGTACATCAATCTCGGGATGAGCTCTCCGCTCACCACTCCCCTTATCATCCGCCGCTGCTACTACTGCGATTTCGAGGTCGCCGTCCATTTGAGAAAAGAATTGCTCTCCTCTGAGGGGAACGTGGATTTCTACGTTGAGAACGACTACCCCAATGACATCAAGTTGCTTCCGTACGAAGCTTTCTCGGAGATTACCGCTTCTCTTGCTGACTATCCTTTCCGGTGCAAACCGGTCTATCTCGAAGGCGTATGGGGAGGCACATACATGAAAAAACTGAGGAAGCTCCCCGATCAGATGCGAAACGCAGCATGGGTATTCGACCTGATTCCGATGGAAGTCAGCATCCTCGTAGATGTGGACGGGACGGTTCTCGAGATTCCTTTCTCTACTTTCTTCATGAAAGAAGGGGCGAAAGTGCTCGGAGAATCCGTAGTTGAGAAGTTCAACGGCTACTTCCCTATCCGCTTCAACTGGGACGACAGCTACCATTCAACCGGCAACATGAGCATCCAGTGCCACAGTGGAAGCGTCTATAACAAAGAGCATTACAACGAGTTCGGTCTTCAGGACGAGAGCTACTACGTAGTTATCACCGGCCACGATGCGAAGACCTTCATAGGTTTCAGGGACGATGCTGATATTCATCAATTCTTCAAGGATATTGAAGCAGCGGACAATGAGAATAAGAGCGTCGATTACATGAAATCTGTCAGCTACGAGGAGTCCAGACCGGGTCTTCAGGTGATGCTTCCTGCAGGGACTATCCACTCCAGCGGACGCAACCAGGTTATTCTTGAAATCGGCTCTCTCACAATTGGTTCCTACACCTATAAGATGTACGACTACCTCCGCCTCGACTTCGATGGGAAACAGAGGCCGATCCATACCAAACTCGGTGAACTCAATGTAAATCAGGAGCGACGGACTTCTGTAATCCATGACCCTGAGAGCAAGGATTACATAGTCCAGAAGCCCCGTCTCGCAGATGAGGGTGAAGGATGGAAGGAGTATATTGTCGGAGAGAATCCTCAACTCTATTTCAGCCTTAGGCGTCTGGAATTCGAGAAGAGTTGCTCTCAAGATACAAAGGGGATCTTCCACGTGCTGACTCTTGTTGACGGAGAGCATATCCGCATCCGCAGCGTCGCCCATCCGGAGCGCTCGTATGAAGCCAGTTTCATGGACATTGTCGTAGTCCCCGCTGATACAGGTGCTTATGTCATTGAGAATCTCGGTGCTGAGCCGATTCGTGTCCATAAAACCCTTCTAAGAGACGGATTCCAGGATGTTGAACTCTAAGGAATATCGTTTCCTGGACGTCGGAGGCACTTTCATCAAATGCTCCGACGGGAGGCAGATCCCTGTTCCTTCAAACGGGAGCAAGGACGCGATTTCTCTTGCCTTAAAAGAGGCTATAGGCCCCATGGACGGGCTTAAAGGAGTAGGAGTCGCTATCCCCGGCCCATTCAACTACAGCGATGGAATCTTCCTGATGAAACATAAGTTCCAATCGGTCTATGGACTTTCCTTCAGGGACCTCTCAGGTCTTCGGGAGGAAATAGAACTGAAATTCCATCATGATGTCAATGCCCTTCTCCTAGGAGCTATCCGTCAGCTTGGACTGGAAAAAGGAAATACCGCTGTAGTTACTCTTGGGACCGGTCTAGGATTCGCTTATGCGCTTGACGGAGAGGTCAGATACAACGAGATGGGATCTCCGGCGAGGAGTTTATGGAACATTCCCCTCTGCGACGGGGGCATACTTGAAGATCTGGTATCGGCTAGAGGTATTCTTTCGGCATATAATAATTTGACGGGAGACAATAACCGGAGTGTCCTCTCCATTGCCGAAATGGCCTACAACGGAGAGGATGCTGCAATAAGAGTATTCCACGACCTTGGAGAAACGCTCGGAGAAGCTCTTAAAGGGATAATAGATGAACTCGGAATCGAGACCCTCCTTCTCGGAGGACAGATATCCAAATCCATGAGCCTTTTCGAGGGTCCCCTCAGAGACCGGCTTGACGGCATCAGCATCCTTCCAGTGCCGGAAGGAGCTGTATTTGAAGGCCTTTCAACATTATTTAAAAATAAATAAACATAATATACTTATGCTTAAAAGAATCTTTTCCATGCTTGCCGTCATTGGCCTGCTGCTGGTCCCTATTAGGGAAGCCGCAGCGCAAGATGGCAACTTGAAGGGACTGGTGCAGGATGAGACAGGAGCTCCCATCGCTGGAGCCTTTGTCACTGTGAAGGGAGAGACACGAGGAGTGATGACCGACGAAGACGGTCACTTCCAGCTCTCCGTCAAGCCGACCGATGTGCTGATATTCAGCTTCCTCGGGTACAATGACGAGGAAATCACAGTCGGAAACCAGAAAGACATCTTGGTAAAGATGGTTCCGCAGGCCAACCAGCTCGACGAGGTTGTCATGGTAGCCTACGGCGCACAGAAGAAAGCTTCTGTCATCGGATCCATCTCATCTGTAGATGTAGCCCAGCTCCAGGTCCCTGTCGGACAGCTCTCCACAGGTCTTGCCGGAAAACTGGCAGGCGTAGTAGCAGTCCAGCACAGCGGTGAACCGGGATCCAGCGCAGAGTTCTGGATCCGCGGTGTAAACACCTTTGGTGCAAATGCTTACCCTCTCATCCTGGTCGACGGAGTAGAGAGATCCATGGACCTTGTGGACACAGAAGACATCGCCTCGTTCTCCATTCTTAAAGATGCTACTGCGACTGCTCTCTACGGAGTCCGAGGAGCTAACGGAATCGTTCTGATTACAACCAAACGCGGCAGCGAATCCAAGCCAAAGGTAAGCGTCAAGATAGAGAGCGGACTTACCGCCCCTACGATGCTTCCCGAGATGGCATCTGCCGCCCAATTCATCGACTATCTCAACACTATGACCCCGGGGACAATAGATGACTACAGCCGTTCGATGTATCTTGCGTCCGACGCAGTACGGTCACAGAGGGTGAGCGACGCGGAAGGCGCCCTCCCGATTCTTTATAAAGATATTTACCCCAACGTAGACTGGATCCATGAGATCTTCAAGGAGAGAGCATCTACCCGCAAGGCCAATATCGCCGTTGTCGGCGGTACCAAAAATGTCCGCTACTACGCAGGAGGATCCTATTACTTCGAAGACGGTATTTTCAATGTTGCGGATAACGGGAGATACAATGCCCAGATGAATTACAGGAGGTTCAATTTCCGTACAAATGTGGATATCAACATTACCAAGTCCACTGTACTGGGAATGGACCTTAGCACCCAGTTCACCAGGAAAAACCAGCCCGGAAGCTCCCTCAGCGACATTTATGCCGCCGCTCTGCAAATCACTCCGATTGGTTTTCCTATGGTATTCAGTGACGGCACTCTTTCAAATCCGGTGACCGGCAGCAACCCCTACAATCTTATCAACAATATGGGTTATGCCATCACCTCGACCCAGAATGCACAGACGACAGTATCGCTCACCCAGGACTACTCTGATTTCCTGCTCGAGGGCCTTACCACAAAGGTACAGCTCTCTTGGGACGCCAAGAGTAACACCGCCTATACCAACGTAATCCGCCCGAGGGTATACTACCTGAGCGACGATCTTTCGGAGTATATCCTGCAGGCCAACAGCGGGACCGGGTACATCAATACTTCGAATTCATCAGTATCCGGGCAGACCATTCTCAATCTGGAAGCTTCCGCCAATTACGAGCGCAGTTTCAACAGTGCCCACAGAGTCGGAGCGATGTTCCTCTACTACCTAAGGGAAAGGACCAATATCAATCCCGGAACATACTGGAACACATTCCCTTACAAGAGCATGGGTATAGCCGGTCGAACCACCTACAGCTACCGTGACCGCTATTTTGCCGAGTTCAACTTCGGTTACAACGGTTCAGAGAACTTCTCCCCCGGCCACCGATTCGGTTTCTTCCCTTCGGGAGCCGTCGGATACATTATTTCGAACGAAAGATTCTGGGATCCCATCAAGTCATGGGTAAGTCTCCTCAAGATCAAAGCCTCAATCGGAAAGGTCGGCAACGACCAGATTGGAGGTAACCGCCGTTTCGGATATAATACGACTATGGATACAAGCGGCATCAGCGGATTCAACTGGGGACTCGGAAATCCTGTTTATACCGCCGGAGTCACTACCGGCGACATCGGCAACCCTGCCATCGTATGGGAAGAGGCCCTTAAGAGAAACATCGGCGTTGAAATCAACTTCTGGGCAGACCACCTCAAGCTGCAGGTTGACTATTTCAACGACTACCGCAGCGGCATCTTTATCGAAAGGCAGAGCCTCCCGGGAGCAGTCGGAATGAGGAAGACCCAATACACCAACATTGGTGAGATGAAGAACTCCGGATTCGATACTTCCGCCCAGTTCGAATATATGTTCCCGAATGGACTCAACCTTTCAATGCGAGGGAATTATACTTTCAACCGCAATAAGCGCATGTATGACGACAAACCTTCGCAGGTGTGGCCCTACCAGAATACCGCCGGATTTGCCAACGGACAGCAGAGAGGCCTAATCGCCGAAGGCTTATTCATGAATGAAGCTGAGATTGCCGCATGGCCGAAACAGACCTTCGGAGCCGTTTCTCCCGGAGATATTAAATATCGTGACATCAACGGAGACGGTCAGGTCGACGCATACGATGTTGTTCCTATCGGCTATACTTCAGTACCTGAAATAAATTACGGATTTGGCATTTCCCTTGGCTGGAAGGGAATCGACGCTTCGGTATTTTTCAGCGGCATGTCCCACGTAACCAGGATCATCGGAGGCTACAACCTCTACGGAGGCGCCGCCACGAACGTCAAGGTTCAGGGGCAGATATTTGCAGACGTAGCCGAGAAAAGCTGGTCGGTTACTCATCAGCCTGACGCAGAATATCCCCGTTTTGCCACTGAAACTCCCGCCAATAACCTACGTGCATCCACCTTCTGGCAGAAAGACATGAGTTTCCTGAGGCTGAAAAATGCAGAGCTTGGATATACCCTGCCTAAGAAGGTCTCTGAGCGAATCGGGATGTCAACTATCCGAATCTACCTCCAAGGAGTGAACCTCCTGACCTTCTCCGGGTTCAAACTGTGGGATCCCGAACTCTCTTCTTCATACGGCAACGTCTATCCGCTTACACGGAACGTGAGCCTCGGCTTGAATTTGAACTTCTAAACGAGCAGCAGTTATGAAACACAGTATAAAAAAGATAATCATTTTCGTGTTGGCAGCCGCCTGCACCGCCGTTTCCTGCGACTCCTTCTTCGACATCAACACAAAGGATCAGGCTACGCTTGAAGATATTATGAGCCGGTCCACTGCAGTCCGCCAATATCTGGCTCATCTCTATTCATATATTCCAAACGATGAAAACCTGAGGGCTAACGAAGGCGGCACCAGCCTCAGAAGCGACGAGGCCCTCCACGCCAAGAGTCAGTATGAGACCAACTGGTACAAGGTCCGCCGCGGGGAATACAGCAGCGCAAGCTCGACAGATGTCGGAAGCGGCAATTATTGGAAGAAGTTCTACGAGGCAATCAATGAGTGTAGCACCTTTATTGACAACCTGCATTACGACAGGGAAGACTCCGAAAAACTGGTCGCAGCCATGGAAGGCGAAGCCCGTTTCCTTCGCGCCTACTACTATTTCTGCCTTTTCCGTCACTACGGCCCGGTCTTCCTATGGATGGACGAGAACGGAGATCCCGTAACCTCTGACCAGAACATCAACGGAGAATCGATAGACCGCCATACAGTAGAGCAGAATGTCGATTTCATGGTCAAGGAACTGGACCGTGCGGCAGCTCTTCTCCCCGAGAAAGTTTCAGACCTTATGGCCGCTTCTTCCAATATGGGAAGAGCCACTAAAGGGGCGGCAATGGCACTTAAAGCACGTCTGCTTCTTTATGCTGCCTCCCCCCTATTCAATGGTCAGAATGGTAGCGGAATATACAGCGGTCTTACCAACAAAAGCGGAGATAAACTCTTCCCTGAATATGACATAACCAAATGGGATGCAGTTTACGAAGCGGCGAAGGACGTTGTAGACCTCAATCTCTATAGTCTCACCCAAAAAGGCAATCCCCTATCCTCCATTCAGGATGCTGCCGATTCCTACCAGAATGTCTGGTTCCAGAACTGGAGCGCAAATCCCGAGATCATCTGGGGATGGTGGTATCGCCAATGGGCGGATTACCAGGGATCCATCGGCGGTGAAATCGCCTTCTCAGCACCTTCCGGAGGGAAAATCTGCAGTATTGGCTATGCCCTTATCACTCCGTCCCTGAAGCTTATCGATGCTTATCCGATGGCTGAAAGCGGAAGATATCCTGTGCTCGACTATCAGATGACCAACGGAATGCCGGACTATTCCCGTCCGATGGTTGATCCTCTTTCGGGATACAGCGAGTCCGGATGGACAGAGAACTATCAGCAGGTAGTGGATGTAAACCCTTCGTGGGCAAAGCCTTTCAAGGCGCACAACACTACCGTCGGAAGGGATGCCCGCTTCTACTCCTGCTTCGTTCCAAACGGCTTCTGGTGGCCCTGCGAGCGCCCTATGGACGGGAATGCCCTTCGTTTCACTTGCTACGACAATGTAAATGAATGCACCTCCCCCTACTCTCCTACTGAAGGCTGCAACAGAGTCGGATATACATGGAGACGCCTCTACAAGGCAGGCAACCAGCTGAAAGAAGTCACCGACTACACCAGCATCCATTATGTATTTCCTGCTTTCAGAATGGCTGAAATCTATCTCATCCTAGCTGAGGCCTGCAATGAGATGCAGGTTCGCCGTGTAGACGAAGCAATCCGCTATATCGACATGGTCCGCGCCCGTTCCGGTCTTAAAGGACTTAGGGAAGCTTACCCCGAGATTGATTTCGAGGGGAACGGCGGCACAATCGGCGAAGTCTCCAGGACCGGCCAGGAATGGCTCCGATGGATAATCCTCGAGGAAAAAATGTGCGAATTCCCGTTTGAAGGCAGCCAGCGCCACTATGACGCCATGAGAAGAATGCTGGCCATGAAGGACTATAATGTAGAAAACTGGACTCTCCACGTGACTGCCGACAACTATGAAGATTCATACAGACGCGTCAGTGACGATTACATTGGAGGGCGTTCCGTTTTCCGCGAGCGGGATTACCTGTTCCCCTTCGGAAGCGCCCAACTGGCGGAAATGACTAATTTTACTCAGAATCCCGGCTGGTAGGCCATAAAATGAATATCACGATGAAAAGATTAAGTATACTTTTCGCAGGACTGCTGCTCCTGAGCGGCTGTTTCCCCGACGATCGGAACAATTTCATGGTCGATGATTCCTTCGGGATCACTTCCCTCGACAATGTGGTGGAAGCATCCGTGCATAAGGGAAGCTACGTATTCGGCATAGCCAAGAGCGGTAAAGGCCAGTCGGCAGCCAATGTGCGCATAAATTACAGCCAGGACGACATCCAGTCACTTCTCGCTTCCTACAATAAGGAGCACAACACGGAGTTCAAAGCCGTGATGAGCTCTCTTATAGTAATGGACAAGACAGACTTCGACTTCACCGCAGAAGACGCTGCCAAAGAGGTTGCAATAAGCTGGGATCCGGATATTCTGGCCCGTTT
>JAEEGL014187277.1_pt1 | contig 22196 bp, 15 predicted proteins | sample 9134231 | NCBI WGS metagenome assembly JAEEGL01 (sample SAMN16246548, study PRJNA631951) | gut metagenome | biome: gut microbiome; feature: rumen; material: fiber-attached | host: Bos | place: Iran: Karaj | collected 2018-10 | reverse complement strand
CTGCATTTCGGGCAGACGATATATGAGCTGGGTCCCAGCCACCAGAAAAAGCAGGGAACACCCGTGATGGGCGGCCTGATGATGGCGGCGGGGATTCTCGTTTCCAGCCTTGTTTTTCATCCGGTGCCCTGGGAAGGCGGATGGGATCCGATTATCCCGCTGCTGGCGGTCGCTTTCCTCAGTATGGCGGTCGGCTTCGCGGACGACTATATCAAGGCCGTCAAGAAGCGCCACGACGGCCTGAGCCCCTGGCAGAAAATCGCCGGACAGGTAGTTGTGGCGGTGGGATTCAGCGTATACTGCTACTTCAATCCCATGATCGGCAGCAAAATCCGGATTCCGTTTGCCGGAACGGAATGGGACCTGGGCATTTTCTATATTCCGCTGATGACGCTGGTGACGATATTCATTGTCAACAGCAGCAACCTGCAGGACGGGCTGGACGGACTGCTGGGAACAGTGACCGCGGTCAGTTCATCGGCGTGGGCGGTGATCTGCCTGATGCTGGCGACGATTCCGGCGCTGACGGAAGGGACGGATACCGCCGGCGCGCAGACAACGGCGGTATTCGCGCTGAGCATGGCCGGTGCGTGCATCGGATTCCTGCGCTATAACCGGTATCCGGCGAAGACGTTTATGGGCGATACGGGCAGCATGCTGCTGGGCGGCGGAACGGTCGCCATCGCGATGGTGCTCCGGCTTCCGCTGCTGCTGGTCCTGATCTTCTTTACGCCGATCATGAGCAGCGCGAGCGTGATTATCCAGCGGTATTACTTTAAACTGACGCATGGGAAGCGGATCTTCCTGATGAGCCCGATTCATCATCATTTTGAGAAGAAGGGGTATTCGGAGACGCAGATTGTGGGGATGTACGCGGGGATTTCCACGGTACTCAGCCTGATTGCGATTATCAGTCTCAGCGGGCTGTGATAGTGGTCAGTGATCAGTGGTCAGTGGTCAGCGGATAGGAAAATGACGAGTAAACAGTAAGATAAAGGCGGAGAAAATGGATTACGAAGGGAAAAAGGTACTGGTTGTCGGGATGGCGCGCAGCGGTGTGGCCGCGGCGCAGCTGCTGCGCGCGAGTGGCGCGGAAGTGACGGTCAACGACAGCAAGAGTGAGGAAGAGCTCGGGGCGCAGCTGGCGCCGCTGGAAGGGCTGCAGCTGGACCGCAGGTTCGGATGCGGCGCGATGGAATTGCTGGAGGGAATGGATTGCCTGGTCATCTCTCCCGGGATTCCGGACAGCGCACCGTTTGTTGTAAAGGCGAAGGAAGCGGGCATCTATGTCATCGGTGAGCTGGAACTCGCGGCACAGCTGTCCCGCGGAACCATGGTGGCCGTGAGCGGCACCAACGGCAAAACAACAACGGTATCCCTGCTGGGCGAGATATTCGCCAACAGCGGGAAGGTTACGCATGTGGTCGGTAATATCGGATATCCGTTCTCGCTCGCGGCGCTGGTCAGCAAACCGGAAGACGTGATTGTGTGCGAGGTGTCTTCTTTCCAGATGGAGACAGCGGATACGTTTCATCCGCATGTCGCGCTGCTGACGAATATTACGGAAGACCACCTGAACCGCCACGGCACCATGGAAGTATACACGGCGCTGAAAATGCGGATGTTTGCCCGGCAGACGGAAGCGGATTGGGCGATTTTCAATGCGGACGATCCCGGCCTGAACGGGCTTTCCTCCCAGGTGAAGAGCCATGTGCTGCAGTTCAGCCGCCTGCATGAAGTGCCGGAAGGCGCGTTCGTCCGGAACGGGCAGGTGATCGCCCGGATCGGCGGTTCGGAACGAAAAATCTGCCGGACCGACGAAATCTACATTCCGGGGCCGCATAACCTGGAAAACGCACTGGGCGCGGTCTGCGCGGCGATTGCCATGAAGGTACCGGCGCCGGTGATCCGCCACAGCCTGAAGACATTCCAGGGCGTGGAGCACCGGATTGAAAAGGTTCGCGAGCTCGAAGGCGTGACCTATATCAACGACAGCAAGGGGACCAATTCCGATTCTACCATCAAGGCCGTACAGACCATGACCAATCCGACGGTCATTATCCTGGGCGGATATGACAAACACGCCTCCTTCGACCTGCTGTCCCAGGAGATCAAAAAAAGCGGGATGATCCGCAAAGCAGTGCTGATCGGTGAAACGGCCGACCTGATCCGGAACAGCCTGGAAAGAGCCGGATACCGGGAAACGGAAAACGCGGACAGCATGGGGGACGCGGTCCGGAAAGCCAGGGCTGCCGCGCAGGAGGGCTGGAATGTACTGCTGAGCCCGGCATGCGCGAGTTTTGATATGTTCAAGGACTACGAAGAACGCGGTCGAGTTTTTAAAGAAATTGTGAACGGACTGGAATAACAGACCGAAGTCTGGAAAAAGGGGTGGGCGTATGGACGGACCGGGAGGAAATCTGCCCAGGAGAAGGGCAGGAGATTCCAATCAACCGGGCAATCCTTCGCCCATCAAGGAATGGCAGCGGAACACCTGGTTCGGTCCCGCGCCGCAGGACAACAATCCATTTGACGAACCGGACGAAGCGCCGGAACTGCTGGAACTGAGATCGGAAAACGTCAAGCAGAAATCCGGAGAATTCTGGCAGGAACAGAAACAGCAGACCGGTTACCTGTCGTCAACACGGCCTACCGCACGTACAAAATCCGGCCCCCGCAGGAGGGCCCGGAAAAACAAAAAAGAAAAAAAGCTTTCCCGGATCCTGGGAAGAGCAGTTTTAGTTACGCTCGCGCTGGCGGCTGTCACTGTGGCAATCCTGTATTTTGCCGTGTACAGGGTAAGGGTGATCCTCGTGGAAGGAAACGTCGCCGGCAATATCCGTATTGACGAAAATGTGATCAAAGACCTGAGCGGGATCAGAATCAACGACAGCATGCTGACGCTGGACGAGAAAAAAGTCGCGGAAACGCTGCAATCCAACGCGATCAGCATGGGGAAAAAGAACCAGAATTATTACGCGCTCCAGTTCCGGCACCTGGAACTGACGATGCCGGGAACCGTCAAAATCACCGTGAAGCTGCGGGAACCCTGCTGCTGGGTCAATCTGCGGGGAATCATTTATATCATGGATAAGGAGCGGATGATCCTGTGGGAGACAGAGAGCAAAGAAGGGGCTCCTGTTGACCTGGTCCAGGTCAAAGGCCTGAAGAACAAGAACGACAGCCGGGGCGGACAAATCCTGGAAATTGAATCCAGCGATCAGAAACGAATCTTTTCGGACCTGTTTCTGGAGATGAAAGTCCTGAGCATGATCGATATGATCCAGGAGGTTGACCTGAGCAATCCGGCTTCCGTGACCATGACGACGCGAAGAAGCGCCGACGCAGATGGAAACGAATACGTGATCAGCCTGGGCGACTGCCGGACCACAGACCAGTCCGATCCGAATACGGACCGGATCCTGATTCACGCGAAACTGCGCAGTTTCCTGCTGGTCTGGAATAAGCTGCATACCCTCACAGACAGCGAACGGGAAGCTTTCGAAGCCCGGATCGGACACAAGATCAACGGGGGCACGATCAGCGTGAAAGAACCGGAAAACCCGTACTATTCACCAGAGCTTGCACAGTAATGCGAAAATGTTACAAAAGGCATCCGAATTGTAATAAAACGGGCATAAACACTTGCAATCATATGACAATCGTCATATAATAATCTATGGTCTGCTTTTATATTGTAAGGTTTCAATCGGGCCGGGAGGCGGCCAGGATCAGACCGGGGAGGAAAGAAACGTATGAAAACGACGGTTGCGGCCATTGACTTCGGGACGAGCAAAATCGTTACGCTTGTCGCTGAAAACAGCGGCAGTCAGCGCTGTGATATCGTCGCAGCAGGCGTCGCTAAATATGACGGGTATCTGGCTGAGGGATGGAACAATCCCGGGCAGCTGGATGAAGCCATCCGCCTCTCCATTAGCGACGCGGAGCAGCAGTCAGGCAACCGGATCCGGGAAATCAACGTCGGTGTTCCCGGCGCTTTTACCCATGTATACGCAACGCAGGTGACCATTGCCCTGAAAGGAACGGACCCGCGGGTAACATCTGCGGACGTCAAAGCCGCCTTCAACAAAGCGGCGGAGAACCTGACCAATATGCCCGGCGTCGTGGTGCATTCCAGCCCGGCATGGTTTATGGTGGACAGCGGGAAAAAGACGCTGGAGCCTGTGGGTATGAAAGGGCGGGAAATGACCGCGTTCATCAGCTTTGTGGTCGGAAACCGTTTCTTTGTCGACGACGTGACCAACCGTATGGCGGACCTGGGAATTGTGGTAACCGGTTTCTATTCCACATCCGCCGGGGAAGCGATGCTTTACCTGAACGAGCAGGACAGGGACCACACTTCGGTACTGATCGACATGGGCTACCTGAATACCGAAATTATCGGTGTGGAAGGCGACGCGATCATCTATCACAAAATGCTTGAGCTCGGCGGCGGGGATATTTCCGTCGCGCTGGCTGAAGAACTGGATATCTCGCTGAGCGCCGCGGAAGATATCAAGCGCAAGTTTATCTACGGCATCGAAACATCCGGGGAGACGTACGAGGTTCCCGGGACGGACGGGAACAAAGGCGCCACCTTTACACGGGAACAGGTAAAGCCGATTATCTGCAAATCGCTGGACGAAATCTGCGACCAGATCAAGACCGCGATTGACGACGATTTCGGCAGCCTGGGCAGCTGGAGCAGCGTCTTCATGACCGGCGGCGGCCTCAGCTTCAACAGGGGCGGCAAGGAATACCTGGCCGGGCGCCTGGGACGGCCCGTACTGGAGACGCCCAGAAGGACGACCAAGCTTAACAGCCACAGTTTCTCCAGCGCACTGGGACTGATGGACCTGATTATCGACACAATCGAGCAGCAGCGCCAGCCGGCGGCCAGCGCGGGCGGCAAGATCAAAGACTTCTTCCGGAGTCTCTTGGGAGGTTAAGATCATGATCGAATTCCAGAACGAAGATCAGAACACATTCGCTTCCATCAAGGTTATCGGCTGCGGAGGCGGCGGCAATAACGCCATCAATCGCATGGTGGACGCCGGCCTGCGCGGCGTTGAGTTCATTTCTATCAATACAGACCGGCAGGCGCTGGGCGTATCCAGCGCCCAGGTCAAGATCCAGATCGGTGAGAAACTGACCAAGGGCCTCGGCGCCGGCGCGATTCCCGAAATCGGCCGCCGCGCGGCGGAGGAAAGCCGGGAAGAAATCGCGTCCGCGCTGAAAGGCGCAGACCTGGTATTCATCACCGCGGGTATGGGCGGCGGAACGGGCACCGGCGCGGCCCCGGTTGTGGCTGAAATCGCGCGCGATCTCGGAACCCTGACGATCGCCGTGGTGACCAAGCCCTTCAACTTCGAAGGCAAACAGCGCATGAAGAATGCCGAGATGGGCATTGAAGAACTGAAACAGCATGTGGATACGCTGGTGGTGATTCCGAACGACCGGCTGCTGCAGGTGGTCAGCAAACAGACGACAATGCTGGAAGCCTTCCGCATCGCGGACGACGTGCTGCGCCAGGGCATCCAGGGAATCAGTGACCTGATCGCGCTGCCCGCCATGATCAACCTGGATTTCGCGGACGTCAAGACCGTCATGGAATCCGGCGGCATGGCCCATATGGGAATCGGTATCGGGTCCGGCGAAAACAGGCTGGTGGAAGCCGCCAGGAACGCGATCGCTTCCCCACTGCTTGAGACCAATATCGACGGCGCGCGGGCCGTGCTGATCAACGTGACCGGCGGACCCGACATTTCAATCGTGGATATCAACGAAGCGGCCAACCTTGTGATGGAAGCCGCGGATCCAGACGCCAACATCATATTCGGCGCAGGCATCGACGAGTCGATGCGGGATAACGTCCGGATTACCGTAATCGCGACCGGTTTTGAAAGATCGCCGTTCCCGTCCAAGGAGCCGGCGAGAAAACCGAGGGAGGCCGATCACGAAAGGCTGTTCGGTTCCTTCGGCACGAATTTCCCCAGGGAGGAAGCCCCCGTACCGACGCCCGCGATGGAGCAGTTTGAGAGGACCGAACCGGCCGGCAATCCTTTCCTCGGCGGGAACACCGGCGAGATGCCGACGTTTATGAGTACCAGCCGTCCCAGCATGGGCGTGCCGGGTATGATCAACACCGGGTCGTTCCAGAACGGTTTTACCTATCAGCAGACACAGCCGCAGGCGCCGATGAATCAGGCGACCCGTCCGTTCCAGCCGTTGAGCAGCAATCCGACCGGCCCCAATATGCCTGTCGGCCAGCCGCCGTTCGGCATGGCGCAGCCCCAGAATTACCAGCCGATGTTCAACAGCAACGGACAGGTAACCGGCCAGACCGGCACCTTCCAGTCCATTCCCCAGGGCCAGGCAATGGCAACGGACGATCACGGTGTTCCGGGATTCCTCAAGCGGAAAAAGTAAGGATGGCGCGGCCGACAGCGTCCGGGCCGGTCCAGATGAAAAACATGAATCAGCGGAGTGAAAACCCCGCTGATTTTTTACTGGTAAAGTAAGGGGAAATCAGATATAATAATCTGTCAGACTGACCAGAAAGCAGGGGAAACGGCAATGCGAAAAATCGGCACGATTATCCTGGCGCTGCTGCTGATCTGCGGGATCGCCGCGGCGGAAGGTATCCAGGCTCCGGAATACATCATGGAAGGTTACGACGGGGACAATACCGGCCGCGTATGGGAGAACAACCTGTTTTTCGCCCGGATGCGGGAAAAGACGGGGATCCGTTTCGTGTACCGCCAGGCGTCCAGCTGGGACGAATGGAAAGGGCGGGTCGCTGAGATTATTGCCGGAAAAAGCATTCCCGACGTACTGTTCAAGGCGGAACTGTCGCCGATCCAGACCCGTCAGCTTTACGAGGCCGGGATTATCATCGATCTCACGGACCTGATCGAAACGCACGCGCCGGACCTGAAACGGCGGCTGGATCAGCTGGCGGAGGAGCATCCGGACTGGATGAAGGGGATTGTCATGCCGGACGGGGCGATCGCCGCGCTGCCGGCCTTCAACTCCTTGCAGGATAACGACCTGATGTGGATCAACACCGAGTGGCTGAACCGGCTGGGCCTGAAAAAGCCGACGACCGCGGACGAACTGACAGAGGTGCTGCGGGCCTTCAAGACCAAGGATCCGAACAGGAACGGCAAAGCGGATGAAATCCCGCTGACGTTCATCAGCATGTGGGAGCTTCGCTTCCTCGGCCACGCGTTCGGCATTATCGACAATGACTATTACATATCCGTTCAGGACGGAAAAGTTACGTCCGGCCTGACCACGGATCAGAACCGGGCTTTCCTGACTTGGCTGCATATGCTGTGGGAGGAAAAACTGCTGGATCATGACGGGTTCAGCCAGACGGAAGGAATGCGCCAGATCACAGACGAGGACAAGGACATTCCTTACGGCATGATGATGGCCGCTACGCCGCTGACGGTGATTCCGGGCAAGCACCTGGCCATGTACGAGGTCCTTGAACCGCTGAGGTACAACGGAAAGCGGGTTTACCGGGACCTGACCGGCGACGTGATCCGGGGAACATTCGCGATTACCGTCGCCTGCAAGGAACCGGAGCGGATCATGGAATGGGTCAACTACCTGTATACGGAGGAAGGCGCGCGGCTGGCCATCTACGGAGCGGAAGGCGAAGAGTATACCGTAAACAACCAGGGTAAATGGGAATGGATCAATAAGGACGAGAACACCCTGGTGAACGAGATCCTGCCGAACCATACGATCGGTTCCACCGGATCGCAGATTCCCGGCATCGCGGTGGAGAATATCCGGCAGAAGCAAGCCGGAGAAACGGCACAGCGGATTGAGAAGATGATTGCCGGCGTGAAACAGTACAGCCGGCTCCCATATCCATACGTTATGCTTAGCGACGCGGACGCGGCGGAACTCGCGCGCATCCAGGCGGACGTAATGGGTTATGCCGAACTGGCCATGGCATGCTTTGTGACCGGCGACCTGGAGATGACCGACGACAACTGGCAGGTATTCTGCGATACCGTTCACGTGAAGGGGCTGGATGACGCCATCGCGATCTGGCAGAAATACATCGATTAAAAGCTGGAGGTTCATATATGAGCCGTGGGGACGAAATGATCCGGAAACTGGAATCGGACAAGGTACAACAATCCCTGTCCGTCCTTTACGGGAGCGGTAAAGAAACGCTTCGCGCCCAGACGGAGCGCTACGCGAAACAGATCCGCGCCCATGAATCCCTGTTCGGGGAACGGGGAGAGATTCGCCTGATCAGCGCGCCGGGCCGGACGGAGATCGGCGGCAACCATACGGACCATAACCACGGGCGGGTGCTGGCAGCGGCGGTAAACCTGGATACGCTGTGCGCCGTGACCGCACGGGACGATATGCTGGTCCGTTTTCACAGCGAAGGATACGCGCCGATCACGCTGGATCTGGCCGATCTGAACGCCCGCCCGGAAGAAACAGGCACGACAGCCGCACTGATCCGCGGCGTGGCATCCGGTATGAAAGACGCCGGATACCGGATCGGCGGATTTGACGCCGCGGTGACATCCACGGTCGCCGGAGGCAGCGGACTGAGCAGTTCCGCGGCGCTGGAAGTGATGCTGACGGGCGTGCTGGACGCGCTGTACAACCGGTTTGACATGCCTTATCCGGAACGGGCGATAATCAGCCAGCGCGCTGAGAATGTATTTTTCGGCAAACCATCCGGGCTGCTGGATCAGATGGCGAGCGCGGCGGGCGGCCTGGTGACAGTTGATTTCCGGGATACGGACAAACCGGACGTACGGGCGTTGCAGTATGATTTCGCACGGAAAGGATTAGCGCTGGTGGTGGTTGCCACAGGCGGTTCCCATGCCGACCTGACGGACGACTACGCGGCTATCCCCGCGGAAATGCGGGAAGTCGCCGCGTTCTACGGGAAACCGTTCCTGCGTGGCCTGACCGCGGAACAGCTGATGGCGGATGTCGGGAAGCTGAGGCAGCGGACAACCGACCGGGCGCTGATGCGGGCGTTCCACTTTATCAATGAGAACGACCGTGTTCCGGAACAGGTGAAAGCGCTGGAAGAGGACCGGATCGAAGATTTCCTGCAGCTGATCATCGCGAGCGGACGCTCCAGCTTTATGTATCTGCAGAACGTATTTCCTTCCTGGAAAGACCAGAGCCTCAGCCTGGCGCTGTGCATGGCTGAAACAATGCTGGGCGGAAAAGGCGCATGGCGGATTCACGGCGGCGGATTTGCCGGAACAACGCTGAATTTTGTGCCGCTCGATATGGTGGATGAGTTTACAGAAGCGATGGACCGGGCCTTCGGCTCCGGCGCGTCAATCGTGCTGAACATTCGTCCGGAAGGCGCCGCGGAACTGAAATTATGATGACGATCACGAAAAACACCGCTGAAACCCGGGCGTTGGGAGAAAAAATTGCCGCCCGCCTGCAGCCGGGGGACGTGCTCCTGCTGGAGGGTGACCTGGGCGCCGGGAAAAGCGAGCTGACCCGGGGAATCGCCCGGGGGCTGGGCGTTACGGAGACTGTGACCAGTCCCAGCTTTACGATTCTGAACGTATATGAAAGCGGCCGCTGTCCGCTGTATCATTTCGACTGGTACCGGCTGGAAAGCGCGGACGAACTGTACGAACTGGGTATGGACGAATACCTGGGCGGAGACGGAATCGCCGTGGTCGAATGGCCTGAAATGTGCCCGGATGCCGTTCCGGAAAACGCCGTGCGGATCCGGCTTGAAGCGGTCGGGGAAAACGAACGAAAAATCGAAAGCGGAGCGTTGGAACTGTGAAACTGTTGGTGATTGATACATCGGGACCGGTCTGCGGAACAGCAGTCATGGACGGCGAGAAGGTCTGCAGCGAGTTTACTGCCCAGAACCGGAACACGCACTCAGCCAGCCTGATGCCCATGGTCGAAGCCGCACTGGCCGCCGCCGGCCTTGAAATCGGAGAAATGGACGCGGTTGCCGCGGTGACCGGACCGGGAAGCTTTACAGGAGTCCGGATCGGCGTGGCAACGGCCAAAGGACTGGCTCACGGCGCCGGGATTCCCTGCATCCCTGTGGACGCACTGGAGGCGCTGAGTGTATCAGCCGGTTCCTTTGACGGTGTCATATGCCCGATCCAGGACGCGCGGGCCGGACAGGTTTACGCCGCGGCGTTCCGCGGCGGCGAGCGGCTGACGGGAGACGCCCCGATGAAGCTGGAGGATTTTCTGGAGGCTATTTCAGGCCTTGGCGATCGCTTCCTGTTTACGGGGGACGGAGTGCCCGTATTCCGGGAAAAAATCCGGGCGATCCTGGGAGAAAAGGCAGCGTTCGCACCGGTCCATCTGGGATACCTGCGGCCGTCCGCAGCCGGCAGTATCGCGATGATAAGCGGAAAGGCAACCGATTACCTGCATCTGGAAGCGACCTACCTGCGGCCGCCGAACGCCCAGAAGAACCGGAAACTGATGGAAGCCATGAAGCGGCAGGAAGAAGCATGAACGAAGAGAAAAACGCGCCGGATATCCTGATCCGGCGTATGCGGCTGAGCGACGTGGACGCGGTAGCCGACATCGAACAGGCCACGTTCGCCCGGCCGTGGAGCCGGGAGAGTTTCCGGCAGGAACTGGAACGCAACAAGGTGGCCCGGTACCTGGTGGCGGAGAAGGACGGGCGTGTGATCGGCTATGCCGGCGCATGGATCATCCTGGATGAGAGCCATATCACCAATATCGCTGTGGCGGAGCCGGAGCGGGGACACGGCGTCGGACGGAAACTGACCGAAGCGCTGATGCAGTATATCTCCAATCTCGGAGCGGCGTACGCGACGCTGGAGGTCCGGGTCAGCAACGAACGGGCCCAGCACCTGTACAAAGCCCTGGGATTCGTCAGTGTCGGAAAGCGCAAGCGCTATTATGAAGACAACGGGGAAGACGCCTTCCTGATGGTCTGCGAACATATGCCGGACGTAGAGGAAGACTTTGAGGAACCGGAGGAATGGTAAAGGAATGAAAGCACGAAGAGCGGTAGTCCTCGCGGTGCTGCTGTTCCTGGCGGCCCTGGCTGTTACCGCGGGCGCCGGAGCGGAAGAAGCGGAAAATATCACACCCGCCTGCAAGTTCAAGTTCTGTTCGGGCAGAGGCAATCAATCAGTGACAGACGGCAAGTACACTTCCTACTGGGAGAGCGCGAAGGACGCCCATCCATGGATCACGATCTCCACGGATACGCCGGCGTACGGGCTGTACCTGTGCTTCCAGAATATGCCGGACACGTATGTGATCCAGGTGGAAAAGGGCGGATCCTGGGCCACGGTCGCCGAGGGAGACACGCGGTACCATCATATCCTGTATCCGCTGGAGGGCGCGAAACATATCCGGGTTTACGCTTCAGCATCCGGGAAGAAAACCACGATGGGATTCAACGAAGTGTTTGTCTTCGGAGCAGGGGACGTTCCGGACTGGGTACAGCGCTGGGAACCGACGCCGGAGAAGGCGGAAATCCTGTTCCTGGCGACACACCCGGATGACGAACTGCTCTTCCTGGGCGGCGCGCTGGCCTGGTACGGGGTGGAACAGCAGCGGAGCGTGGCGGTGGCGTACCTGACCAAATCGAATACCACCCGCCGGAGCGAGGCGCTAAACGGGCTGTGGACCCTCGGCATCCGGAACTATCCGATCTTCGGGGAATGGCGGGACTGCTACTCCAGATCCGGACAGGCAAAAGACGCCTACAAGGATACCGGCGGCAAAAGCAAGATCCAGGGCTGGGTAACAGAACTGTACCGGCAGCTGAAACCGGAAGTGGTCGTAACCCAGGACCTGAACGGGGAGTACGGCCATCCGCAGCATAAGATGGTGGCGGACGCGGCGACCGCCGCGTACAGCCTGGCGGCAGATCCGGAACAGTATCCGGAAACCGCGGAAATTTACGGCGTATGGCAGGTGAAAAAGCTCTACCTGCACCTGTACGGGGACGAAGCGGATAAGACGCAGTTCAACTGGGATATTCCGCTGGATTCCCTCGGCGGGATGACCGCGAACGAGAAAGCGGAGGAAGCTTACGCGCAGCATGTCACCCAGAAGGGCCAGGGCCAGAAATTCAACGGCAAGATGGTGAAATTTTCCGTGGCGGAATACGGCGGAAAACGCTATCCCAACACCTGGTTCGGCCTCTGGGCCACCGAAGTGGGACCGGACGTGCGGCATGATGATTTCCTGGAAAATATCGACGGAATTGAGGATGGAAAATGAAGAAGATCGAAACGCTGGCTATTTGCCTCCTGCTGCTCCTGCTGGCGGCAGCATGCGCGCAGGGAGAGACCGTCCGGAATGAAGCGCCGGATATCACCGCCTCCTGCCAGTTCAACCTGAACGGCTCCAAGAAATGGAAAAACGCGACGGATCATTTCTACAAGACGTACTGGGAAGCGACCAACGTCAAGCAGCCCTGCCTGACCATCATGTCGGAGGAACCGGTATATGGACTGTACCTGTGTTTCCGGACCATGCCGGAATACGAGGTCCAGGTGGACAGGGGAAACGGCTGGGAAAAAGCGGCGGACGGGAATCCGGTATTTCTCCACGCGTTCTATGAACTGGACGGCGTAAAGCAGATCCGGATCCAGGCCACCGGGGAAAAGAAGCTCAATCTCGGATTTAATGAAATCACGGTCTTCGGTGAGGGAAAGGTTCCGGAATGGGTTCAGCGCTGGGAACCGACGCCGGAAAAGACAGACCTGATGTTTGTCTTCGCGCAGCCGGACGATGAACTGCTGTACCTGGGCGGTTCCATTCCGGTATACGCGGTGGAGCGGCAGCGCTCCACGGCCGTCGTATGCATGGCCTTTGACAATCCATCCCGGCGGAGCGAGCTGCTGAACAGCCTCTGGTCCATGGGATACCGGTACTATCCGCTGATCTACTCCCAGAAATCGCTGAATTCCGGTAACCAGGCGGACGCGACGGCTTTCATCGCGGACGCGATCCGCTTCTGCAGGCCGGAGGTTGTCGTGACGCTGGATGAGAAAGGTGAAGGGAACGGCCAGCGGAAGCTCACCGCCGCCATCTGCAAAAACGCTTTTGACCTCGCGGAACAGGATGGCGTGCGGGAAGGCTGGGAGCCGAAAAAACTGTACATGCACCTGTACGGCGACGACTATACCGTGCTGGACTGGGACCAGCCGCTGGCAAGCCAGAAAGGACTGAGCGCCGTTAGCACCATCCGGTACGCGTTCTTCTATTACAAGACACAGGAAGATACCAGCAACAATTCCCAGAAACCGACGATCCTGACGACCGGCGCCAAGTATAAAAACAACTGTTTCGGACTGGTGAGGACATCGGTCGGACAGGATGTGGAGAAGAACGATTTCCTGGAGAACATTCCGGCGGAGGACCTGACGAAAGCGCCGGACCTGCCGGACCTCTCCGTCGACAAAACCGCCGGAATCCTGCCGGAGCTGAACGCGAAGGGATATATTGACGAAGGCGAATTCATTTATTCCGATGACGTGACCGGAATCTATGTCTATATATCCCCGACGCTGAAGGTCATTATCAACCGGCGTTTCGACGGCGCGCTGCCGCTGACCTGGTTTGAAAGCGAAATCTGGTGCGATACCGAAGCGGGCGAGATGGTCCAGAACATTGAACTGGATCCCCAGAAGCGGGACAAAGCCCGGGGCGACGCCGCGGAGAACGCGCTCGCGCACCACGTGGTATTCGGATTCAACGGGGATTATTATACGTACCGGATCGGGGCAAAGAACGGCCATCCGGTGGGAATCGAGATCCGGAACGGCGAAATCTATTTCGAAGACCAATACTCGGATGTCATCCAGTTCTTCCCGAACCTGGACACGCTGGCTTTCTATCAGGACGGTTCGGTGGACGTCCATCACAGCTATGAAGTGACGCCCGCGGAATACCTGGCAAAAGGCGCGTATAACGTATATTCCTTCGGCCCCTACCTGATCCGCGGAGGTGAACTGAGCGAATGGGTGATGGATCCCGGAAAGTCGAAGGCAAAGAATCCGCGCCACGCGTTCGGAATGATCGAACCGGGCCATTATATTGATATCATGTGCGAAGGACGGCTGGGAAGCCGCAGCGAAGGCGTCACCATGCCGCAGATTGCTTTCCTGGCCCAGCAGGCAGGACTTGTCGAATGCTGTAACCTGGACGGCGGACAGACTGCCGTGGTGGTATTCATGGGCAAACAGCTGAACAAGATCGGCGAGTACGACAAGAAAACGAATGCCCGACCGACATGCGAGATCATGGGCGTGGGTGTGTCAGACCAGGTCGGAGTGTTTGAAGTGAAGTGATCAGTGATAACAATGAACGAGTGAGTATGAAGGCGATTGTAAACGGCAGAATCCTGATGCCGGATGAAGAAATTTCGGGGAAAGCGCTGTTGTTCGGGGAAACAATCGTCGGGATTGTTGATCCGGACGAGGTCCGGGCGGATGAGATCATCGACGCGGAGGGCATGTATGTCGCTCCCGGGCTGATCGATACCCATATTCACGGATACATGGGAGACGACGCCTCCGACGGGGACTATGAAGGATTGCGCCGGATGGCACTCCGGCTGGCGGAGAACGGAGTCACCACGTTCCTGCCGACGACGATGACCGTTCCGCTGGACCAGCTGGAGAAAGCGTTCCGGCAGATCCGGAAAATGACAGCGGAAAGCGGGAAGCCGGGATTTGCCGGCGCGAAAATCGCCGGATGCCACGCGGAAGGGCCTTTCATTAATCCAATCCGGAAAGGCGCGCAGGCCGCCGACGCGGTCCGGCTGCCGGATCCGGCATGGATTCTGCAATACGCGGACGTGATCCGCGTGATGACATTCGCTCCGGAAATGCCCGGCGCGGAAGAAATGATCCGGACGATCGCGGAAGACGGACGGATCCGGTTGTCTGTCGGACATACCGACGCCGGATACGATCAGGCGATACGGGCGGTCCGCCTGGGCGCTGAGCGTTTTACCCACCTGTTCAACGCCATGCCGCCGATACATCACCGGCAGCCGGGGGCAGCCGGCGCGGCACTGGCGGGAAACGCGTGGGCGGAGGTTATCGCGGACGGTTTCCATGTGCATCCGGGACTGTTCCCGATGCTTTACCGGACACTGGGTAACCGGCTGGTGCTGATAACCGACTGCGTCCGGGCAGGCGGCATGCCGGACGGGGAGTACACGCTGGGCGGCCAGGACTTCACGCTGCGCGGGATCGAATGTCGTATGGCGGACGGAACCATCGCGGGAAGCGTGCTGAAGATGAACGAAGCCGTCCGGAACTACCGGGATTTCGCCTGCGTCCCCATGTATGAGGCGGTACGGGCAGGGTCCTTGAACGCGGCGGAATCCGCGGGACTCGCGGAAACGCGGGGATCACTGACACCCGGCAAACAGGCGGACGTTCTCCTGATGGATGACGGATGCCGGGTTCTGCGGACCTTTGTCCGGGGAGTTCAAAGGTTTCATGTTTCAGGTGTCAGGAAATCTAGTGGACAGTGATCAGTGGCGAGTGAAGGGAGCGCCAGCCCAGTGGGCTGTTCTGCGAAGCAGAAAGCGACCTGAGCTCGTTAGCGTGAAACGAGTACAGACGCCGCTCCAAGGCGGCTGTACGACGATTGAACGAACGGATCAGTGGTCAGTGGAGATGTCAGGTTTCTGATTTCAGGAACCGGGAGAACGGACGCGGGAGCCGCGGCTCCTGTTGACAAATGTCCGGAAATGGCATAGAGTTGCCCTCTGGGAGTGATTATTCAAGCATGGGACAGTATGTGGTGACCGGGATGAGCTGCGCAGCCTGCCAGGCCCGGGTGGAAAAGGCAGTCGGGAAGGTACCGGGCGTTGAATCGGTATCTGTCAGCCTGCTGACCAATTCCATGAAGGTGGAAGGCACCGCCGATCCTGCCGAAATTGTCCGGGCCGTCGAGAAAGCCGGATACGGCGCGGAAGCGACAGGAACCACGTCTACGAAAAAAAACGGAAGCATCGATCTCCGGGCCGAGGAAGAAGCGCTGAAGGACCGGGATACCCCCAAGCTCCGCCGGCGGCTGTTCTTTTCCATCGGTTTTCTGCTGGTGCTGATGTATATTACCATGGGCTTTGACATGTGGGGCTGGCCGCTTCCGTCGGTCATGGCAAAAAACTACCTGGTCCTGACCATGATCCAGATGCTGATGGCGGCCGTCGTGCTGATTATCAACCGGGATTTCTTCAGCAAAGGTTTCAGGGCGATGATTCAATGGTCGCCGAACATGGATACACTGGTCGCGCTCGGTTCCTCGGTATCTTTTGCCTGGAGCGTCTTCGTTTTCTACCAGATGTGCGCCATGGTGACCGGATTCGGCGCGGATATGTACAGCCTGCAGATGCTGTACGGACACCTGCACTTTGAATCCGCGGCCATGATTCCGGCACTGATTACGATCGGGAAGCTGCTGGAAGCCATTTCCAAGGGACGGACGACCAGCGCGCTGAAAGGGCTGATGGACCTGGCGCCGAAGACGGCGGTAGTGATCCGGGACGGAGAGGAAACAGAGATTTCCGTTGACGACGTTAAAATCGGCGATATTTTCGTTGTCCGCCCGGGCGACAGAATTCCCGCCGACGGCGTCGTGATTTCCGGCGTCAGCGCCGTGAACGAATCCGCGCTGACCGGGGAGTCCATTCCGGTCGATAAAATCGTCGGCGATCCGGTCAGCACCGCGACGATTAACCAGTCCGGTTATCTGACCTGCCGGGCAACCCGGATCGGGGAAGATACCACACTGGCCCAGATTATTCACCTGGTGTCGGATGCCGCCGCTACGAAAGCGCCGATTTCCCGGGTTGCGGACAAAGTGGCGGGATTCTTTGTTCCGGTTGTGATCCTCATCGCGGCGGCAGTTACCGCCGGGTGGATGATATTCGGCGACAAAGCACTGTCTTACGCCCTTCAGCGAGGAATCTCGGTGCTGGTTGTTTCCTGCCCGTGCGCGCTGGGACTGGCAACGCCGGTGGCCATCATGGTCGGCAACGGCGTCGGCGCCCGGAACGGGATCCTGTTCAAGACCGGCGCGGCGCTGGAAACGGCCGGAAAGATCCTGATCGCGGTACTGGACAAGACCGGTACCATTACATCCGGCCAGCCGAAGGTGACGGATATCATTCCCGCGGAAGGCACCAGCCGGAAGGAATTGCTGGAAATCGCCTATACGCTCGAGAAGAAAAGCGAACACCCGCTGGCGCACGCGATCGTCGCCCAGGCGGAGAGCGAACGGCTTGTACCGCGGGAGACAAAAGAGTTTACAGCGCTGCCCGGAAACGGACTCGAAGCTACGCTGGCCGGGAAGCGAATTCACGGCGGAAACCGGAACTATATCCGGAACTTCGCCCAGCTTCCCGAGGACATCGCGGACAAAGCGGAAGAACTGGCACGGGAAGGGAAAACACCGGTGTTCTTCGCGGAGGACGGCCGGATGCTGGGCATGATCGCTGTGGCGGACATCATCAAGGAAGATTCAGCCGAAGCGATCCAACAGCTGCATAATCTGGGAATCCGGGTTGTCATGGTGACGGGAGACAATGAACTGACAGCCCGTGCGATCGGAAAAATGGCCGGCGTGGATGAAGTGGCCGCCGGCGTGAAACCGGACGAGAAAGAAGAAATTGTCCGCAAACTGGAACGGTTTGGCCGGGTGGCCATGATCGGGGACGGCATCAACGACGCGCCGGCACTGACACGGGCCAACACAGGCATCGCGATCGGCGCGGGAACAGACGTGGCGATCGACAGCGCGGACGTGGTGCTGATGAACAGCTCGCTGACAGACGCGGCAGCCTCGGTTCGCCTGAGCAGGCGGACGCTCCGCAATATCCGCCAGAACCTGTTCTGGGCGTTTTTCTACAATCTGATCTGTATTCCGACGGCCGCGGGTATTTTCGTCTGGCTGTTCAACAGGAACCCGGAACTGTATCGGATCCTGGGGCCGAATGTGTCCACCTTTATGACCAATATGAATCCGATGATCGCCGCGCTTGCCATGAGCCTTTCCAGTGTGACGGTGTGCCTGAACGCGCTGCGCCTGAACCGGGTCAATATCCATGACACCAGCCATGACAAGGCGAAACGCCGGGACAAGCTGCCGGCCAGGCTGCTTCCGGAACGTTTTACAGCGCCTTCGGAAGAACGTGAAACACAGAAACTGGAAACCGGACAGAAAACCATCCGGATCGGCGGCATGATGTGCGAACACTGCGAAGCGACCATCCGGGAAGCGCTGGAGGCATTGCCTTTTGTAACCCAGGCGGCGGTGAGTCATGAAGCGGGAGCGGCTGTGATTTTCCTGTCGGGGGAGCCGGACGAAAACGCGATCCGGAAGGCAGTGGAAGATAACGAATACGAATTCAAGGGGATGGAATAATCCATCCCCTTGAATTCGTATAACAACCCATTATCAGACGTCATATTTCTTCAGTAACATATCCAGGGCTTCGCGCAGAAGGATTGCTTCGCCGACGCCCTCTTTTTTTGCCAGCTTGGCCAGGCGCTGGAGCTGATCCTGCGTATAGTGGCTGGTTTTGGGGACCATCTTTTCCTCCCGGGCCATGGCTACCTTGTTCCGGCCGCTGATCTTGGCCCGGTAAAGCGCGCTGTCCGCCTTCCGGATCAGTTCGGCGCAGCGGGAGGCGTCTTCAAAAGCAGTGGCCATACCGACAGTGATGCTCTGGCGGACGCCGTCGGGTGTCGAAACGTTATAGTTATTCTTCAGGTCATTCAGGAGCAGGAAGATTTCTTCCTTTTCCATGCTGCCGCGGAAGATTATACCGAATTCATCCCCGCCGATGCGGTAGATTTTCGCTTCCGGGGGAAGGCTGTCCTTCAGGTAGGTACCGGCGGCAATCAGGATCCGGTCTCCTTCGTCCGGCCCGAAATCCTTGTTGATATGGTCGAACTCATCACAGTCGGTCAGGGCGATGGCGACGGTCTCACCGGAGGCTTCCGGATCGGAGGCCAGGATCTCCGCCAGATCCTTCTCAAACTGGTCACCGACCGGGAAATTCAGCGCGTCATTGACGGCGCTGATCTTTTTTTCCGCATGGCGACGGCTGAGTTCCACATGATCCTCCACGGTAATGGGGCGAAAGGTTTTTCCCGATTTCTTCTGGGCTGACATCTTCTATTCCTCCTCATATCATTTGATATTATACCTGGAATATTATCCGGTGACACATATTATATAACACATAAATTTCCGTGTGTCAATACTTAATAATATAATTCATAAAATAATATTTAAGAAATAATATCAGAAAAATGATGAAAACAGTCCCAGCTGTCTTTAATCAGGAAAAAAGCGTGCTATAATATGCGTGTCTAACATGGGGAAGCGGGACTGGAGGAAATAAGATGATGACGTTACGGGAACTGAAGCCGGGACAATCGGCACGAATCGAGGAAGTGGGCGGTGAAGGAGCACTCCGGCAGCATTTCCTGGATATGGGCGTGCTGCCCGGAGCGGAAGTTACATTGATCAAACTCGCGCCGATGGGAGACCCCATGGAGCTGCGGATCCATGAATATGAACTGACGCTGCGTCTGGCGGACGCGGAGAAGATCGGTGTGACGCTGATTGAGTCACAAGTCCGGCAAAGCGAACCAAAGAAGAAGGAAAAGCAGGAACACCCGGGCTTCGGTGAGGAAGGAAAATATCATCCCAAGGGAAGCGGAAATCCGCTGCCGGAGGGAACGAAACTGACCTTCGCGCTGGTCGGAAACCAGAACAGCGGCAAGACGACGCTGTTCAACCAGTTGACCGGCGCGAACCAGCATGTCGGCAATTTCCCGGGCGTGACTGTGGACAGGAAGGACGGCGCGATCCGCGGGCACAGCGATACGCTGATTACCGACCTGCCGGGTATTTACTCCATGTCGCCTTATACCAGCGAGGAAATAGTCTCCCGGGATTTCGTCCTGCAGGAAAAACCAAAGGCTGTTATCAATATCGTGGACGTGACGAGTATCGAACGGAGCCTGTACCTGACGATGCAGATCCTGGAGATGGGCGTGCCGACGGTCGTCGCACTGAATATGATGGATGAGATGACCGGGAACGGCGGCGGCGTGGACGTGAATACCATGGAAGCGCTGCTGGGTGTGCCGGTGGTACCGATTTCCGCGGCGAAGAACCAGGGCATCGGCGAATTGATTAAACACGCGGTCCATATCGCGAAATACCAGGAAGCGCCGATGCGGCAGGACTTCTGCGACAGCTCGGAGAACGGCGGCGCGGTTCACCGCGCCCTGCACGCCGTGAGCCACCTGATCGAGGATCATGCCCAGGCCGCCGGTGTTCCGACAAGATTCGCGGCCGCCAAGGTCATAGAAGGCGACGAACTGATTGTTTCGCAGCTGAAACTGGATCAGAACGAACGGGAAATGATTGAGCATATCGTGCTCCAGATGGAAACAGAACGCGGCATGGACCGAAGCGCCGCCATGGCGGATATGCGGTACAGCTTTATCAATAAAGTATGCGGCGCATGCGTCACGAAACCGCAGGAAAGCAGGGAACATATCCGGAGCCGGGAAATTGACCGGGTGCTGACCGGAAAATGGACGGCCATTCCGCTCTTTATCCTGATCATGGGCCTGGTGTTTTACCTGACGTTCGGCCTGATCGGGCCGATGCTGCAGGATCTGCTGGAGAGCGGCATCGGCAGCCTGAAGGAGATCACGCGGCGGGGAATGGAAGCCGCCCGCGTCAACGGAACGATTCAGAGCCTGGTGGAGGAAGGAATCTTCGAAGGAGTCGGGAGCGTGCTCAGTTTCCTTCCGATTGTGGTGACAATGTTCTTCTTCCTGAGCATGCTGGAAGACAGCGGCTATATCGCCCGGGTGGCTTTCTTCATGGATAAGCTGCTGCGGAAGCTGGGCCTTTCCGGCCGGAGTATCGTACCGATGCTGATCGGATTCGGATGTACGGTGCCCGCGGTCATGTCCACGCGGACGCTGCCCAGCGCCCGGGACCGGAAGATGACGATCCTGCTGACGCCGTTCATGAGCTGTACCGCGAAAGTGCCGATTTACGGGTTCTTTATCGCGGCGTTTTTCCCGGAGCAGAGCTGGTGGATGATGATTGCCATCTACCTGACCGGAATCCTGGTCGGCATCCTGGCGGCGCTGGTATTCAAGAAGACCCTGTTCAAAGGGGACGCCGTTCCCTTTGTCATGGAACTGCCGAATTACCGGATGCCGAGCCCCCGGAGCGTGCTGCAGCTGCTGTGGGAGAAGACGAAGGACTTTATCCAGCGGGCGTTCAGCATCATCCTGATCGCCACGCTGGTGATCTGGTTCCTGAAGACTTTTGATTTCGGTTTCAACATGGTGGGGGAAGGAGCGGACAACAGTATCCTGGCGTCCATTGCCCGGCTCCTGGTTCCGCTGATGAAGCCCGTGGGCCTCGGCGACTGGCGGATTATTACCTCCCTGATCAGCGGCTTTATGGCGAAGGAAAGCGTCGTATCCATTATGGAAATCCTTTTCCCGGCGGGCGGTGTGGAAGCGCTCGGCGCGCTGACCGGAGCGACCATGCTGGCGTTCAGCCTGCTGTATACCCCCTGCGTGGCGGCGGTTGCTTCCATCCGGCGGGAACTGGGGCGGAAATGGGCTGCCGGCGTCGTCATATGGCAATGCGCGATTGCGTGGGCTGCGGCGCTGGCGGTGCAGGTGATCGGGTCGATCATTCAGTGAACAGTGGGCAGTGGACAGTGATCAGTGGTCAGGGGTCAGGGGTCAGTGGACAGTGGTCAGTGGTCAGTGATCAGTGGACAGTGGTCAGGGGTCAGTGATCAGGGGTCAGGGGTCAGTGATCAGTGGTCAGGGGTCAGTGAGAGGCAGAGAATATTATGAATCTATGGGATTGGGGAATTCTGGCGCTGGTGGCGGCGGGGGTTGTTTTGGCAGTTATGCGTATGCGGAAGAACCGGAAGAGCGGGAAGTGTCCCGGCGGGTGCGACGGATGCTGCAGCTTGTGTGCAAAGAAAGAACAAAATGCTTGACACAGGCCGGGAAGCGTGATAAATTATTTCGGTAAGCCGCTCGGGAGAGGTCTGCTCAATGCGCGGTCCCGCGCAACCTCAGAGATCCCGGCGAGTATGTAATCAGGAGGTGCTGTCCCATGTATGCGATTAT
>JAEEGL014185139.1_pt1 | contig 22196 bp, 24 predicted proteins | sample 9134231 | NCBI WGS metagenome assembly JAEEGL01 (sample SAMN16246548, study PRJNA631951) | gut metagenome | biome: gut microbiome; feature: rumen; material: fiber-attached | host: Bos | place: Iran: Karaj | collected 2018-10 | reverse complement strand
AGGTAATGGACGGCACCATAAGGGACGGAAAAACCCAGATAGCCATACTAAAGGCCGCAAGGATACTCGGGATATAAAAAAGACCTGCCTCAGGCAGGTCCCATAAGCAAAGCTCAAACAGCTTCATCGCTTTCCCCGGGCTGTTCAGCCTCAAGAACCGCGATCTGTCTTTCGTATGCTTCAAGTATAGTCTCCTCGAAGAGCTTTCTTCCGGAAGCGGAAATAGGATGAACGATATCGCGGAAAACTCCGTTCTCGTCCTTTCTGCTCGGCATTGCAACGAAAAGTCTCTCATCGCCCTGCACTACCTTGATATCATGCACAGCAAACATATCGTCGATGGTGATCGATACTACTGCTCTGAGCCTGCCGTCAGACATGATCTTTCTGATTTTAACATCTGTAATTTCCATAGTTTTCCTCCTTGTTAGTCTTAGTGACTCACGGTACGAACATCGAAATAATTTATATATATAACTTTTGATTTCGATTGAAAGTAAACCTATAAACTATTATAACTCACATTTTGTAAAAATGCAAGCGTTTTATACGAAAACACGATAAAATATTATAACGATTTGTGATGGAACGGTGAAAGCCGACTCAGCAGAATATTATTCGGGGCTATCCCATTTTATATCATTTCATTCAGGAAAGGTGATCGTTTTGGATATCAATATCTTAAAAGGCAAAAAGCACATTCATTTTATCGGTATAGGAGGCTCGGGAATGTATCCCCTGGCACAGATACTCCACTCGCAGGGCTATTATCTCACAGGCTCCGACAACAACGAGACCGAAACACTTGACGCTGTAAGAAAAATGGGCATACCCGTTTTCATCGGCCAGAGAGCCGAGAATATAGAAGGCGCCGATCTTATAGTCCACACAGCCGCTATCATGGCTGACAATCCCGAGCTCATGGCAGCAAGAGCCAGCGGAGTCCCCGTCCTTGAACGAGCAGACCTCCTCGGTATCGTCACAAGCTGGTACGACAACGCGATATGCGTTTCGGGAACACACGGCAAGACCTCCACTACCTCAATGATAACACAGATACTCTTCACCGCAGGAGTTGACCTCTCCGCATATATCGGCGGAAAGCTTCCATGCATCGGCGGAAGCGGAGTTGCGGGCAAGAGCGACATAATGGTATGCGAATCCTGCGAATTCGAGGATCACTTCCTAAAATTCTTCCCCGATATATCCGTAATACTCAACATCGACGCCGATCACCTCGATTATTTCGGAACTCTTGAAAATATCATCAGGTCCTTCCATAAATTCAGCGAGAACACCTCAAAGTGCATAATCGTCAACGGCTCGGACGCCAATTCCATGAAGTCCCTGGAGGGCATCACAGGCAAGGAGATAATCACTTTCGGCAGGGACAGCTCCTGCGACTACTATCCCGGGAACGTCAAGCACGAAAACGGTCTTCTCACCACCTACGACGCTATGTACAGAGGCGAAAAGCTTGGAACTATAACCCTCCATGTTGCAGGAATACACAATGTGCTCAATTCCCTTGCAGCCGTTGCTGCCTCACGCTATGTGGGAGTTGACTTCAGGTTCATACAGCAGGGCCTTGAGGACTTCCGCGGAGCAAAGCGCCGCTTCGAGAAGCTGGGCTTTGAAAAGGGCATAACCGTAGTTGACGACTACGCTCACCACCCCACGGAGCTTGAAGCTACGCTGAATGCAGCTATGGAAATGAACTTCAATAACGTATGGGCAGTATTCCAGCCCTTTACATTCTCCCGTACAAAGCTCCTCCTTGATGATTTTGCAAGAGTGCTGCAGATACCTGACCACGCCGTGCTCACCGATATCATGGGAAGCCGCGAGAAGAATACCTACGGTATATTCACCCGTCACCTTGCGGAAAAGATACCGGACTGCATATGGTTCCCGCAGGACGAGACCGCAGAATGGACAGACGAGCGCAAATACGCAAACTTTGAACAGATATGCGACTATATCTGCGAACACGCTCAGGAGGGCGACCTCGTTATCACTCTCGGCTGCGGCGACGCATACAAGATAGCAAAAATGGTACTGAAAAAGCTTTCGGAGGAAAAATAATATGCTGAAAGACAAGGAAATAGCTGTTTTCAACTATATAAAGTCCCGTCTCAGCGACGGAATGTCCCCATCGGTCAGGGAAATAATGGACGCAATGGGCTTCAAGTCCACGTCCACAGCCCACAGATACATCGAAACACTTGTCCGTGAGGGGCTTATCGAGAAAACAGGCAACCTCAACCGCACGCTCCGCCTGCCCAACAGCGGAACAGCCTCCGTGCCCGTAATCGGTACGGTAACAGCAGGACAGCCCATCACAGCTGTTGAGGATATCACGGGATATATCGGCTTTGAAGCTCCGGGCGTTGACCCGCAGGAGCTCTTTGCACTTAAGGTCCGCGGTGAAAGCATGATAAACGCAGGCATACTCGACGGCGATATAGTCATAGTAAAGCGTATGAACTACGCAGAGAACGGAGATATCGTCGTAGCCTTCATCGACCGCGAGGAGGCTACGGTAAAGCGTTTCTACAAGGAAAAGGGCCGCTACCGCCTGCAGCCCGAAAATGACACCATGGAACCCATAATCGTTGACGAGGTTGAAGTCCTCGGCAAAGTCATCGGTCTCAAGCGCTACTACTGAACCGCCGCAGCTGCCATTCAAACATTTGAAATAAGGAGATTTTTCAATGGAATATCTACCTATCGAAGAAGAACTTTTTCAATCGGATTCAGTATATTTTTTATTGATCGGAGCCGTCGCAGCATTATTTACAGGCTTAATTAAATTAAGCAGAAAGTCAAGGATAATACTGCTTTGTATCACTGCTGTGATCTACGTTGTATGTGAAGCAGGTATGAATATTTCCACGAAAAATTCCATAGGATTCCCACTGTTTTTCATCGGTACGATCTCACTTGGAGCATTTGCTGGATTTCTGGTCACTGCCGTTTTCTCCATAATAAGAAATAAGAAGCATGATTCCGATATAAGCCGCAGGCCCCAAAGGCCGCAGGGAGGCCGCCTTCGGAACGTCGAGACCGCCCCTCACCGATAACAAATCTGAAAGGTATAGCTTATGATATTATCCGATAAAACCATTTCCCGTATGCTCGGGGAAGGCTCCCTTGTCATAGAACCGCTAACCGATGGGCAGATACAGCCCGCAAGCGTTGATGTCAGACTGGGAAACACATTCAGCGTGGTGGACGATACCCCCTCGGGAATCATCACGCTTAGCAGCAAAATAAACTACAAGACAATTACCGCCGACAGATATCTCATACTCCCGGGACAGTTCGTGCTTGCCACAACTATGGAATATTTCGAGCTTCCCGACGACCTGACCGCTTTCGTTGAGGGAAGGAGCTCCCTCGGACGAATGGGACTGTTCATACAGAACGCAGGCTGGGTAGACCCCGGGTTCAGGGGCGAGATAACTCTGGAACTCTTCAACGCCAACCGCTGCGCAATAGAGCTTCAAAGCGGCAGAAGAGTCGGTCAGCTGGTATTCGCAAAAATGGACAGCCCCGCAGAAAAGCCCTACAGCGGAAAGTATCAGGGGCAGAAAGGCGCAACAGGTTCGAGAGTATTCATGGATACAGACGGACCTGAGGCAGGGTGATGATATGAATATACCCGAAATACCGGACAACAGCCTTACCGAGGAGATAACCGAGATAATACGGCTGTGCGGAAAATACGAAAAAGAATACGAGTTTGTATTTGCGCCCCCTCTTGCCGAGATAGAGATGACTGCGTGGGAACAGGTACACGGCATCATACTCCCCTGCCATGTCAAGGACTGGCTCGCTTTCTCAAACGGCAGCACCATAGCCTATGACAAGCTCTTCGGGCTTGACGGCTTCATAGTGGGACACAGCCAGCTCCCGGAGGAGCTTGTTATAATAGGCTCTACCCATGACGAGTCGCTGTGCTTCTCGAGAGTGACCCATGAGATAGTGAGATACGGCACCAGCGAGACACGCAGATACGAGGACCTAAGGGACTTCCTCCGCAGCACGGTCATACGTTCTCTCAGGAGAGGATGAAAGCAGGGCTTCAGCTTTTAGCCGTAACAGCAGCCCGGCCGATCACTGTTCAACGGCATCCGAACACTAAAATGGAGAGTTTTCAATGAAAACCTATGCATTGATACTGTTGTTTATCATTATTGCAGGATTTCTTTACCATGTGACACATGAGTTTTTCCATATCGTCATCGGAAAAAAAGCAGGTCTCAAGCTTACAGGCGTACAATGGTTCACCTATCACGGCGGAACAAAGGTCAGCTTTGAAGGCGAAGAAAAGATAACTGACGATGATAATGAAAAAATTCCCAAAGAATGGATATATATGTCACTTGCAGGCATTACCGGCACAACGCTGACCGGTTATGTCCTTGCAGTTGTATTTCTTCTCCTGCCGATAGGATATGTCAGGCTTTTCTTTTGGGTAATGTCGGCTATATTTCTTGTCTGTGACTCAGGTTATGCGGTGTTTTGCTCGTTCAGCGGCGGCGGAGACCTGTATCTTGTACGAAAAATATTGGGAAAGAAAAGCAGCATACTGAAAATCATCTCCGTTCTGCTCTTTATTTTCAATATTTTTATCTTTTTATTTATTACATGGAAATAAAAATTTTTTAAAAACACTTCCATTTCTGCGAAAAATAGTGTATAATGTAGAGTGGTAAAAAATACGTCACGGAAAGGACGATACAAATGCTTAATGAAGTAAAGGTCATCATCTGCGGTAAGGAGTACAAGATCAAGACCGCCGAAGCTCCAAACTACGTTTACGCTCTTGCAAGAGCACTCGAAACAAAGATCGACGAGATCACCACAGCAAGCGGTTCTTCGCCGTATGCAGCCTCCATCATGGTGGCAATGGCTCTTCTCGACGACCTCAATAAGGCTAATCAGCGCCTTGACAGTATCCGCGATCAGACCAAGGAATACGTTGACGAGGCAGGCAGGACCCGTATAGAGCGCGACGCTGCTCAGAAGGAGATAGAGGTCCTCAAGTCCAAGATAACTCAGCTTGAGAATATGGTCAAGCTCAAGCAGCTCAGCGACAGCATTTAATGAAGCAAACCGAGATACTCGCTCCAGCAGGCAGCATGGAAACTCTCCGTGCAGCCCTCAGAGCAGGCGCACAAGCAGTGTATATAGGCGGAAAGCGTTTTTCTGCCCGAAGCAGCGCAGCCAACTTCTCAATTGACGAGATAGGCGAAGCCGCCGCACTTTGCCACAGGTACGGTGCAAAGCTGGACCTCGCCGTAAATACCGTCATATCCGATGATGAAGCTTCCGGTTTCTGCGAATACATAAAGTCTGCCGCAGAATGCGGCGTTGACGCATTTATAGTTCAGGACTGGGGCTGTGCCGAGCTCATACGCCGCTGCGTTCCAGACGCCGTTCTTCACGGCTCAACGCAGATGTCAGTGCATACCGCCGCAGGTGCTTCAATGCTCCGCGACCTTGGCTATGCAAGAGTGGTGCCCGCCCGTGAGCTGGACAGGGATACAATAGCACGTATCTGCAAAACAGGGATAGAGACCGAGATATTCGTACACGGTGCACTGTGTATGTCAGTCTCGGGACAGTGCTATATGTCGGCAATGATAGGTTCACGCTCCGCGAACCGCGGATGCTGCGGACAAGCCTGCCGACTGCCCTTTTCCGCTGTGGGCAGCAAAGACAGAGCTGCTCTGTCACTGAAAGACCTTTCGCTGCTACCCCGTGTCCGCGAGCTTGCAGAGCTGGGAGTGGATTCCTTCAAGATAGAGGGACGCATGAAGCGCCCCGAATATGTGGCTTCTGCCGTAAATGAGCTTAAAGCCGCCCTTGACGGGAACGCCCCCGATATGAAGCTCCTGCGCGGAGTTTTCTCGCGAAGCGGCTTCACGGACGGATATTATACGGGAAAAAGACAGGATATGTTCGGAGTCCGCGAAAAGGACGATGTTATCTCCGCCCATGAGCTTATACCGAAGATACATGAGCTTTACCGCTTCGAGCGCAAAGCGTACACCGCTGATTTCCATGCCGTTATAAAGGCGGGGCAGCCCGTTGTCATAACTGCAAAATGCGGTGATATATCGGTATCAGCCGAGGGTGAAGCACCGGAAAAGGCGCTGAACCGCCCCACTGACGCTGCCGCGCTTGAAAAACAGCTGTCAAAGCTGGGCGATACGGTGTTCAGCTTCGGAAAGCTCACAGCCGACATAGGCGAGGGACTTATGGTCCCCGCAGGAAAGCTCAACGAGCTTCGGCGTGACGCAGCCGAAAGGCTCACTGAGGAGATCATCAGGCGGAATACTCCTGTGTATACTATTTCCGGCTATATACCTGATGCCGGCAGATACAATCCGCCAAGCCGCAATGGCAGACTGCCGCTCCGCACATTCTGCCGCACAGCCATACAGATAAAGGCTGCCGCAGAGCTTTCGGAGTACATCATAGTACCCGAAGAGCTGCTGAGTGAGGAAATACTCGGCAGCGTGGATACGGAAAAACTCATTGTCTCTCCTCCCCGCTTCATCACAGACGAAGAAGGACTGGCAGAAAGGCTTGCAGAGCTGCGCCGGGCAGGAGTTAACAGACTGTACTGCCACACTCCCGATTGTATCGCCATAGGTAAGAGACTTGGATTCAAGCTGCACGGCAGTTTCACACTCAATGTTTTCAACTCCTACAGTGCGGAATATCTCCGCGGCCTCGGCCTTGAGGACTGCATATTCTCTGTCGAGGCTGATCTGCCGCAGATAGCTGCAGTACGCACAGAGCTTCCCACAGGAGCTGTTATATACGGCAGACTTCCCCTTATGCTGACAAGGAACTGCCCCATAAAAAACGAAGTCGGCTGCGGGAAATGCACAAAAAAGCTGATTGACCGCACAGGCAGAGAGCTCCCCGTTATATGCTCAAGGGACTACACGGAGATACTCAACGCGGACAGGCTCTTTATGTCGGACAGACTTGACGAAATGAAAAATACAGCCTTTGGCGCGGTATACCTCTCAGACGAGGACGCCGAGGGCACACGCGCCGCTCTCAGCGGACGCAGGCCGCAGGGAAACATCACCCGCGGACTATACTACAGAGGTATCTCAACATGAAACTTACCTTCAAAAAGCTTGACCCCAAAGCCGTTATCCCCTCACGCGCCACCCCGGGAAGCGCAGGTCTCGACCTTTTCGCATGCCTTGACGCTCCCTTGACACTGGAGCCGGGGGAGATAAAAATGATACCAATAGGTATCACGGCTGAGCCCGATTCCGATGATATCGCCCTGCTTATCTACCCGCGCTCGGGACTTTCCTCAAAATTCGGAGTTTCCCTTGCGAATTGCGTCGGTGTTGTGGACAGCGACTACAGGGGAGCATGGTTCGTGCCCCTCATAAATCACGGAAAAACAGCGTTTACCGTTGAACACGGCATGCGCGTGGCTCAGGTCATTCCAACACGCATATTAATGCCCGATATCGAGGTCAGCGACGAGCTTTCCGCTACTGAACGCGGAAACGGCGGCTTCGGCTCCTCGGGTATTAAATAGATCCGGAAATATCAGGTTTTTGTGGCTGTCAGCTGAACAGCCCGAAAGTTTACCTGCCCGGCAAATCATATCAAACAAAGGATTGGAGATATTATTATGAAAAAGACACTCTATTTTCTGCTTCTCTTTATATGCGCCTGCATTCTCGGCGGAGTCATCGGCAGCATGGCTTCCGGAGCCTTCGCATGGCTTGGCTTTGCAAGAGGTATAAGCCTTGATAACAGCACATTCTCTATGGAGCTCTTCAGTATCACATTCGGCTTTACTTTCAATATCAACATCGCTCAGATAATATGCATAATCATCGCTATCTATGCATACATAAAGACTGCTCCCAAGCTTATTACGTCCAAATAATCGCTTATTATAGTCCTTTTCGACAGTTTTTTGTCACCTGCGGGCGCTTTAGTTTCCGTATTGTACCAAAATTTGCATGCATGGTAAATTATAGGCGAAAAATCTTGTACATATTTCCCGTTGGTGCTATAATATAAATATGTGTATACAAAGAATCATTGCATTTAAGGAGCTGCAGAATGTTTACTAAAGATATTGGCATTGACCTCGGTACTGCTAATACCCTCGTATATATGAGAGGAAAGGGTATAATAATAAGAGAGCCGTCGGTCGTGGCCGTAAATACAAGAACTGACAAATGCCGCTATGTCGGCAAGGAGGCCAAGGACGTCATAGGGCGCACACCTGGTTCCATCGTTGCCGTGAGACCTCTTAAGGACGGCGTTATCGCCGATTTCGACATAGCCACTACTATGCTTCAGGAATTTATAAAAAAGGCTCTTAAGGGCACATTTTTCACAAAGGCAAACGTTATCATATGCATTCCCTCGGGCGTAACTGCCGTTGAGAGACGTGCTGTACGCGAATCCTGCAAAAAGGCAGGCGCAAACAACGTCCTCATCATCGAGGAGCCCATGGCTGCGGCTATCGGTGCAGGCCTCCCAACAAACGAGGCGGCAGGCTCAATGATAGTCGATATCGGCGGCGGCACAAGCGAAGTCGCTGTTATTTCCATGGGCGGCATAGTTGCTTCACGTTCGGTAAGATGTGCGGGTGACGAGTTCGACGCCGCCATCATAAACTATATAAAGAAAAAGTACAACCTCCTTATCGGTGAGCGCACTGCCGAGAATATCAAGCTGGACATCGGCTCCGCTTTCCCCAGTGAGAAGGAAGAATCACAGGAAATAAAAGGCAGGAATCTCCTGAATGGTCTGCCCGAGAATATAACCGTTACCTCTGCGGAGATACGCGACGCTCTTGTTGAGCCTCTTTCAAGAGTTATCGACGCTATAAAGTCAACTCTTGAGGAAACTCCTCCCGAGCTTTCCGCCGATATCATCGACCACGGCATTACTCTTTCAGGCGGCGGTGCTCTGCTCAGAGGCCTTGACAAGCTCATAAACCGCGAAACGGGTATGCCCGTATATATCGCAGAATATCCCCTCGACTGCGTTGCTGAGGGTACAGGAAAGATCCTCGAGAATATCAACGATTATCAGGACGCTCTCACCGAAAACGTCAAGTATTATTAAGGGGGAGCTTCATGCGTGATTTCATAAAAAGCACCAGATTCAAGATTCTGCTTGCTTTTCTCGCCTTTCTCGTCGGTATAATGGTCTATGCCGTTACAAAGGGCGGCTATTCCGTTTCGGGAGCTTCTTTTATAAATACCCTGACAAAGCCTTTCCGCGCAGCTTCAAACGGCATAAGCATGAAAATGGAGCACACCGTGGACAAGCTGAAAAATGCAGACCGATATTTCGAGGAAAATGAACGCCTTAAGCAGCAGATAGGCGAGCTCAACGCACAGCTCACAGAGTATGACGCTATAAAAGCCGAGGTGGAGGAGCTGCGCAAGTTCGTTACCATAAAGCAGGAAAACGAGGATTATCAGCTCTCTCAGCCCTGCAAGGTACTGGGCTATGTGACCAACGATCCTTTCAAGTCCTTTACTATTGACAAGGGCTCGGAGGACGGCATACTGGTGAACTGCCCCGTTGTTACGGCCGAGGGTCTCGTGGGTATAACCGTTGATGTATCAAAGCACGTATCCACCGTGAGAACTATACTCTCCCCCGACCTTTCCGTAGCCGCTGTGGCTTCCGCTTCAAATGCGGATCAGGGAATCATCGAGGGCAATGTAGTTTCATCGGAGAGCGGCCATACCAAGCTCATACACGTTCCGAAGAAGAACAAGCTGAAGCGCGGCGATCTTATGATAACCGCAGGCGCAAGCGGTATTTTCCCAAAGGATTACCCTATCGGAACTATCATAGAAACAGGCTTCGATTCAAACGGCCTTTCTGTCTGTGCCGAGATACAGCCCTGCGTGGACGTTTCCCGTCTTACCTCCGTTGTGGTCATTACCGATTTCAGCGGCAAGAAAACAGAAGACGAAGATGATGACAAAGAGGAAGACGATGACAAAGAGGAAGACGTAAATGAGGATTAGAACTACCCGTGAGCAGAATATACTGCGCTTCAAGACTGTTCTGCGCTGGATAGCATATTATCTGCTCGTTTTCATGTGCTTCATAATAATGACCTCAGGCACTCTGTATAAGCCTGTACTCCTTGTACCGCTTGCAATAGGCATTGCCATAAACAACAATATCTACGGCGCTGCTGTTACGGGAGCTGTCTGCGGCTTCCTTATCGATATCAGCTGCGGAAAGCTCTTCGGCTATAATGCTGTGATACTCACATTCTTCTGTATAGCCGCAAATCTCGTTTTTGAGCTTTACCTCCGCGACAGATTTATCAATTTCATGATAATTACTGCCGCTGCTTCATACATACAGTGCTGGCTGGACTATAAATTCTACTATCAGATATGGGGCTATGAAAACGTCAGCCGCATATTCGTGAGAGTATCACTGAGAGTCTGGATATACACTGTCATATCAGCTGTGCTGATATTCCTTGTGCTGAAGATCGTGAACCGCCTGCTCATGCCTAAGGAGCACCTTACCATCGAGGAGGCTCTCAATACCAATATTCAGCCAGAAAACAGAAGATGAGCCATAAGGACCGCACCTGAGCGCAACACTCATATAGAAGTTTTATGTATATCTATTGAGGGAAACCCTTTTGAAAAAGGGTTATCCCTCAAACTCCCTTCCTAAAACTTCCAGCTTAAATTTTCCTTAACAGGACGCCCAATCGAAATAACTGGTTTTGTATTTTTGACAATGGGCGTCCTGTTAAGGAAAATTTGGGTTAAAAGTCTTTGGAAAGGGGTTCGGGGAAGAACCTTTCCTCAGAAAGGTTCTTCCCCGATAAATACATATAAGCTGCTATATAAGTGTCACACTTAAGCTGCGGTCATAATCATAAAGGAGGCAGTCTCTTGAAAGGATTTGCAGAAAATCTCAAATCTATTATTATAATACTCCTCGTCGTTTCCCTTGCTCTGCTGAGCTCTCTGAGACTTATGAAGATACAGGTGGTCGGCGATGACACTATCGAAACTCCCCAGCTGTACGAGCCTGGAACCCTTACCTACAAAAAGGGCATAAAGGCTACCCGCGGAGAGATAATCGATTTCAGCGGAAATACTATTGTTACCAATGACGCACGTACCGATCTCGTTTTGCAGATGGCGTTCTTTCCTGCCGACCTCAAGGAGGGAAACAGGATACTCCTCGGTATTTTCCGAGCCCTGGAGGCTCACGGCTATAAATTTGAGGAAAGCATTCCCGTTTCCTTTGAGCAGCCATATTACTTCACGAAAACTGACGTTTCGGAACTCATCTCGGACCTTAACCTCAATGTTTATGCTACTGCGGAAAACTGTATAGACAAGCTCATATCCGATTACAAAATAGACGAATCCTATACTGACGAGGAAAAGCGTATCATCGCAGGTATGCGCTATCAGATGATAGACAAGGACTTTTCGTATACCAACGACCTGCTGCTTGCGAAAAATGTGGACAACAAGACCGTTGTCGAGCTTAAGGAGCTTGGCAACTTCTACCGCGGCATCGAAGCTGTTGACGCTTCCGAGAGAAAGATACTACGCGGCGATATACTCCCCCATGAGATAGGAACTGTAGGTCCTATCTACGCAGAGGAATACGACGAACTGAAGCCTAAGGGATACAGCTATAACGATACCCTCGGAAAAAGCGGTATCGAGTACGCTATGGAAACTCCTCTGAGAGGTCTCAACGGCGAGGAGCAGATAGCTGTCAAGGACGGCGTTGTACGCGATGTTAAGACTATTGCTGAGGCTACCTCGGGCGAGACCGTCAAGCTCACCGTTGACGGAGCTTTTCAGCTGAAATTGCAGGGTATACTGGATAACTTCCTGAATTATACCTTCCCAGCCATAAACCCGATGCCAAGTCTGCTCAAGGGCAAATGCGGCGCCGTTTGCGTCATTGACGCAAAGACGGGAGCGGTAAAGGGCATGGCTACGGCTCCCACCTACAACCTTAAGGACTACGTTGAGAATTACGAATACTTCCTGCAGGCCGAAGATTCGCCCCTTGTAAACCGCTGCACCTACGGCCAGTACCGTCCGGGCTCAACCTTCAAGACCATCACCGCTACGGCAGGTCTCAACGAAGGCGTTGTAACCGGCGGAACTCCCCTGTTCTGCGGCCGTGACTACTGGTTCTACGGCGGACATTACTCCTGTACCGGCAATCACGGAAATATCACCATGAGAAGGGCTATCGAAGTATCCTGCAACAGCTACTTCTATGAGCTGTCGCGTATGCTCGGTATCGATAATATCACCAGATATGCCAAAATGTACGGCCTCGGCGCTCATACAGGCATCGAAACAGGAGACGCAGAGGGATATCTCTGTAACCCTGAAACCTTCGAGGAACGCGGTCAGGAATGGGTTATCGGATACGTTATCCAGGCAGGTATCGGCAACCAGGACTGCGGTATGACTCCCCTGCAAATGGCAGTTGCCGCAAGCACAATCGGAAACCGCGGCGTAAGATACAAGCCTTATATCGTTGACAGCTACTATACCTACGGCTCACGTCAGCTCATAAGAAAGACAGAGCCCGTTATCGCCAATCAGATAGAAATAAAGACCCCTGACCTCTATGACTATATCGTAGGCGGTATGATCGACGCTTCACGCAGTATGCCTGCAAAGTACTCCCTTACGAACCTCGGCTTCGATGTGGCTATAAAAACAGGTACTCCTCAGGTCGGCGAGAATATCAACGATCAGAACTCTTTCTTCATCGGCTTCGCGCCCGCAGATGATCCCGAGATCGCATTTGCAGGAGTTGTTGAGCACGGTGAATATTCAAAATATATGATAAGGGATATGATACTCGCTTATCAGGAATGCTACGGTCTCAACGGCGTTGCACCCACGAAGCCTAAGCTCCCCGACGAGGTACGTCCTGTTCTTACTACCACGACTACTGCCACAACAACTACTGCTGCAACCGTTGCAACTACTGTGACTGCCGCTCATACAGAGCCGCAGACAGAGCCTGCTACTGCTGCTCCATATGTACCGCCCCAGACTCAGCCTACAGCTCCGCCTGTTCAGACTGAACCGCTGACAGAGGCTCCTGCAACTCTGCCGCCTGCCTCCTCTGTGGACACGAGCGGTCTCGCTGCCGAAGCTTCACAGGAACCGGACGATAACTGATATGAAACGGTGTGATCTTTCACACCGTTTTTTTGTACGTAAAAATCCCCTCTGCAAAGAGACTGAAATAACGCCTTTCAACGTAAGACCGTTGAATAATGAAAAAGATACACCTCAGGCAGATAATTTACGGAGCAGTATATGCCGCGTCTGTATAATAAACTTGAATAATCTGCAAAGAGTCGTCAATAATATGGTCGGAGGTGTTAGTGTGAATAAAAACGAACTGACCGATAAACATTACGGAAAAGGCTCAAAGGGCTTCTATGCCGCACTCGGCATAAGCGCTGTCATGATAGGCGCTGCCTGCCTTTTCGCTCATAAGCAGGGTGACAGTATGCCGAAAAGAACCAATTCTGATGATAACAATTCAATTATCCACGAATCCGTCTATGACAGATACGTTACAGAGCTCCCGCGTACCTCGGCTGTGACTTCTCAGAGGGCCACTGCTGCCGCTACAACTCCCACTGTAACGGAGCTTCCCCTTGAGACGCTGCCTGCTGAAGATATTACAGTTGACGCGCCCTTTATGGATAACGACTACTTTGTACAGGCCGAACCTGCTGCCGCCGACCTTTCGGGCGCTTATGCCCCCCTTGCGGATATGAGCAGTATACTCAGCGATTTCAGCAACGGGGAGCTTGTAAAAAATGAGACCACAGGCACGTGGCAGACCCATAACGGTACTGATATCGCCGCTGAAGTGGGAGCAGACGTTTTCGCACTCGCAGACGGCAGGGTGCAGGCTGTTGCCAATGACCCGCTGTGGGGCGTTACCGTCGTTATCGACCATAATAACGGATATATCTCCAGGTACCGAAGTCTCGGCTCTGACCTGTCCGTTCAGAAGGACGACGAGGTAAAGGGCGGAGCTGTAATCGGCTGCGTGGGAGAAACTGCCGATATTGAAAGCGGTACTGCTCCTCATCTTCATATCGAAGTCACCCACAATGGTAAATATATCGACCCTATGGGAGTAATACAATAAGTTTAACAAAAAACGGTGCCTGATAAATTTGTATTATCAGGCACCGTAAGGTCATTTTTCCTTTTTATCTGAAAGCGGACACGATCTTGTATCATGCCCGCTTATTTTTATGAAAAAAGCTTACTTTTGTTCTCTTACTATAGCCTTGCTGCCAAGGAAGGTAAGGAGGAAGTATCCGCCGTATATCACTATGAGTACGGCCGCTGTAAAGAGAATTGGCTTTGTGTAGCCGCTGCCTACTATCATTGAAAGACCGACCTTTCCGAATCTCATGCCCACGTAGGAGTGGAGACAAGCAATGAGAAGCGGCAGCAGGAAGAATATTCCCGACTGACGGAAGACAGACTTTGTGATCTCCTTTTCCTCAACGCCCAGCTTGCGGAGCATTGTATATCTCGGGAGGCTGTCCGCGCTCTCGGAGAGCTCCTTGAGCGCAAGTATAGCGCCGCAGGAAACAAGGAAGATAAATCCTATATATATACCGAGGAAGGTAACTATAGCGCCTATGCCCACAGCATCGTTTGCAGCCTCTATCCTTGTTTCTAAATGGCGCATATAGCCGTCGCCCTGATACAAGCGCATTGTATAGTCCCAGTTTTCTCTTGCAGTCTTTTCTGCGGCTTCCCTGCCTTTTTTGTCTGCAGCACTGTAGTTGCCGACGAAATAATCTATTCCGCGGTATTCCTCTGAAACTGCACTGTCGGGAACTATTATCGCACCTGTATTCGAGGGCTGCATATCGGGATAAAACGAGTTCCTGATACATTTTTTCGAGCTTGGCTTGAAGCTCTTTCCGAAAGAGGTTATCTCGGGGCTGTCCTCCAGGAATTTATCGTATATCTCGGGCATTCCCGAAGCATTTGCACATATTGCGTATTCGCCGTCGGCAAGCTCTATCTGCTTCATGCCGTAAAGCTTCATAAGTGCGTTGTAGTCGCTGAGCTTCAGAAAAGAGATATCGAAATCCATCATAGCATATACGGAAACGGAATCGGCTGTCAGTTCTTCTCTCCTGTCTCCAAGAAGATCGTCTAAAGTCAACCTGCCGTCAGCGTAGTCGTGGAAGTGACAGCACTCTCCGAAATCGTCATATATGCTCATATTCTGCTGTGCATAGACATCGTCGATATCGCCTGTTCCGTACCTGTCGAGATCATCGGAGTCATGAAGGTACAGAGCGAAGTATCCGTAGAAATCAGCGGGGAAATTATCCTCAACACCCTTATTAAGCGAATTTCTTATGGTAAATGCAGTTGAAAGAGTGCATATAGTTACGAAAAGCATGAGACAGATAACTGTCATTGAAGCAACGGTGGTATTTACCTTGCTGCTTATCTGACGGAATGTGAAGCTGTTGAGACCGCGGTGATATATGCCCTTTGCGGACATTATGACTCTCAGGAGCATTCCCGCCACGGACCAGAATATAAAAAACGTGGATACTGCACCGAGTGCAATGGCTAAGAGCATTTTTTTACTGTTGAGATTAGTATAATCCCAGCCGACTGTGTAATATGCCCAGCCGAGAGCTGCTGCTGAGATAAGGAATACTATCACGCAGAGCCACGGGTTTTTCATGGTTATCTTTTCCGAGCGCCTGTCGGAATTCATAAGAGTGATAAGTCTGCATTTGCTGATGACAACGCCGCTCCTGAGCATTACCACAACGTACATAATTCCGAAGTAGATGATGGTTTTGGTGATAGCGGAAGCCGATACCGTGAATTTATAATCGTTCATGTCGGCCTCAAACATATTTGCGACTACGGCGCTCATTACCTGTGAAAGTCCCATTCCTATGAGAAGTCCCACAAGAAGTGATCCGGCGCCGATTATTACCGTTTCGCACAGGAGAAGCGCGGATATCCTCCACTTGCTCATGCCAAGCATCATGTAAAGTGCGAACTCCTTGTTCCTGCGCTTCATAAGGAACCGGCTTGCATATACGATGAGAAGTCCGAGGACTACCGCCACGAAAACGCTTACGCCCGATACAGCCTGTGTGAGTATATTTATTATCTCGCGCTGATTTTCATTCATCTTAATGAAAGCCGTCTGTGACTCGATAGCGTTGAAAACGTAGAATATGGCTACGCCGAGTACAAGTGTGAAGAAGTATACGGCGTAGTCCCTTATGCTTTTGCGGATATTGCTGAGAGATATTTTAAAGAGCATCGCTCATGTCACCTCCCAGCAGAGTTACTACGTCGATTATCTTGTCGAAGAACTGCTTTCTTGTGTCTGCGCCGCGGTTTATCTCGTTGAAGAGCTTGCCGTCCTTGATGAAAAGCACTCTCGAAGCATAGCTTGCAGTAAACGAGTCGTGAGTTACCATCATTATGGTGGCATTGTGCTCGCGATTGAGATAATTGAAACGTTCAAGAAGCATTTTCGATGACTTTGAATCAAGTGCACCTGTCGGCTCATCGGCCAGTATGAGCCTTGGCTCGGTAACGATAGCTCTTGCGGAGGCTACCCTCTGCTTCTGACCGCCCGACATCTGATAGGGATATTTGCTGAGGGCCTCGGTTATACCGAGCTGCTCCGCAACATTCTTTACAGCCTTGTCTATCTCATTTGCAGGGCGCTTCTGAATGGAAAGCGCAAGGGCGATATTCTCATAGGCTGTGAGTGTATCCATAAGATTGAAGTCCTGAAAGATAAATCCCAGCTTCTCACGGCGGAACTTGTTGAGCTCCTTGCCTTTGAGCTTGGTTATGTCGGTATCCTCAAGAAAAATGTTTCCCGCCGTTACGCGGTCGATAGTGGATATGCAGTTCAGAAGAGTTGTCTTGCCGCTGCCCGAAGCTCCCATTATTGCAGTGAATTCGCCCTTTTCGACCGAGAAGGAGATATCGTCCACAGCTTTAGTGAGATTTGATCTGTTTCCGTAGTATTTTTCAACGTTCTGTAATTTAAGCAATGTCATTTTTGTTTTCTCCTTATTCTATCGGTATAAGTTCTTTTGTTCCGTGTTTCTTCATGTAACATTGAAGTGCAGTGCTGGCAGATATCAGCATCATTGAAAGCACGAACGGAGTGTCTATCATAGGAGTAAGCAGTGTCTTTTCACGGAATATTTCATATATTGCTACTGCTGTAAGCGGTATGATGCATACAGTGCTGACAATAACAAATGTTCTGACAGCTGTTAAAGTAAGTTTTTCCATAAGATCATTTCCTTTCGGTTATTTCTTTCCGGGAGCTTTTCCCGTTTCCATGATCTTATTATACATCATGCAATACATGCGGTCGTTGTTTTAATATTACGCAACATTACAGTTCTGTAATGCTGCTTCAGTCATTAGTAGGGGCGCACATTGTGCGCCCGAAGTGTCATTACATGATCCTTAGTTCTTAATTATTATCAGCCATGAGGTAATGGTCGTTTTTGGCAAAGGCAATGGTGAACTCGGTAAAACTGCCCTGTTCCGATGATACTGATATGCCGTGTCCAAGTCTGTCGCAGAGACATTTTACTATGTACATTCCCATGCCCGTGGATCTGGCATAGGTGTGCCCGTTCTCGCCTGTGAAGCTCTTTTCAAATACCCTCGGGATATCGCCGGAGGTTATGCCTGCGCCGTTGTCGCGGAAGTGAAGAAGTACCCTGTCCTCCTTATCTTCTGCCGTTATGCGTATTACGGGCTCGCGGTCAGGTACCGTATACTTCAAGCTGTTCGCCATGAACTGACCGAGCATGAATTCAAGCCACTTTCCGTCGGTCATCACCGGTATTTCAAGTCCCTCAGTCTCAATGGAGGCTCCCGCAAGATGGACTGCTTCACGGTTTTTAAGGGCAACTCTGGCCACTGCGCGCTTCAGTGAGGTCTCCTTTATTATATAGTCCTTTTCCGCATTCTCCGAGCGGGCATAGTAGAGCACCTGATCGGTATAGTCATCTATCCTGCGGAGCTGCTCGATGTATCTTTCGCTGATACTATCCCTGTGATTGTGTGCCATAAGCTGAAGACTCGCTACGGGAAGCTTTACTTCGTGTACCCACATTTCGATAAAGTCGCGGAACTCTGCGGAGCTCCGCTTGTACTCAGCGACATTTTCACACATTGACTTGTTGGTGTCGCACAGGGCTTCGTAGAGTATCTCTCCCTCCAGAAAATCGGGCTTGCTTATCATTTCGTGTATGAGATACTTCTTGTCAAGTCCATCAAGCTTACAGCGCATATCGGTGTAAAAACGCGCCTTGCGAAGAAAGCCTATGAGCTCCTCTGATATGAGGAAGAAGAAAAATATCATACATATGCATATTATGAGCTGACTGCTGACCCTGTACGCCATAAGGAAAAGAAGTATGAGTCCCAGCGCTGCAGCAAAGATCATGTAGAACCACAGCCTGTCCCTGATATAACTGATAAGTTTCATTTCAGCACGTACCCCTGCTTCTTTCTTGTTTCGATGGCGTCCTCGCAGCCAAGCTCCGATAGCTTGGAGCGGAGACGGCTTATATTCACAGTGAGCGCGTTGTCATTGACGAATTCGTCGTTGTCCCACAGAGCGGTCATAAGGTCGTCGCGAGTGACGATAGAGCCCTGTCTGTCAAGCATAAGGCGGAATATTATCATTTCATTCTTGGTGAGGATAATATCGCGGCGGCCGTCGGTAAGGCTGCCCTTGGCGTCATTTACCTGCAGGCCGTTGTAGGTCTGAACCGAGACGGTTCCCGAAGCCCGTTTCAGCACTGCGGATATGCGCAGGAGCAGTATGGTGGGATTGTAGGGCTTTGTTATATAGTCGTCTGCGCCGTAGCTCATGGAAAGCACCTCGTCAGCCTCAGAGGTGCGGCTCGTTACCATTATTACAGGGATATCGCTCTCCCTGCGTATCTCCTTTAGAATCTGCTCGCCGTTAAGGTTGGGTATATTTATATCCATAAGGATAAGTTCAGGTCTTGCGGCAAGTATCTCAGACCTGGAATTGGAAAAATCTGTAAGGCATTCTGTCTCATAGCCCGAATTGCGCAGGAGCTCCGCAAGTTCTTCGCGGATCGATCTGTCGTCTTCAACTATGTATATTTTACTCATGTGTCACCTCATAGTATTTATTGGATTTTATTATAGTATATAGGCGTAGCGTTATGCTATAATAAATGCTTTAGCCTATATTATAGCATAAAAACCCGGAAATAGCAACAGCAACGGAGAAAAACGGCAGTTTATGCTGTTGTTGACGTAAAAATTCTGCACGGAGCATTACTCCTGTTATTGCGATCCGGCTGTTCCCTTTCTGTCCCGCATGAGCAGTATAAAGCATATTATACCGAATATCCCGGATATTATCACCATAAGCCGTCCGAAATGGTTACGGGGAAAAGTATCCTATGAAAGGAAATAACGCTCTCAGCAACACCGAGAGCGTTCTGTTAGTTATACAGTTTTGGGAGCTTTCTTTCTCTCTTGCAAGAGCAATACCATAAAAACGACCGTCAGCAAAATCATCGGAACATACTCAAATACATCTGAGATCGCTCCAAGATCAGCGTTTTCGGGAATATTGCCCTGTGAGAGAAGTTCGTCAAAAGCCCCTTGACTCTGATTGAACATGAAATGAGCCATCACTGCAGGGAATACGCTGTCGGTCTTTTTTATAAGCCACATCAGGAATGTACCAAAGCTTGTAAGCAGAAGCATTCTCTTGCCGCACATCATCAGCGAACAAGAAAGTGTCCCTTCACCGTCAAGCCAGCCCGCCGTATCCATTGGCAGATGCCACAAGCTCCACACGATACCGCCGATGAGGCAAGTGCCGACCGTGCCGAAAAGAGGCTCCATTTTCTGATTCATGTATCCACGCCAGCCAAGCTCCTCGCCAAGCAATCCAACCGACTGCACTGCTGATAATGCCGCAAGCATGAATACACTTGACAGCACATTCTGACACGTGAATCCGCCGAGCCAACCGCTGTGTCCGCTTACGATAACGGGGAGCAATATCCTTGCTGAAAAGAATATCAGCGGAATCCCGAATGCCAACAGATACCACCTGAAATTACCATTGAGATTCAGGTGCAGCTTCATATCACGGAAGCCCTCTTTTGTGACGGCTCTTGTGATAAGGCTTGCAATCGCAGGTGAGAATGAGAACAAACAGTAATATATGATAAAAAATAATGTATTCGATTCGTTCATCGGCTTTCTGAAAACGAAGAAAAGCAATACGAACAGAAACACGATCAGCAGGTAAATGCCAAGTCTTTGGGCATTTTCTTTTTTAGTGGTCATACTGCTCCACCCCTTTCAGATACAGCCTGCAAGTGATACGGTAAGAGATATAATACAACGCAATGCACACGACCAGACCGACCGACAGTATCAGCGAACTGTTATGTTCGTTGAATACTTTTTTTCCTATATCCGTTATATTGTCCATATTGTCTGCATTCAGTATAAGTATTACAGATAGAAATATTGCAAGAATGACCGTACATATCAGCTTTATTAAGCTGCCCTTTTTATTGCCGAAGCGATAGGTGAACGGTATGTCTATCGCACGAAAGAGTATCTGCACAAAGCCAAGCAGAAGTGCGACATCGCTGATTGATCCGACATCTGTCATTCCTATATCAGCAGCGACGGCGCAGTAGCCCATATCCACAAATTGCAGTGAAAACAGTAATAATACGATCATTCCGAAGATCATCTCATATTTCACACGGAGAAAGCCCTTGTAACCGTCAGCCGAAGCGGTGATCCAGTACCCCCACAGCTTACGGTCATCCCCTCGCAGTACCATCATCTGTAAAGCTCCTGCTGCGAAAAATCCAGCAATAAGTCCGCCGATACGCAGAGCGGTATTATCCGCATTCGGTATCTCCCCGCGCAAAAGCAGCAATACAAGAAGCGGGGTGAAGCCGCAAAGTATCATAGAGAGAATAAACCAGCGGTTCTGCTTCCATTCCTTGTAAACCAGTCCCTTCATTATGGCTCTCTCCTTTCGTGCGACCTCCACATCGCAAGGAAGAATAATACACATAAAACCACAAAAACAGCGAATATGCAAAGCGTTAGTTTTCCCGAACTCAGTTTGGTCACAAAACTGTTGATCGCTTCGTCCGAAATCAGATCGCCGTCTTCATTAGGCTGTTCGGGAAAATCTACATTGATAAACAAGCCGACGACTTTCAGTATGACTCCTGCTCCGAAAAATGCGATAATGCCGATGATCCCCAGGTCCTTTTTTGTTTTCGCAAACATGATGATATAGCTGTAAGCAATATCAATCAGCATTATAGCACAGACAGCTCCAAGATAAATATTGAGCATTATACCGAACGCATTATAATCCGCTGCGGCATTATATATCCATGTATAAGCCGCTGATAACAGCCCGAAGAACAGTATATAGCACAGTTCCACAAGCAGATCGGACATTGCTTGCTGTTTGGCAGTCGGCGGCAGGACATAGGAATACCTCTTCCAGCCCGAGCTGATGTCCGCTTTCTGCAAGCCGTTGTTCGTGCCTGCCATAACCCCGCCTACAAGGGAGACTATCCCCACAAAAAACACTACCTCTTCCACAGGCAATTTCTCACCGGGTTTGTCGAAATCGCCGAGCATGACCGGTGTCAGCAGCAACAGTGACAGAAGAAGAAACAGTATCAGCATAATGATACAGTGCTTGCGTGTCAGCTTCAATCCACGGTATATCAGCGATGTGTATAGTTTCATCACGACCACTCCTTTACATCACGATGAACATAGTAGAGCATAATGTCATCAAGACTTGCGGGATCTATTACGCAGTCACGGTACTTGCAGGAAGCATTCTCACGGTTAGTCACCATGACCTCGGCACCGAAATCATTGGTGCGAATGCTGACGATATCCTCAGTGTCAATTTCTTTCAGCTTGTCCTTACTGCATTTGATAATACCGTGTTTCTCAATCATTTCGTCCTTATAGCCCGTCAGCAGGATCTTTCCCTTGTCGATGAATGTCACCATATCTGCT
>JAEEGL010508230.1_pt1 | contig 22196 bp, 11 predicted proteins | sample 9134231 | NCBI WGS metagenome assembly JAEEGL01 (sample SAMN16246548, study PRJNA631951) | gut metagenome | biome: gut microbiome; feature: rumen; material: fiber-attached | host: Bos | place: Iran: Karaj | collected 2018-10 | reverse complement strand
TTGACTTACCTTTGCACCCGCTTCGACGCCCAGATGGCGGAATCGGTAGACGCGTTGGTCTCAAACACCAATGGGGTAACACCCGTGCCGGTTCGACCCCGGCTCTGGGTACGAGTTTAACTCGAAAACAATCGCTAAGGTCTTGAAATTAAAGATTTTAGCGATTTTCTATTTCCCAGTTTTCCCCACATTTTCCCCACATCTGCAAAGATTCTTGCAAAAATTTTTCTTTTCCCCACACATTTCCTCCCCATTTCACCTCTTTCCCCTCCAAGACCACAACAAACAGCCTAACCACCTCAACTTCATTAAATCCAATTAAACAGTTTTCAATGTTTATCTAATTGACTGAACCATCTCTACCCTATATTCGGTGAGAACTATAGTTCTTTTTAGGACGACCTAGAGTACAGATGATCTCTTGTCAAAAAACAGAAAAAGCCTTGTTCTTTTGACGTAAAATGTGTATTTTTGATTTTTGAATTATATTTTAATTATTTCTTATTCTAAATATGATAGAGAAAAGAATATTGGACCTAATAAATCAAGACCATGCATTACTTGAAAGCATGTTGAGAGGAGATAATTATGGTGCAAATCATTGCAATCTGCCGATTAATTATCGTCATTTTGAAAGTATCACATTAAGACTTTTTGATTATGTTGATACAATTCCTTCAGATTCGTTTAGTATTGAAGAATATAAACGAATTTGCGATATTAAACGAGCTATGAGAATTGATATGATGTGTCAAAAGAAGGAGCCAGTAATCAAACAACTGATGGCATATGTAGATGAAGTCATTTCGATACTTCGTTCTAAAACTGATTGACTTATTCCTATTTCAACTGGAAGCTAACGTTTCGTCCTTAAGTAAACACACGCTTAACAAGCAGAGTAGCGGGAATAGTTTGATGATTCAAGATAAATACACTATCTTTGCCTTTTGAAGAGGAAGGAGGAACAATATGCCCAGCAATAGAAAAGCTCTGCTACGATACAGAGTGCTTGACAAATGTCTCAGTGACCAGCATAACATTTACTACATCGACGACCTCGTGGATGAAGTAAATCACGCGCTGGAGGTTGCAGCTATTCTGCCGGTCTCCAAGCGACAAATTTATGCCGATCTTGATTTCATGAAGAGCACCGATGGCTGGGAGGCTCCTATCATATCCGTTCAGGATGGCAAACGGAAATACATCAAGTATTCTCGTGATTTCTCAATCATGGAGACCCCCATCACTGAGATGGAGATGGAACAGTTGGAGACGCTCATCACCTCGTTGTCAAGGCTCCAAGGCATACCGATGTATGACTGGGTGGATGACTTGTTGGCTCAGTTGCGGCCTCGCTTCGGTGGTGGCAGCAATGAGGCTAGTCTTATCGGTTTTGAACAAAACCGTGATCTGGCAGGATTGCGTTACCTGTCTTACCTAATCAATTACACAATCAGGCACCAGGTTGTGGTGATTGACTATCATCCTTTCGGAAAGGACAAAGTGCAGTGGATGATACACCCCTATTACCTCAAGCAGTACAATAACCGCTGGTTCCTATTGGGCTATAACCCATTGTATGATGACTTATCGATTGTAGCATTGGATAGGATTGAGGGCCTTGAGCCCATTGAGACGACCTTCAAGGAGAACCAATACATCAATTTTGACAACTATTTCCGCAATATCATTGGCATTTCGCTTGAGGATGAAAGAACGGTAGAACAAGTCATATTGAAGTTTACGCCTAATCGTCTGCCATACGTCCTCTCAAAGCCGCTCCATCACTCTCAGATGATAGAGAACCGACGTGAGGGCATCATCTCTATACGAGTGATTCCAAACAAGGAACTGATTTCGGAGCTGATTTGGTTTGGCAATGATGTAGAAGTCCTCGCTCCAGATAGCCTGCGAGACCAAATCAAGAAAAAAATTGCACAAATGCATGAAATATATTTTGGTGTGAAGAATGGCTTCACAACTGGCTCATAACTTTGCAGCCGAAAACCAAAAACACAAAAAACTATGCGTACAGCAAACAACAACTACACAGTAGAGGGCCTCGTAGCCAAGTATCGTAACTTCGTAAAGGAGAACACTCCTATGCAAACATTGTCTTGTGATGGCTATGATTTTGAAGAGCCTTGTTCGATAATTGACGCCAGCCCTGATCAGCAACTTATAGTTACTTTATATCATAGGGTTGCTGGTAAAAATGCAGATAAAGAAATATTGTCTATATTATCTGAATACTCCGAACATTTCTATAAAGATGTTCTTAATGACGACGAATTTGCATTCTTATGCGAGCATTTTTCAGATGTAATTGAATATGAGTTCACACATAGAACTGACTGGCATTGCCCTTATATTCATATGCGTCTTGGAGATCGGTACGAAAAATTAGAAGATATAATCAAAGAAAGGGTTCCTTTCAAAGAAGGCCAAACTGTTTTCATTCCAGACGCTGGTTATTGCGACCTTGCAGTGCACTATAAAGGCTGTGTTGTTAAAGGCTATACAAGCATCATCACGAGCAGATTCAAGGAGGACATGGACATCGTTTGGGCATTGGGGCAGATTCGACTCTATGCTGCCGGTATTCAATCAGAAATTGTTCCTTATATCAATTTGAATGAGGAGATTAATGATTCTCATGTGCAAGGCACTAATCTTGTTGACTTAGTCGTTTGTCTCTCTTTTTCAAATGGATACGAAAACCTATATAATCTACTCAATAAGGGTGGTCAGATGTTCCTTTTGGCCAGGCGAGACGACTTGGTCGACTACGCTAGGTATAAAGCATTCCGATATAAAAAGATGGGTACAGACTTTGATGAGCGGGAGGAGAAATGGGGTTTGACTCGAAAGGAATTCCTCAATAAACTCATTAAATCCCGCGCCATACATTCTTTAGTATCTTATAACGACAAAGATACGGCTCTTGATGTTTCCGTTGACTGTATTCTTCTTCATATTGAAAAGAAGAATCATTCAACAGTTGTTGTAGAAAGCATCAATAGAGGCGTTATTGCCAAAGTCAGTCCTTCTGTTTTAGATGCCAATATACTTTGGCCTGGCTATTATCTTGCTAATCGTTCAAAAGAAGGAAAACCGCTGTCTAGTTTGGTTAAATTATTCAACACAGAAGATGAGGTTGTTGAACAATACTGGGCTCGTGAAGATAAGGGCATTAAATTGTCGGGGGATTTGCGTGTGCTAACTCCAAGAAGTTTTGGAGAGAAATATGCAGATACTTGTATGGACGAAAAAGATTTGGCAAAACTTTCAGACCCAATGTTTAAAGGTTGGGAGCCACACATGTTAAGCATTCACCACCCAGGTGTGTGTTTGCTTGGCAATACCGAGAAATGGCTCGTGGGTTATGTCAAAGATGATCCAACAAACAAGTTCGCATGTATTGATATTGTGCCATACCTTTTACCGAAACGCAATATTGATGTACGATACATCGCAGCATTACTGTTGTCTCCTGAGGTGAAAGAGCAAATTCTCACGATTTGTGATGGTTCCATAACGGCAGAAACCATGTCATTGATTCTTGATAGAATCATTGTTCCGAAGCATACTCCTAAAGAGCGTATTCAGTTCCTTGCTGAAGCAAATTACGATGCGTTGCTTTCGACTCAGCAAGAGTTGAAGAAGAATCACGAAGACTATAAGAAAGCGGTCAGGATGCGCAAGCATGCATTGACACAATCGTTATCATCTATAGAAGACATGTTTGATGTCCTGAATTATTACAGAGAGCTGCATGATGGAACTCTTTCGGATAATGAAATGGTAAGCACAGATCCAGATATAACCGTGAAAGGAGCCTTTGAGTATTTGTCTTCAAATATCAAAGAACTTATGCCTGTTATGGAACATATTGCTGATGTTGATTACTCTTTCAAATCACCTGAGTGGATTGACCCTGATGTTTTTATCGAAAATTATATTTCTAATAATCAAAATGGGTGGTCAAACTTCAAGCCTGTTGTAACATGGAAGGAAGGACACAATAAGCATTCTGTCGATATCATCGACCCCATAACTGGTGAAGTTGCCGCAAGAAAAGGTGAAACAATATATTGTTTATCCTTTCCATCAGATGCACTGACACTTGTTTTTAATAATATCATTGCAAACGCTAGAGCACATGCTTTTACAGACGAAACACGTAAGGATTATTTACTTCGGTTCTCATGGAAAGCTGATGGGTTGGGTTTGAAGTTAGAGATTGCTAATAACGGCACACCCATTCCTGCTGATCGTGATACTGCGTCGTTATTTGAGTATGGAGTATCTTCAAAACTCCACCAAGATGGTCATAATGGCATTGGCTGCAATGTGATTGATGACATCATGCGCAGGTTTGATGGAAAGGTGGAAATTGTATCTTCTCCTGAAGACGAGTTCACCGTGAAATATATACTTACGTTTAAATCCAATATATTATATATCCTTTAATTATTATGAAACACTACGATTTGATTCAAGTTCTTTGGGTTGAAGATGACGAAAAAGTCACAAAAACATATCCAGTTAAAGCCAAATTGCTTGGTCTGCAACTTGTACCGCATTTGTGTTGGGATGATGCTAAAGTTGCATTGGAACGCGAGTATGATCGATGGTCGGCAATAATACTAGATGCCAAATGTAAACATCATCGAGAGAGCGCAGATAATGCAGTCAGATTTTTAGGAGAAGCTCTTAAAGATATTTCTACCATAGCCCAGAAAAAAGGACGCACTATTCCATGGTATATACTTACAGGTGGCGATGAGTCAGAGGTTTCAGATTCGATTAATGACGACCGTATGGAGTGGGACAGTGATTGGACAGTAGCTAAACATAAGAACTACTATTCGAAAGCTACTGATAGAGATGAGCTATATAGAAGAATTCGCTACCGTGCTAGTATATCTCCACGTCTTCAAATACAGAAAATGTATCGAAACGTATTCGAGGCTATTGAAGAATGCAATATTGATATCGAGGCGTACAATGCTCTTGAGGACTTGTTGATTCCCATCCATTTTCCTGATGAGATAGATGCCAAAGACTATAATGATAAATTCCAAAAGGCAAGAGATGTTTTGGAGTATATCTTCCGATCGATGTCTACGTATGGGATTCTCCCTAATTGGGGCAAACAAGTAAACCTCACTGCATCCAGCCTTCTCCTTGACAATAGGGATTTTAAGAACAAAGATGACTCACCCATTGTGACGAGTAGAGCCCGCATTCTTCCCAAGGAATTATCGCGTATCATGAAAGTGATGGTGAATATCATTCCACCATTCTGCCATTCGGATAGTGGTATCGAAGACAATGTTCGCAAAAAAGAGTACATTAACTCCGTTGATAATTCTACATTCTTGCTAAAGAGTTTCACTCTTCAATTCTGTGACTTAATCCTCTGGTACCGCAACTATCTGCGAGAACATCCTGATAAGGAGGAGAATGCTAAAAACTGGGAAGTCATGGATGAAAAACAACTAAAGCGAAGATAATAATTTTTGAGGGATAGGCAATGTGGTGCCAGCATTGCCTATTTCTTAGATTATTTGTAAATTTGCAAACTTAACAATAGGCAAAATGGCAGAGGATCAGAACATAGAATACAAGAAATCTTGGCGTGACGAGTATCTGAAGTGGATTTGCGGCTTTGCCAATGCGCAAGGTGGCAAACTTTATATCGGCATCGATGATGATAAGCGGATTGTAGGCGTTGAAAATTCACATCGTTTGCTGGAAGATATACCCAATAAGATCGCCACAACCATGGGCATTGTTTGTGATGTGAATCTGCGCAAAAAAGACGGGAAAGAGTATATTGAAATCATTGTCGAACCAAGCAATGTGCCTATTGCTTACAAAGGCGAATACCACACTCGAAGTGGTGCCACCAAACAACAGTTGAGAGGAACCGCATTACAGCTTTTTATTCTTAAGAAGATGGGTATGAGCTGGGACGATATTCCTCATCCAAGTGCAACTATTGAATGTATTGATGAGGAAGCTGTCAAGTATTTTGTTGAAAAAGCGATTGACGCAGAGCGTCTTTCTCCCTCTGCTCGAAAAGACTCAGTGGAAAAAGTGCTCCACAACCTTGAGCTTATTGATGATGAAAATCATCTTAAGAATGCAGCCATCTTGTTGTTTGGCAAGAAGCCACAGCACTTTTTCGGGGGTGTTGAATTCAAAATTGGACGGTTTGTCCATGACAACACAGACTTAATCATTCAAGATGTTGTAACTGGTAATATCTTGCAAATGGCCGATGAAGTGATTAGCATCCTGCGTTCGAAATACCTGATTTCTCCGATTCATTATGAAGGAATGGTTAGGAAAGAGCCATTGGAGATTCCCGATTCAGTTTTACGTGAGGCAATATATAATGCAATCGTTCACAAGGATTATTCTGGCGTATCTATCCAGATGAAAGTTTGGAATGACCGCATTGAACTTTGGAACGATGGAACGCTGCCCGAAGGATACACGATAGAAACATTGCTGAGTGAGCACTCGTCAAAGGCCAGAAATAAAAACATAGCTAACGTGTTCTATATGGCTGGTTTTATCGAGACTTGGGGTCGCGGTATTGACAAGATACGTAATGGGCTGAAAGATGCTCATCTACCAGAACCAAGTTTCCAAGAGTATTGTGGAGGTTTGCGGGTAACAATTCCTAGAGCTAAATTATTAAGCGACTTGTTATATTATGACACTCAAAAACTGAGTGCTCGTCAAAAGAAGATCTTAAATATGATACGCAAGGACATTATGATGTCCGGGAATATGCTATCTGCCCGGTTAGGTGTATCTTTGTCAACTGTTAGACGAGATATTAAAGCTTTGACTAAGATGGGGGTTCTACAATATGCTGGATCAAGTAAAGATGGACATTGGGAGATTTTAAAAGAAATTGGTACTAAGTAGTGACACTCAAAATGACACTCAAAATGACACTCAAAGTGATACTCAAAATGATACTCTAAATATCACTCTAATGAATTTTCTAAATAGAAAACCTAACATTGCGTAGAATATGTTTGTTGTGAAGTGTCACTGCACAACAAGGCGCTACCTTTGCCATCGGAAACCAAAACGAGATTGCAATGGTAGAGAACAACTTCACATTTGACCCCAACAACAAAGAGCAGCAGAAGGCTTTCGAGCTTGTAAAGAACACAAATAGCAGCTTGTTTATCACAGGAAAGGCCGGTACTGGAAAAACAACTTTTATCAAGCGTATTCAACAAGAGATCAATAAGAACTTCTTGGTGTTAGCTCCGACAGGAATTGCTGCTCTCAAGGTCGAAGGACAGACCATTCATTCCGTTTTCCGCTTTCCGTTTGGTACCATTACGCCCGATACTATATTATGGGGTGATTATAGGAAGATGCCTGAATTGTATCAAAGGTCTATAGCGCTTATGAGAAATGTTGATACCATTATCGTTGATGAAGTGTCAATGGTAAGGTGTGACCTTGTTGATGCGATGGACAGAATACTGCGCTGGGTAATGACCACAAATCAACCTTTTGGAGGTAAACAGGTCATCTTTGTTGGTGACTTGTGCCAATTGCCACCAGTAACTCGAAAATATGATTTGGATATCCTCTCTAGATATTATGGTGGGGGTACTCCGTTTTTCTATAAAGCACAAGTAATCAGAAGAATGAACTTGCCAAAAATTGAGTTTTCTAAGGTTTATCGCCAAACAGATATTAAGTTCATCAACTTGCTCAATAAGATGCGAACCGGCGAGACCACAAACACCGATTTAGAGTTATTGAATCAACATATTGGCACTCCAGATGATAGTGATGATTTCTTCATCACCTTAGCCACCGTTAATAGGAAAGCCGATGCAATCAATTCACAAAAGCTTGCTGCTCTTGATGGAGAAGAGTATAGCTACGATGGAGTAGTAACTGGCAATTTCAAGATTGAGGATTGCCCGGCTCCCGAGTCATTGAATCTGAAGGTAGGTGCTCAGGTCATTATCTGCCGCAACAAGTGCGTCAAAGGATGTGTGAATGGCACTATTGCAAAGGTCGTAGCCTTGGGTGATGATCATATCAAGATAATTCTTGAGGATGGGCGCGAAGAATTTGTGGAGAAAACTACCTGGACTAAGAACGAGAAGGTACTTAACGAAGAAAATGGCAAACTCGAAGAACGAGAGGTGGGCAGTTTCCTTCAGTACCCCTTGAAACTCGCTTGGGCCATTACCATCCACAAGTCTCAAGGCATGACCTTTGATCGTATGCACTTTGATTTATCTGGGGGTGTATTCGCCTCAGGCCAGACCTATGTTGCCATCAGTCGTATGCGCTCATTAGATGGCTTGACCTTAAGCAGTCCAATTAAGCCAAAAGACATTAAGGTGAATCACGAAGTGAGCGAATTCTACAAGTCGCTCAACGACTATAACGTGATTGATACGGAGTTGGTAACAGGTGCGACTATTAAGCATTGCTTGGATACGAAAGACTACAATGGTGCAGTTCGTTACTGTTTACAGAAGACTATCGATCAGACACATCAAGGAGACTATCGCAGTGCTGTCTTGATGGCGAAGATGATGTTTGATGTCATGCTTGATGATGACTGTTTATTAGGCTTGACAAACAACGAGAAAGTCGTCAACATTGCCACTACGACATGCAGTTTCTTAAATGCAGTGATTTGTCTCTATGGCAATCGCTTCGAGTTGGCTATCAATTATGCAGACAAGGTTCTAGCACATCGAATGTGTATCGATGCTCTTTTCGTTAAAGCACGCGCCCTCTACGCACTTGGCAAGTATGAAGAAGCATACGATGTCAATTTTGAGATTGGTATGGCTTCCAGCAAGACTGTCGAAGGAGAAGTCAAGGATCAGAAACAATACTTGTTTGAGGCTAAAGTCAACGAGAAGCTTGGTCAAAGTAATGTAGACCTCTGCAAAAAGCTACTCAAATTGTGTCCAGTATGCTTTGGAGCCTATGCAATGATGCGCCGTGAGGCTATTAAGAACGGCAGAATCATAGAAGAGTCTGGGCGATTATACAATGCCTTCAACGATGCGTCGATAAGCGATGATGATTTCATTGAGCAACTCGCCCAAGCAGATAGTCGTGAACTTGCGAAGTTCAACAAAAAAGTGTGTCGTATCTCTGATATGTGACTATTGACTTCATTTTGAGCGAGCGATGAGATCAAGAAATAACAGAAGAGCATTTCCGTGACTCTCGATAGGTATCACTAAGTAATCGTTAAGTGGTCATTAAGTATCTCCTTTGGCGGGCCTTTAGTATCTAAAATCTCTGTATGCCTCGCCATCTACTTCGGCTGCAATACCTTGGCAACCACAAATTACAAAATGGTTTTTGTGACAAAATATAGATACAATCGGAAAATAATGTATTTTTGCAGGACAAGCTTACTTAATCGATTTTTAATAATGATATCGAATTATTAATGAGAGAATAATTATATCGGCTTAGCTATAATTTGAGTATTCGATATATGAAATTCCATATATTACCATTTGATTATGAAAGCAATTATATTTACCATCTCATCTGCTATTGTGTTATTGTCAGCTTGTGGCGGACGTGCAGGTTCAAACTTCGACCCGCGTGACACTATGAATGTTCCTGAAGGATTAACTGGAGAGGACAGCATCGCCTATCTAGAGAACGCCATTGTTAAAAGCCCCATTTCCGCAGCTGATTTGCTCGGTCTTTCTGCGGTTCATACGGTTCAAGATAGGCTTTTTCATTGCTATGAAGAAGCGGGATGTCCCGTTTATGACCCTTATTCAAGAGTAGATCATCAAACCGAAAGGCGTGACTCTGCAGCAATGTCCCTGGCCAACCAGCTCATCCGCATGGCTGAACTTGTCAATCTCAATGGTGATGCCAACGACAAGCTGCAGTGGGCTATAGCCGTTAACGCCGCCATTGATTCGTTTCATGTAGCTGTCCCATCGTTGCCGATTGACACAGTGTTATCCGATATCAATCGTGTCGTGAAAAAGTTCTCAAATGACACACAATCTGAATTGAACTTCAGGTGGTATGTTAAAGCAACAGTTGACTATTACCGAACGATTGAGGCATATCGCCAGTGGCTATCTGAGGTGCCGTCCAATCTCAAATCTTTGATGCAAAATGAATATGTCGCATGGCACAATTTTAATGAAGCCCGTTTTGCCTTTTGGCGTGACGTGTCGTACAACCAGGAATGGTACAGTATGAAACCGATGGAAATAGAGGGATACTATGAGAATCTTTCGGCTAACCGACGCGCTGAATTGGAAGTAGAACGCAGCATTATCTTAGAAGGCAAGCCATATCTTCAGAAAGGCAAGACAGTTACATCGTCACAATGGGAGAAATGGATTACCGATCATTCCGTTCCAGAGGATATAGAATACTTGAGAAATGAGTTTTTGAAAGACAGAATACCAAACGATAGTATCGTAAACAATCGAGTCAACACTTTGAAGTCCACTTTCTCTCAATGGATGGAAGCACGTAAGGCCATTGTTAAAGCATTGCCTCAAGAACAAAGCAAGTGGTATGATAATATGACCTCAGATTTATTCTGCCGCTTAGTTGGAAGACTTGCCAATATCATTCCATTAGAGGAATTATAATCACCTTATTTCAGGGATAACGTGGGACTAATCTTCCAGAAGATCCATAATAAAGCAGTTATGTTCGCTCCATATCAATTTTTTCTATCAACCTTAGGAGAGGTTTTCTGTCAACTTCTCTATCAACTTTTCTATCAACTATTGAGTTTTTTCAGTTCGGTTTCTGTCGCAAAATGAAAATTCGTGCTGACCATTACATCAGTTGGGATTCTCATTATTTCTTTTTCCCCTTACCTTTTTTATTTATCTTTAAAGTTTGTTTGGTTACAGGTAAACCTGTATCAATACCACTGCTACATTTACAATCTGTTAACACCACAAGAGTATTATCGAGGTCTTTGTATTCTTCTGCCAAGTATTTGAATTCCTTATCGTCACTACCATCATTATTAAACACCCAAAATACCGACAAACAGGCATTTGTGGCTTTGGCGTATTTAATGAACTTCTTTTTGTATTCATGACGTTTATTTTCGTTTTGAATCTCTGGATTATGAAGAAGTTTAAGTTCCACCATGATAGGATTACAGAAGCCATATCTAATGAGAAGATCGGTACGTTTGTTATCTTGAAGAGCAACTTCTCTCTCAATTTGAACTGTCTCTAATCCCATTCGACAGCATATATTGATAATGGTATTTTTCAACTCTCTTTGAATGAAATCCTCACTTAAAGAACCTTGAACTAAAGAGTATACTCCTTGATCCTGAATCTCTTTTTGAACTTCGGAATGTATATATGTGAAATACCGCCTTAGATCACCATTATTCCGAATTTCCAAGTGAGATTCTTCAATGCATTTATTATACAACTTGATAGCCTTATCAATTGAGATCTTTTCTGTTTTTAAGAACATCATTTCGGCATTGGCCATGATGTTATTTGCAAGGAAACTTACTTTGGTTGCATTAAACTCCTCTACCTTCTTTCTCAATTCTAATATGTAATAGTCATTATTAGTGTTTATAAAGAAGAGGTATATCTGTCTCAAAAGATAACTTGCGTATGTCTGAGTTTCAGTTTTATCACATAATGATAGTCCTTCAACAAATAGATCAAGCATGTGATAATTTAACTGATCATTTCCTTTTATGTTCATAAAACATCTGAACATATACGGATTAGAATTAGTCATTTCAGATTCCTCCTGAGAGATAGGACGTATTTGTCCCGTGCTTTTATGAAGAGAATGAAATACATGCTTTTTAAGATAGTCAATCCTCCATGTAATTGCATCTGCATCTTGATATTTTTCAATCATTATTGCATTACATAGCATTTTTAGGCTTTCAATACTGTCATCTGTTAAGGAGTTGAAAATATTCCTGTATTTCTCGACATTCCAGTTCAGATAGCCTTCTGATATCAACTCCAATGATTTTGAGGCAGCAAAACTGTGAGAAAGATCTGGGTTCTCAATATAATCTTCTATATACTCCTCCAACTTATAAGATAATGCATCGATACCGTAATCGGTAATACACGCAAAAACACTATCAGAGCTAATATTCATGAAATCATCATTTCTAGATTTCCACCAATCAATTAGTTCTGCTTTTTCACTATCATTTAGACTTCCAATGACAGACTTATATATCTGTTTTATTTCATTGGTATCAAAATTTGTTGTTAGGCAGACGATAGGCAAAGTTTTAGTAAGAACAATCCTATTTTTTTCCAACAAATCGTGTACCTCCAAACGATATATTGCTCTTACAAAATATGAAAGCATAACCAGCCAATTAGAAATACTGAAAGAACTATCATCTTTCTTTTCTAATTTCAATTTGTCTAAATCTAGACTATCAAAGAATGCTTCTATCACATCCACTAAAGGTCGAGGATTCTGTTGCTGTAAGAATTCGATATTATAAGAAAGTTTAAATGCTGTTTCATATTTTGCGAATATCGATATTTCAGGGACTGAAAGACTCTGATAAGCCCTAATAAGAATTGGATTATTTAGCCTCCTTTTGGCTTCTTCTTCTGAATTCTTATCCCATTGCTCAAATGTTTTTTCATAACGTGATATATACTCTGAGACAGAATCTTTCTTATCCTCATCATTCCTGATTTTATTAATGAGAATGGTGAGTATGAAGTCCAACAACCATTTTTCTGATTTTGATTCTTTCAATAGTTTATCAACAGTTGATATGAGTTCTGCATCAACGAACTCTGTATCAAAGCGACTAAATAAATTTTCTATATTCCATTCGTTGTTTTCAAAACAACTAATAAACACACTCCCAGTCTTTTCTTCAAGTAGTATTTGTCTAATTATAGCAGATAAATCATAATAAGTAGTGTATGAATGGTTATCAACAAAACCCGCAATAATTTTTGTTATGAGTATTTTGCTCTCGATATTTTCTTCCCATGCAATATAAAATTGTTTCTTAAGGTATGATTCATAAAACACAAACAATTCACCTTTAGGATTGAAGAACTCAGATAGTTTATTGGCTTTTAATATTTCTTTATATGCATAGTTTAGTGTTGACGGTTCTTCTATGCATAACACTGCATTTAAAGCATAAGGGTTACTTGTATAGCAACCCTCCAACCAGCAATTCACAATAATTCTGTCTGTAAACCTTCCATAGCCAGTTACTTCATAGTACTCATTTTTCATGTCTTCAGCAAAACTACTATAGTCTGCAGCCAAACGTATAAGTTCTTCTTTGTTCTTAAGGGCGTCATAAAATTTTAATGCTGCCAATTGATTATCCTTATTGTCTGTTTGCATAAGAGTGTTTGCTGCACCAGTCCAATAATCTGACAACTCTTTGTCAAGTTTGCCATCTTCAACTATCACCTCAAGTATGGAACAGATATTTGCTAATTGTATTTTGTTGAGATATTCAATAGATGGCATCAAACTTGTATTGTATCTTGAACTATAGCATTCTCCTATCATTTTGAGAATCTGACTATTCCATCCTATATATGCTGGTATTCGTAGATAATGCTCCAGTATTATTGAGAATAATTCTCCTTTTTGTTGAAGTAAAAGAATAGATGGATCGATATATCTCAAGAGAGATTCAAATGAATCGTTTTCAAGGCTAGACTCGTATGATACAATGAGATTGATGACATTAATGAAAGTGTGAATTTTATCTTCTGCATATGATATATGAGGAATAACATCATACCAATTAGGATAGATATGCTTTAAATCTTTCTGTACGGCAACATCATATAGAACGCTTTCTACGTTATCTTGTCTGCATAGTTCTTTAGCAGCGAGGTATTCCTGTATTTCTGTGTTTTCAAACTGTAGGGTTCCGTTTGTATCTTTCAGAATACGACTCTCAAAGAAAAGTAGGTCAAAATTAGTTACGAGCATCTGAGTCATATTGCCCTTTACCTCATCGAGAATCGTATATAGCTCATCTTTTGAGATTTGGTCTTTACGACTTATCTCCATAATGAATGCAACTTTTTCTAAAACTCTTTGTATAAGAATTTTAATGCTTTCGTTATCATTTTCTTTGTGACGAGCATTTACGGCATTTTGTATAGACTTACCGACAATAAACTCAAAGAGATCACCGATATTTGAGATGTCACCTTTTTGCTCTTCATATTCTATAAGAAATGTCAAATATCTGGGAATTGCCAGGATGTCCTTTAATTTTGCACTCTTGGCAACATTGGCCTTTGTTGTTTCAGAGCACCTATTAACAACTTCCATCACGTCCTCGTCTTTTAATCTACATAATTCTACGTAGATTAAACCGGTGCAAGAAGCAAAATGTTTTGCATAAGAAGCTACATAGTGTTTTCTACAAGTGAATAATACCTTGGCATCTGGATTCGCCACTTTATATTCCTTAATCGTTTGCAGCGTACTAAAGAATAAATTCCCTTCAACTTCATCTAAAGCATCTATAAGGCAGTACTCAGAACCTTCTGGAATGGATTCTGACTCAAAATGAGAAGCCGTGCTCTGGTATAATTTTTTATCTGAAAAATGTTTTATTATCTCTTCAACGAGTCTGCTCTTTCCAATACCAGGTTCGCCTACAATGCAGACGAAGTTCTCCTGAAGTAATTTGTCTAATGACAGGTTTTCTCCAGAATCAAATAATGAACGAGCCTGATTGTTATTTTCTAACAGATCGTCAACGTTGTGATGTTTTATTATTTGTGGAATAATGTAATTTGTCATATTAAATGAAGAAGGATTATCTTGAGTTTCATTTAGAGAAATTCTTAATATATTTTGGAAAAAGATTATTCATATAATTCTCCTTTTGAATAAGCTTTTAATATAGATATCTGGTCTTCCTTGCGAGTTATTATTTCTTGTATTGTCAACATATCATTTTTTATCGTTGAAGTTTAATAAGAAACTATCCTAAGTTGTCTTAAACACCATACCCCCTTCTCAGTTATTGTTGTCGTTTATTCTTTCAATTCACGGATTTTATCCTCAATTGATGACGAAAACCTTAAATATCTAATAGAAGCATCTAGAATCATCTTCTCTATCGTTATTTTATCATTCGTCTTTTGATTAATGAAATACTGTGTAATATAACGACATATCGCATACGCTTTACGTGCATACAATCTTAGACTCTCTGATGGAATAACTGCATTATGTGCTATAAGATTACGCAACCGATAAATAATCAATATCTCGTTTTCTATCAGGTGTGCATAATTTTCAAATCCTTTTCCGGAAGAATAATAATCCGCAACTTCATGCAATTCATTCTTAAAAAGTTGATGTGATATCGCATCCTCCAATTCCGAGATACACTCAAAGAAAGATTTCGTATCATACTTATCTCCTGGATTCAAATTTAATCCCGCTCGTTTTTTCAAGTCTTCTGACAAGTTAAATGAAAGGGACATATCCTGAATAGAATATAGCGTCTTTGCATATACTTCACGCCAAAAAGTATTGAATTTTCGAATGGACAATGTTGCTTTAGCAATGTATTGCACAACTTTCATGACACCATCATCCTTTTTTAGAGGCAAACTATGCATCACCTCTTCTGGGATTTTCATCATTCCCTCCAATGCAAACCAACTATTTATCAACTTCTCCTCATCTGTTGATGCATTTTTGGCTTTGTAGCACCAATGAACAGCATTAGAAAGTTTAGTTGTAGTATCAGAATAAGGATAGTGAACAGCCTCAAATTGCTTGATTATCTCATCTTTATCATTTTCAATCTCTTTTGCATCAAAAGACATTGTATATTTGTAAAAACTGGCTTCATTTTGATAACGTTCATCATCACTGGTTACGTTATTATGGAATCCGACTTCAACACCATTAATCGCAATGACAAAATTACCTCGTCCGTAATCAATCTTTACCTTTGTATTATAAATAAGAGAAAGGATCTCAAGCACAGACGACAATTTATGTTCAGCATAATTAATTGAGGAGAAAAGGCCAACGCTTTCAATCGGTACAGCCGCATTCAAATAATCTTTGTCAGTTATTTTCTCTATATCAGAGATTGATGCCCCTCTAATATATTTATGCTTCTTTGGTGAATAGATGTGAACATCATCAATGGTAGTGTCGATGTCGCCTTTTAAACCTGTAAGACGAATTAACATATAACCTTCCCGGGGTGTGCAATAAAACTTGTCAATGATTCCCTGCAAACATTCTTCAATAGTTCTTTTCTTTATACGCTCCTCAATTGCAGCATAGTATTTATCTTTTGTTTCATAATCAGACTCTTGTAATTCATAAAAAGATTCTGGAGCCGAAATGACGTTACCACCAGCTTCAATTGTCACATCGTCAATTTGTGACGGCAGTCCTTTTATGTCTTCCAGAGCAAAACCTTCAGATTTGAATTCTGCAATAATGAGATTAACATATAAATTGATTTTTTGTTTATTATCAAAAGTAAGCATAGGTAATGCCCCCATGAAGTTAACAAAATCCGAATAAACCCTTTCAAAATAGCCTTTTGTAATGAACCTTCTAAGTACTCCCATAAAAAGTTCTTTCAGCATTAATGAGTGCTTAGCATCAAAAAAAGTAAAAGAAAGGACTATGTCTTGCTTAAATAGTTCATTGAAAACTCTATCTTTTTTCAGCCATTCTCCTAATTTTGTCTTATAATAAGCAACATTTTCTGTATTTTTGAATTGATGGTAAGTGATCTCAGAAATGATTTCATGTATCAACATACGGGGACTCTGCATTATAACTTCAGAATTGTTTGGATCCAAAAGGTCAGAGATATATTCTTCCCAATATAACTGATAATACTCCAATGGTGTACTACCTTGAAGTACCATATTATTACCACTCCATAATTTCATAAGTTCTCAATTCTTTTTTAGTAATTCTTAATAACAATAATCTTTCCGAAAAGACTATTTTAAGGTTCTATAAAGACTGGCGTCCCTTTATCCTTTGGAGGATTCATTTCTATCAACTTTTCTATTAGACGGCGATCTTTGATAAAGGTTAAGTCCATGTCAATGGGAGTTATTTGAAAGGTCATATACCTTTTCCTTTGTGGATCCGGATATTTCATCTGCAACAACTCCTGTTTGGTCATCTCTTTATAACCTGTTATTGCATATGCCGATAGCTTGTCAGGTTTCTTAAAATCATAAAGCAATAAAAGAGAGGTTTGTCCAAACAGACTTTGGTACTTATCCATTGAGCCTTTTGTATCACCTAATCTAACATTATATGTGTTTTGAGAGATTACCCAGTCTTGATGTTTCTTACTTTTGCAACAGCCAATAAGTAAGGTCTTGTCACCTCCAAAGAAATCGCAAATGCTTTGTTCGAAACGATTCCACTTGTAACACTCAAATGGTTCCGCTGCCATCGCTAGTTCAAATTCTTCAGGTCGATATTCCTCAGTAGATATATACATGTCTAGGGTCTTGACCGAAGAGCTGTCACTCCCTGGTTTGTCATCTTCAATTAGTTCTCGGCGCAAAACAGCCTTTTTACGATCAGCTGCTCCGTCACAAATAATCTTGAGGGAGGCTATTTCTTTTTCAATTCTCTTGATTCCTGAAACAGTGTTTTTCTGCTCAGACAATGGGGGTATCAAAATATCAAGATTTGAGAGCAAATCCTGATTTAAGCTCTTTATGTTAGCGCCATTGCTTCCTGTGGTTAGGCGTTGTCTAACATCTGATGACGACAGTAGGTAATATAAGAACTCTTTATCCACATCTTCTGATATAATGCGAACTCTTATAGAGAAGCCTGAGAAAGTCGTTCGTTCTTCTGGCTCTTTATCAATAAGCATAAATCGTCCAACTAATTCTCTAGAACCGTTCGACCTTACTGTTACAAGGTCGTATTTATGCAAGAGGTAAGAGTCGTCAACATGCTCACTGATTGTGATGGTCTTGACTTTGTCCCATTCTGGAGACTTATTATTCTTGAAGTCAGCTACACCAACGATATTAACAGTATCACCTACATGTGCTTCTTTGTAATTTAGGCCATTCTTAAATTGGGCGATTAAACCGAGTTTTGTTTTTTTGCCATTGATGTTTGCCACAATCCCTTCAATTTTTTCTTGCAACACGAAAATTTTTTCTTTTGCTTGAATCGATTCGTCATCTATCTTCTGACACCTTGCCACAATTTTCTGTTGGACAAGTTGGGACGGAAGAGGAACTTTAAATGATGCAAACGCTTTTATATCTAGGTTTTTCTGAGCAATGCCACGACCAAGAGAAAAAATGGCGGGTTGATTACAATATAGAAAAATATTCAGGAAATTATCATCGATTCTATCATCCGTTGATATTACAGTCAATCCCGAATCATTTAAGAAAAACTTCCCCGAAACGTATCTCACACATTCTGGCGACATTCCAAATCGCGATATGACAAATCTATTTTCACGATTATAGTCATCGGTTCTAAATGTCTCCCCACCACCGCCATATACAGGATATATTGTCCCCTCTGCATTCTTTTTGACTATTCTTGTTCCATATTCAATATTAGCAATCGAGTCCAATCTTTCAAAATGAATCCCTTCTTTATACCTCACTTCCTCCGCACCCTTTTCTATATTTGTCTTTATGACCAGATTAAACGATGCTCGTCCAAAATCAATCATGTCAGTCAGCCTTGCATATTGTAAAAGCCCATCTTGTTCTCCAGAAAAATGCTTTTCATAACCGACATTTGTCACACCAAAGGAAAACCTGTTGCAACAATCTATTATGTGTTTCCGGAGTGCGTATGAAAATTTTGTTGTGTCATTATCATCGTTAGGATTATATAGAGATGTTTCTATGTATTTAATCGAATTGATAGCTTGAACGATTTCATTATCCTTATCATCAACGTCCTCCGAACTTTCAGTTTCTAGCACATAACTAGTCAAGTACTTTATGCCCTCATCACCCTTGCGGTTGCTCCAATCATAACCCAAGAATTTGACAACCTCTGCTTTATTACTATTGTTGCCAACTTTCTCAGGTGGGGATTGCAAAATAGCAACAATATTGTTCTCTATCTGGATATATACATTTAATTTTCTGCATTCAATGTCTTTTGCAAATACGACGAACTGTCTTTTATATTCAGCTTCTTCGTATGCTTTGTAGGCATCACTTGACAGGAAAAAAGTAAATAGTTTCTTATATTCCTTAGATTTTTCCTTGATTCCTGACTTATAAAAACTGGATTTGGCAAACCATTCTTTCTGAAGACTCTTAGCTATACTAGATTTCTTGAAGTTTGATTTATAATCTTTGAATACCTCTGTATCTTTTAGATTATCCCCAAGTACGTTATTCTGCATAAAGGCAAAATATTCATCTTTGGGGTAACCTTGCTTTTGAATATAGGAGTCTATGGCACCGCTCGTTGTGTACTGGGTATAATCATTCTTTTCAATAAAAGTATGGAGAAGCCCTTCTGAGTTTTTCTTTACTTTTTGAGCGAAAAGAATAATGGTATTTGTTCCTGTTGAACCAAATGTGCGACTGTTCATAACAGCTATTGCCAATATATTGAAATTCGCAAAAATAAGCTTACGGGTTTCTGTATATATGTTTTCGTTGCTAAGCAGAGAACTCGGAAGAATAATGCCCATCAGCCCGTCTTTCTTCAATAAATGCTGGGCACGTTCGACAAAGAAACATTCAATTGACTTATTAGTGGAATAAGCTTTCTCGCCTATGGATTTTGCAAGTTCAAACTGGTCGCGATCTTTTTGCTCCATTGTATTCAAAAATCCTTTTACACTGTATGGCGGATTAGCAATAATACAGTCAAAAGACTCTTTGTCAAACCCTTGGTATCGTACATCCATCGTGTTGAAAAGACTCAACGAGTCCTTAAAGACAATGTGGGAGTCCTTACTGCCGTTTATGATTGTTGCGATTTTCGCAACCTGACTCAATGTCTGACTTTTTTCGATTCCATAGATTTTGGCTTTGGGGTAATGCTTTACAAACTCGGTCAGGAAATGGCCAGCACCACAGGCATAATCTAAAACCTTCACTTTGTTAGAGTCTGGGAACTGTGGCAAAGACTTAATGATAAAGTTTACTATAGGAAGTGGCGTAAAAAACTGACCTTCAGTTTGATGTACGTTTTTAGAAAGGAGCCCTTCAAAGAGATCGCCGAAGAAATGGTTAGTCTCGCTTGAACTCAGATTGATGTCCTGTATAAGAGCTGCTATCTTTATTAGAATTTGAAAGTTCATTTCAAATTCTTCTCTATTCTCCACATCTATGAAGTTAAACTTCTTGATGTTGTAAAATTTCATTTCTTCAAACAGTTCTTTGATTCCTTTATAAAGACCATTGGTAAGTGAGCGATTTGTGTCTTCAAATATTTGTTGGATATCTTCCTCGTCTTTATTAACAACCTCAACATTAAAGAGTTGTTGCTTTCCTAACTGATAAAGTTTCAATAAACGTTTGCAGTATTCCTTGGGCGTATCACGAGCTATTCCCTTATAATAAAACTGCAAGTCATCGGGATTGTTGAGTTCGTCGGTAATCTTGCAAAGAAATAGATCTATCAGCATGTAAAAAGAATGTTCAAAATCTGTTATGGCATGATTTCTCAAGATCGTTGCGAACTCATGGTATATTGGGCGTATTTCTGCATGGGACAGCCCCTTCAAATCATTTATTGTATATTTGAGTTTTCCAATCGAATAAGCAGCAATGTCATCTTCAAAAAGACCTTTTGTTTCAAAGGATTTTCCATAGGTCTGATCCCAAACTTCAAAATATTTCCCTTGTGCATTTGCAAATGACTTTGCGTTTTCAAGTTCATTGAGACGTTTTTCATTATCTTTCAGTGTGATAATGTGATTCTTTAGGATGATTTCTTTTTCTTCAAAGTCCGCTGCAAGAAGGACAAGGTTCTGGCAAAGCCCCATTTCATTAACAAGTGGGCCAAGATAACTGAACAACTGTCCACCGTCTTTTTGCATTAAGTTCCATTCCTTGCTGAACTCAGTACCATAAGTCTTGTTTTCTATCAGAACCAGTGGATTGTATTCTTTATCAAAAACAAGGATGTCACCATAAGAGGGCTTGTTTACATGCCCAACTTTAAATGCAGGCTCAAAAACAATGTGCTTAGGCTCGTACCCCTTCTTTAGTAATAGGTGAACACAAACAAGACAAACATAATTTTCATTATGGCTGAAATCTAACGTTGTATCTCTATGAATAACGAAACCTTTTGCAGGCTTTTCTTTAGTTGGAAATTCCCCACTTGCAAAGTTTTTGTCAAGCGGTGCATAACCTATTTTCTTTGAATTAAAATCAACAGTTATACTGGCTCCTGTGGAGTATTTCTTCGTCCAGACATTTTGACTTTCTGTAAATCCAAAGCACCTTAGGACTTCTGGTAAGTTGTCTTTTGTAATCATATCTGTTTCCTTTTCCTTACTAACTCTTCCCGTTTTGCCCACAAATTTAAAACGATGGGTGTTACATTTGATTTTTCTTTGTCCTCACTAATTCTGTTAGTTCAACATCAAGCAGATCTGCTATTTTGAGGTATGTTTCCATTGGTGGTTGTGAAGAGTTGGTACACCACTTAGACACAGTGGTAGGCGCACAGCCTAATTGCTCTGCAAGCCACTTGTTGGTTCTTTTTTTCTCTGCAAGAACCACTTTAATGCGATTGATGTCTTTGTCCATCGTTTTTATTTTATGTTATGTCGCAAAGGTAATCATTTTCAGCGAGAAACAGTGTAGAGTATTACTTAAATTAGCAAAAGAGTTCACTTTATTGCCTTCACGACCACTTTTTGATAGGGAAAAAGGTAGTTTCGTTTGAGCCTTTACTAAAAATATAGCTATGTTTCCAACAACGGGCACCTCAATTTTGACAGGGCGAGAATCATAGAAATCTGACCATTTTGATGGTTTTTGGTTCTATCGGTGATTAGGACTACCATCATTCAAGGGGGAGCTTGCTCCACCGAAAAAAAGGTTATAAAACGAGCAAAGGGAAGGGAGTTTATAAAAACTCTTAGCCTAATAAGAGTTAACTTTCGTTAACACTTTAGACTGCCTCTCCTG
>JAEEGL013144071.1_pt1 | contig 22198 bp, 15 predicted proteins | sample 9134231 | NCBI WGS metagenome assembly JAEEGL01 (sample SAMN16246548, study PRJNA631951) | gut metagenome | biome: gut microbiome; feature: rumen; material: fiber-attached | host: Bos | place: Iran: Karaj | collected 2018-10 | reverse complement strand
TTTTTTTTTTTTCCACTTGAAGTTAAAATACAAACTAATTCATTATTATCGATTGCATCTAAATTATCTTTAAAGTCTTGTTCTTTTTCTATATCCATATTATCACCATCATTTATGATTACTATTTTCAAAGATTCTTTTTCTTCATCACTCATTTCAAATTCTTGATGACATTTATTTATAAATGCTTTATAATCTTCAATAAAATCAAATAACTTTTCTTCCTCAAAATATTTTACTCTCATTTTCACATCACTCATTTTGATTTAATATTATTATCTATTTATTGAACATGAATTTTAAACAAAGAAAAAAAATAAAAAAAAAGTTAAAAAAATATATTTAATTTTCATTATCTGAATATATTAAATCCATAAAAGTATTATTTTTTTTATTTTTATTTTGGAAATACTGAGGATAAAATTTTTTAAAATCTTGTAAAAATTCCTTAGTATCAAAAATTTTATTATTGGCACCTTCACTTTGAGAAATTTTTTCCATTAAAACCAAAATTTTTTCAATTGAATTTGGTTCTGGTTGTGGATAAATAATATCTAATGCAATTAAGGATAATAAATCAATAAATAAAGATTGCTCTATTAAAATATTATTTTCATTTCCAATTTGAGAATATTGAGAAATTCCAATAAAAAAGCTATTTAATTTTGCTTTACTCATTAATGAAGGAAAAATTTCATAATCTTTGCAAAATTTCAAAAAATTTTCTCTTGAAAGATAATTATTTGTATCTTTTGTATAATATAAAAAAATTGGTGTTATTGATTTATGTGTTATTTCTAATAATTTAATAAAATCTTCTGATGATTGTAAATCTTTTAAATTTTCTATCTTATCCTCTATTTCTTTTATTTTTTCTATATTTATATTATTTAAAGTATGTGGAAATATATTTTCATTTATTATTTTATCTATAGCTTCTTTAGTTTCTAAATTAGGATATATTAATTTTGATATTATTTCTATTCCTATTAAAAATGTTTCAAAATTTATATTTGCTTTTGAATTGTTTACTGTTGTTCTTTTTTCATTTGATTTTTTTATAGTAGGATTTTTTAAATTTTCATTTATTAATGATAATTTTATAAATAAAGTATCTATTTCATTTAATTTTAAACCAAAATTATTATTATCTTTTATTTTCACTAAATTTGAATCTTTTAAAAATTTCATAAATGATTTGCTTTTCATATTTTTATAATTAAATTGATCTCCAAAATTACACATTCCTTTAAATATATTTAATAAATGATTTCCATATATTTCATTTATATAATTTGAATATTCAGGTTCATAATTTTCAAATTTTTTAATATTTGATTGAAATACACTTTGATTATTATTATTTTCTTCATTAGTATTTTCTTCATTTAATTCATCACTTATTCTATCTAATAATTCTTGTTGTATTATTATTGATTGTTTATCATTATGAGTTTTATTTGTTTTTTTCTGAATGTTTAAAAATCCTTCACTCAATTCAATTTTTTGAAAAAACATTATTATCATTTCTTCTTTTTTAATTGTATGTTCTAAATTAATTGCATTTTCTAATTTAATAAAAGTTGCTTGTGACATTTTAATTAAAGCTCTTATAAATTTAAAAAAAATAAAAAATTGACCTAATATATTATGATTATTAGGTTCATATTTTAGAATTGAAGTAAGGTCTAAATTTTTTAAAATATTCTGATAAAAATCTTTATGATTTGAAATACTTAAATCACTATTATCATTTGATATTTCACTTTTATAAATTTGATAAGTTATACTTTTTGAAAGTAAACCAGGAGTGATTTCAAAATTTTTTAAAAATTCAAAATATTGTTTAATAGATTTTTCTTTTATAAAATTTATATTGTCACTTATTGATATTTCATGAGGAAAGTATACTTTATATATATCAAATAAAATAGGAATAATTGATGTTAATATTTCTTCAGTTAAATTAGAATATAATAATGAATCTATATTATCTATTTGTTGAATTATTGTTGTATTATTTAATACTGAATTATTTATACTTAAATCTAAATTTCCATTTATTATTAAATTATATAATGGTAAAATATGTTCTTTTATCATTTGAAATAAATTTTTTTTTAATTCTGATTGAGAATTATAATTTGGGTATTTATATTCTGTCACTTTTAATAATGAATTTAAAAATTCATCAAAATTCATACAATTATTTTTATTTTGGGATTTATATATCAATTCCAATCTTGTTTGATTTATTATATTATCTATTAAATTAGATTCTTTAAATAATTTTATATATTTATTTGATTTTAAAATTTTTGTGTTTAATCTTTCACCATATGAACAATAATATTCAAAAATTTCTCTTAATTTATTTATCATTTCATTAACTTCATTATCTTTCTGAGATTTATTTATCTTTTTCATATTGATAAAAAAAAATTAAAGAAAACACTTTTAAATTAATAAATTAAAATACTTAACTTAAAAACAATTAAGGATAAAAATAAAAAAAATTAGTTTTAGGACAATATTCAATAATACTATTCATTGCATCAACAAAAACAATTCTTTCATCTATTTCATTTTTAATATAAATAGAATTAGAATTAAAATAAGATTTAATAGGTAATTTCATATTTTTTTCTAAATTAACTCTAATTTCTTGAGAATTAAAATCAATAGAATAAACATCATCATAAATTTTCTCATTTTCAAATCCTCCAAACAAATAAATTAATCCTTTATTATTAAAATATAATCCCATTCCTCTTTTAAATCTTCCTTCTTCAACAATATAATTAATTTTTTCCCAATTTAAATTTTCATTTTCTTCTTTCATATTTAATTTATAAATAGCATCAAAAGTATATGAACAAATAACATAAATAGAATCATTATAATCAAAACAATTTGAATTTGGAGATATTATTGGTAATTCTGGAATATTTATCCAAATATTTTCTTTGATATTATATATTTCACATGATTTTGTTTCTTTTCCACTTATTGATACTATTATATTTTTGTTAACTGATAATTGATGTAGTATATGAGAATAATGATAATCATTCATTGGCTTTAATTCTGTTATTTCTGATTCAAATAAATTTGAATTTTTTATTTTTTTTAATTTTATTTTTGTAAATTTATTTGATTGAGAATTCTTATTTGATATTTCTTCTATTCCTCCACTTATATATATTGTGTTTGTTTCTTTGTTATAAAGGGAATAAAATTTATTTATAAAGCGATAATCTATTTCTTGGGTAAAATGAGTTTTTGTTTGGAAATCATATATTAAAATTCTATTTGAATTTTCTTCTGGTTTCATATAATAAATATAATTATTATTAATTATTTCTTCTTCTTCTTCTATATTTTCATCTTCTAAATTTTTATTTTCTTTCTTTTCTTCTTCAATTTTTTTATTTTCTGGAATTTCTTCTTTTATTTTTAAATTTTGAAATAATTCATTTTTTAATTCTTCTGATTGTTTGTAAAAATCATTAAATTGGTTTAAAAGACTTTTTAAACTAGAAGAAATATGTTCTGAGTAAACTTTATAATTTTCAAGAATTAATTTAGTTTTATTATATAAATTTGGTAAAATATCAAAATCTTGTTCATTAGTATGTTTCTTAATAATTTCATTGATTTCTTTTTTACAATCTTCAAAATAATCCAAAAATTGAAAATAAAAATCTTTATTTTCAAATTTGTTTACAGTTGAAGAAGTTAATTTAATATTCATTGAATTATTTTGAATTAAAACTAAATCATCCATTAATTCAGTTGAATAATTTTGTAAATTTATAAAATTCTCTAAAATTTTACTTCCAAAGTCTTCAATATATTTTTTATGTGATTCATAAAAATTCTTTAATCCTTCATTTATTTCTTTATAATTTTTATCAATTGATAAAATTGAAGAATCTTGAACATTTAATAAATCAGTTTTTAAAATAAAAAAATTTTCTTGTAATTTTCCATTGATAAAATCATTAATCTCTAAAACTTTTTTATCCATTTCAATAGCATATTTATAATTATCTTTTAAATCTTTATTTTCTAAAATATCATTATCTAATTCAATTTCATTATCATTGGTATTTATTATATTACTTCTTGAAAAATTTTGAATTAAAATTTCTAAATTTCTTTTTAATTCGTTTATTTTTATTCTTTCATTTTCATTTGGATTTAAACATCTTTTAGTTATTCCATAAATTATTTTATTCATTGAAGAATCAATTTTATGAAAATTTCCTTTTTGAATTTCTTCAATATATTTTTGATTATCTAATTTAATATTTATTATTTTATTTTTTTTTTCTGAAAAAATATCAATTAATAAACAACCAAAAGAATAAGTGTCATATGATAAATCCTTTTTATTATTTAATATAAATTCAGGAGGTGAATATTTTATTGCTTTTTCTTCTAATTCTTTTTCATTTTGAAATTTACTTTTTGTTACTAAATTACCAAAATCAAGTAATTTAATATTTAACTTTTCATCTATTCCAAAATTCCAAGGTTGAAAATCTAATAAAATTTCATTTTTTTCTTGGAAAAAATCAAGAATTTCTAAAATTTGACTTGTAATTTTTAATTGTTGATCAAAATTTAGTTTTTTCTTCATTAGTAAATCTTCTAAAGTAAATTGGAAATAATCTTGAAAAACAATATATGCTTCTAAAGAATTTAAACCAACTCCTTTTATTTTTAAAACAAAACCTTTCTCTTTGTATAATTTAAATAATATAAATTCATTTAAAATTTTTTCATCTTGAGTAATATCAATAACTTTAATAATAACTTTTTCATTTTTATATTCCCCTTTATAAAATGTTCCAAAAGGAGTTACACAAATTTTTTCATCATTATATATTTCTATTTCTCCTGTGTTTAATATTTCTATTCCATTTTCTTCTAAAGATTTTTCTTCTATTTTTCTAGGAGAAACAAAATTAAGTAAATAGTTAAAAGTATTCATAATTAATTTAAATCTATATAAAAATAACAAAAAAAAATGAATTCTTCAAATTCAGATAATTCAATTTTAGAAATAAATAATGAAACAAAACCAAAGAAAGTTTTATCTAAAAGAAATATAAAATTAAAGAAAAAATTAGAAAATACAAATTCATTATTAACAGAATCAAATTCCACTAATTTTCCATCAATCAATTTTTCTTCAAAATCAGATAGATTTGAAGAAAATAATAATATATATACAAATTCTGACACTCCAGGTCCTGGTAGTTATAATATTCCTTCATCATTTAGACAATCATTTAAATATTTTTCTTCAAAAGGTTATTTAAATGGATTTTTATCAAATGAAAATAGATTTGATGAAAGAGATGAAAAATTATTTTATGAAAAATTTAAACCCGGTCCTGGTGATTATCAATTATATAAACTTAATTCATTATATGATAAAATGAAAAAAAGTTTAATTGGTAAAAGTTTATATCATAAAAATAATATTTTAAATAAGAATTCAAGCGAAGAAAAAAAACCTGATATTTATTCTTATAATCCTATTAAACCAATTTCTGAAAGTTATAAACAAGATAATATTTTTAATTCTAAAATTCAGAGATTTAAAATTATTTATAATGAAAATCCTGGTCCAGGAAGTTATTATTTTAATAATAATCAATTTAATAAAAATATGAAAAGTGAATCTTCAATTTTTAAAAAACCAATAAATAAAAAAAGAGATGTTTTAAAAGAATTAGATATAAAAACAGATAATGATTTAAAACTAGAATATTTAGAGAATAAATTTAATAATAATATTAATAATAAATATAATATGAAAAAAACAAGAAATATAAAAAAGAATTATTCATATAATTTTGAAAAACCAAAGAATGAGAAAATTAAATTTGATTTAGGAGAAAAAATTGATACAAATGATATTCCTGTATACAATTATTCTTTTGAAACTCCAAAAGAAGAATTAATGAAATTAGCAAGTCCAAGATGGAAAGAAAATAAATATGAGTTTAAAGTTCCTGGGCCTGCTTATTATAGAATTCATAATTTATATAATCATTTAAGTTTTAATAGAAATAATAACTTATTTAATTCTAATCCTGGGGCTTTATATAATTATTATTATGATAATTATTTTTATTAAATATTATTTATTTTTTTTTTCTGGTTTGAAAAAAAATTGTTTCATTTTTATATATAAAATTTTTTTTATTTTATTTTACTTTGAAGAAATTGATCATCTGGTCTTATTATTAAATTTTTGGGTTTTATTATTTTTTTACTTAAATTTTTTAATAAATTTACATAATTATTTTCCATTTTTCCTATTAATAATTTTAATTTGTTTAATTCATCCTTAGAATTTTTAACATTATTTACTTTTTCTTCTTGTTTATTTACTTTATTTTGTTTTATTATTTGAAGATTATTTTTCTTTTGATTATTATATTTATTTCTTATTTCTTCTTTTGCTTTTTCAAAAGCAGCAATTTTTGTATTTAAACTTTTTATTTGTTTTTCTATTTTATTTATTTCTTCTTTTTCAGTTTCAATTAAATCTTTTTCAATTGAAATATTAATTTTAGAAATCCCAGTTTCTACTATATTAGTTAAACTTTTATATAAAAAATAAAAAACAGAATTTTCAATTTGTTCATTCATTTCTGATTTAATTGTATTTAATTGTTTTTTTATTTTTTGCAATTTATCTATATTATGAAAATTAGGATTATTATCATTTAATAATTTTAATACTTTTTTAATTTCTTTTTTTGATTTTTTATTAAATAATCTTATCAACTCTGTTTTTTCACCACTTGTTTCAATATCTAAAAAATAAGTGAAAAGAATTCCAATTAAAAAAACATTTATATATTTTTCTTCTTCATCAACATTAATATTTTCTTCAATATTTTCTATAAAAAAATCTTTATCTTTTAAATAATCTTCATATATATTATTCATATTTTTTATATTTTTTAATTTTTTATTTATCACATTTTTTTTTGCTATAATATTATTTTTATATTCTTGAATCTTATTTTGACTTTTAAAAAGAATTTCATTTATTTTTTTAATTGAAATTGGTTCTTCTTTATTATTATCTAAATTATTATAATTTTCTTTAATTAATACTTTAAATTCTAAATCAGAAAAATTTTTTTCTTCTAATTCTTTTTTTTCTTCAATTATTCTTTTATTTATTTTATCAATTTGACCAGTGATTTTATCAATAATTTCATAAGTATTTTGATAATTTTCACTAATTAATTTATATATATCTTTATTTTGTTCAACAACATAAGATAAAATATGTTCTCTATTAATTTTATTTATTTTATCTTTGATTTTAAGTAATGTTCCTTGATCAGGAAGAAAACCTTTAAAATATTCTCTTAAAATATAGCTTTCTTCCACTTCAGAATTCATTATAATTAAAAATAATTATTTTAAAAAATAAAATATTCTAAATATTATCTTTCTGAATTTTAATTTTTAATTGCAAAATGGAAGTTGAAAAAGCTTTAGAAGAGAATATAAGAAAATTAAATAATCAACAAAATGATATTTCAAAAAAATTTAACGAATTAATAAAGTTAATAGATATGATAATAGAATCAGGTAAAAATGCTCAATTATTTTTGACTTTAAAAAACCATGAATATTTAGCTCAACCAGAAAATCCAAATTGTTCAAATTTTATTGATTCTTTATATTTAAAAATATTAGAAATTCAAAAATATAAAAAAGAAATAAATAATAATAATTCAAATAATAGTCAAATAAGTAAAGAAGAAATTTTAAATAGTGTTTCAATAATAATAAATAATTTAAATATTGGTTATGATGATATTGATGAATTTTATGCTGAAAATTTATGGGAAACTATTTTACTTCCTCAAAGAATTTATTCTGCTGAAATTTATCCTTCTGGAGAAGAAGGAAAAGCAAAAAAAATAAAAAGTTCTTTTAATTTAAATAACAATGAAAAATATATTAATTATGTTAAAGAAAATTTAGGAAGAATGAAATATATAGAAATTTTTTTTATTAAAAATAGGAAAAATTCTCCTATTCAAAAAACAATTAGTTTTTGTTATAGTAATTTATTTGATTCTTTTATTATGAGTAAAGATAAAGATTTTAATATTGTTTTAAAAGGTAAAATTAAAGTAAATTATTATTTTTTTGAAAATTACTTTATGGAATCTTTTGAAGAATTTACTCATTTAAATCATATTGTTATTAATATATATTTTAATGAAATTGATTTAATTTCTGATTTTTCTTCAGAAACTGATAAAAGATGTGGAAATTGGGATAAAATTCAAAAATTAGTTCATGCTGGAAAAGAAATGAAAAAAATTAGAAATTGTTTATGTGATAATTATGATAAATATAATTTAAATGTATTTAATTAAAATTAGTTTTATATATTTTTTTAAGTTTTTTTTTAAATAGTTCTATATATAAGAAATATATTATAATAGCTTTATATTAATATTATATTATTATATCAAATATTTTTTTTATTTTTTTTCTTTTTTCTTTTCTTTTGTTTCCTTATTTTTATTTACTTGAAATTTATAATTTTGGATTTTTAATCTTATTTGTTTTCCACCAACAAAACTTTTTTTTTTGGTTGAATTATAATTATCAGAGACATTACACTGTTTATCTGAAGAATTATGATTTCTAATAACAGAAGGATATCTTGAATTATTTTCAGTTAAATGAAATTTTTTAACTCGAGAATTATGTTTAGTTAAACTATTACAATTTCTACTTTTTTTAATTGATTCTTCAATTTTATTAATATTAACATTATTTGTATTCATTTTTATTCTCATTTTCTTTTTATAAATTGGTTCTGAAGTTTTAAATAATTTACTTTCATTACTATTTGAAATTGAAGAATGTTGATAACTTGAAACATGTTTTAAAACTAAATGAATTTTATTTTTATTTCTAGATGTATTTTTTTTCAAAAGTGAATCTGTAAATTGATTATTTTTTATTTTTATTTTTTTTAACCATCCTAATTTTTCCTTTATTAAATCATCGGATTTTTTAGGAATAAATCTTTCTGAAAATGATATTTTTGAAAAAGGAATGGTTCCTTTTTGTAAATTATTAAATTTTAATTTTAATCCACTCATTATTTTTGTCATTTTTAAAGGAAATATTTGTTCATTGTTATTTTTATTTTTTTCTTTGTTTTTTATTTTTGATGTTTTTTGATTTAATATTGTCTTTTCTTTTTCTATTGATATTTTAGAATTTATATTTTGTAATAATGATGGTTTGAAACTTTCATTTTTTAATAATAATAATTTTGATTTTTGTCTTTTTAATAATGCTAGTTTTGAATTTAAAATATTATTTTTATCATTTTTTTTTTTATCTGAATTTAATTTCTTATCTAATAATAATTTTGTTTGTTTTAAATTTTCTATTTTTCCTTTTATATTTTCTTTTAATATTTCTATTTTCTTTTTCTTTGTTTCAATTATTGTACTTGATAAATCATTTAAAATTTCACTTAATCTTTTTTCTTTTTCATTTTCATTATTAAATTCTGTTAATTCAATTGAAGTTATTGTCTTTTCTTTTGAATCATTAGTTTCAACTAATTCAGGTTTTATTAATAGTTCAAATATTTCATTATTTTTATTATTATTTTTTTTAACTTCATTTGATTCTAATTCTTCAATATAATTTAAATATTTTTTTTTCCTTTTACAAAATTTTTTTAAAATGAATATTATTGAAAAATCATACCCAAAATAAACAGGAGAAAATAAAGTATATTTTTGATAACATTTATTTATTTTTGGTAATCTTAATTTACTTTCTTTTAACAAATAAAATCTTTTTAAATATTCTCCTAAATCATTCATCATTAAATGGTCTTTAAATCTTGAAACTATTGTTTTTTTTCTTATAAAAATGATATGATTAATAATATATCTATTATATCTATTTTGAGAAACAATATATTTTTTTAAGTTTTTTCTTATAATTTCGAGATAAAATTTATTTGCATTTAATGATAATAATGATTCTTGTAAATTATGTTTTTCAATGTTTTGCATTTATTTATTAATTTTATTTTCATATTTATTCCGGCTGTTAAAAAAAATAAATATTTAAATAAATAAAAATAAATAAAAAATTTAATAAATAAAAATGCAACAACCACAAAAAGAAGATAAAAACCGAAGACAAAAAGAAACCCAAGAAGAAAAATTAGAAAAAATCGAAATAAAAGGGAATGAAAAAGCAAGATTAGATTTTGTTTTTAATAAACTATGTGATTACGGTATAAAATATTATATATATAACAATTGAAAAAAATAGAAGCTGAAGCATCATCAGACGATGATTCAAAGGAGAAAATATATAAGAAACGAATAGAAGAAAGAGCAAAAGCAAAACAAATGAAAATTCCAAAATCAAATTACAAAAGTACAATAATGGAGAAAAATAAGAAGAAGAAGAAATATAAAGATGAAGAAGAAAATAGAGAAGAAGAAGAGGAAAAAAAGAAGAAAAAAGAGGAAAAAAATAGAAAAAGATTTTCAAAGAAAGCATTAAGAAAAGTAATAAGAACATTATGTGAAGAATTTGCAAAAGATGAATTAGAAGGAATGATATGGGAAGCTGATGATAATTTAGATGGTTATGTTTCTGAGAAAGAATTTATAAATATGTATAAGAAATGTATTAGTGATGAAAAGGAAGAAGAAGCTAAAAAATTATTTTATTTAATTCAATTTTTAATGTATGATAAAGATGAAAAACATAAAATTACTGTTGAAGATACTTTAGAAATTTTATGTGCTAGATATCCTAATAATGTTGATCAAGTTATTGATTCTATTTTTGATGTTGAAACTGGTGAAAAAGATGGAAAGGGAAAACCTAAAAAGAAAAAAAGAGAAAATATTACCTTTTTAGAATATGCTCAAAGAATGCATGATATTGCTTTAGATAAAAGAGATGAAATTAGTAATGCTAAACAAATTTTCTGTGATAAACTTAAGGATGAAGCTTTAGAAAATGCTAAAAATAAAAAATATGCTGCTGGGTCTTAGTTAATTTGTTTTAGTTAATTTTTTTTTAATTTTTAATTTAAAATTTTATTAAAAATATATTAACTTGTTTTTATTAGATAATAATATTTAAATTCTTTATATATTAGTTAAAAATCATATTAGATTAATAATCCATGTTATATATTTTTTTCATTACTCTTTATTCTATTCTTACATTTTTATAATATCAATTTTTATCATAAAAGTAAACTTATATATATCATACAAATAATTTTAAAGATATTTTATTTATAACTCTAGATGATATTTAGAAATAATTTCTTCAAATTTATTTTTCATATCTTTTTTTGATTTTATTAAAAGTAAATTCATTAATTCTTGAATTTTATTTCCTAATCCCATAAAATGTATTTTATCTGTGTGATATTTCATCAAACATGAAAATAATTTATAAGTGTTTTCTCCAATTTCTTTAATGTTATTAACAATAAATAAAAATATATTAAATAATTTTTCCCATCCTTCTTTATTTATTTTATGTCCAGAATGAATAAGTATAATTTTTAAATTTTGAACAGCCCTTCTTTTCAAATTAATATTATGAGAAAAAATAATTTGTTCAATGAATTTTTCATATACAGTTAAAATTGCATTTTGATAATTTGAATTTTTCCAAACATCATTTTCTTCTTTTTCACTTTCTTCATCTTCATATAAACAAATAATAAACATTAATACAATTGTCATTGTATCAAAAGCAAACATTTTTATATTTTCTTCATTAATTTCATGTGTATTAAAAACTTCAAAAACAATTAAAGATATTTTATTAAAAAAATGATTTATTTTTTTAGCATTTGTAGAAATAATTTGTAATATCATAATTAAATTAAATTGAATTCCTGTTAAATCCATTTTTTTTAAATAATAAAAAGAATTTGTCCATATTGCATTCATTATTATATTAGATATAAAATTATTATTGTTTAATTCTCTTTCTTCATTAATTCCAATTAAGAAAGTTTCTATTTTTTGAATTATATTTTTCATAATAAAATTAGGAGATTCTTTTTCTTCTTTTTCGTCGATAATTAATTGTGGCATTGAATTATTTCTTAAATAATATAAATTATCTTCAAAAGAACTATCATTTGTACTTTGTTTTGATAAAATAGATTTAAATCTTAATCTTGATTGTCTTTTAGATTTATTATTAGATAAAGTTTCTGGAGAAGCTAAACCTGCTAATTCTTGGAAAGATTCTAAAAAATTATTTTCAATATTATTATTCATTTTATCATTCCCTTCTTCATCATATAATAATACATTTATATCTATATTTTCTGTTGATTTATCTCTATTATATATTTTTATGTTATTTTCTATATGTTTTATATAATTTTCTACTCCTTCTAAAATATCTTTATTTTTCATATCAAATTTATCATCTATTCTTATTATTTTTTCATATATTTTTTCTATACTGTTAAAAATACATCTCCATGATTCTATTGATTCATTATACTCTTTTATTTGGATGAATTCAAATAAATTGTTTACTAAATAATTAAAATCTTGAAATGATAAAGATGGATTTTCTATTAAATTTATTATTACTTTAAATATTTGTTCTTTTGAAGGTTCATCATTGATTATAGAATATATTTTCAAATATAATAAAATACTATCAATATATTTTCCTATATCTTCTTTAAAATTTAATAAATTAACAAAAAGCCAATTAAAAATATTACAAATATAAGGAGTAAAAAAGAAAAAAGGTTCTCTTAATTTATTATAATCATTTTCTTTATTATAAATTAATCTACTTGATAAACTAAAAGTATTAGGATTATCTAAATAAATATGATGTTGAGAAAGAATAATCAAAAAAAATTTTTCAAGATCATCATAAACTTGTTTAATATTTACTAAATAAATACTTGATAATTCTTTCATTCTTTGATGAGAAAAACAATTCATAATAACACCAATAACATTATTATTAAATTTTAAATAATTTCTAGTTCCAGTAATTTCTTCTAAAATTCTTATAGAATCATCTTTAATTATTTCTAAGCAATTATCTGTTTTATATTGATAAATATCTATAAATAAAGAAAGATTATTAATTAATTTATCTATAAATTGAAATAATTTTTCTTTTCCATTGTCATCTCTTTTTAATAAAGAAATTGTAGGTATAATTAACCAAAAAGAAAAATGATAATTTTTAACAATTAAAAATACTAAATCAACAATTAATGATCTAATATTAGAAATAAATTTATAATCTCTCATTAATTCATATAACGAATCAACTAATTGTTGATCAATAACATAAAAAAAATCATCAATATATATTAAAAGATTATTAGTTCTTTTAATAATTGTATTAATTAAAATAAGAGAAATTTCAATTGATGGAGGTTCTAATAAATTTTCATATTTTGATTTTCCTGAAATTACAGTTACTAAATAATGAAATATTTTTATACAACTTTTATAAATATCAAATTTTTTATAGTCTTCTAATTTTGCAAATGATTTTTCATTTATATTTTTAAAACTTATTTTAATTGTACTGTTATAAAGTTTTACACTTAAAGGACTATCATTTGAAATTGAATTATTATTTAAATTTTCATTTTCATTATCTGATTCATGAGATTCACTTTGAATTGTATAAAAACTTTGTTGATTTCTTTTTTTTTTAATTGTATCTATTTCTTTTGTTGTTATTGTATCATCTAAATTTTCATGAGATTGAAATTGTAATTGTTTATTTTCTTTATATATAACTGGTCTTAGGAAAACATCAAGAAAATTAAAAAGATTATCTACATAATTTATAAATAATTTTTTATATTTTTCTTCTTCTATATTTAAATTTATTATTTTTACACAAAGAGAAAAAAAATTTAATATAATTTGATGAGATAATTGGATTCTTTCTTTATTTATCATTTTACTCATTAAATCAAAAATTTCTTCTAAATATTCATTTTTATTGTAATCAATTATGGTGATAAAAATTTTGATTATTGATAAATGACTGTTTTGACTAAATATATTATTATTTAATAGAAATTTTATCATAATAAAAGTATGCTTTATATATTCAGGATCACAAGGATAATTTTCTATTGCTTCAAAAAAAGGTTTTACTATTATCATTGCACATTTATTAATTTTATAATTATTTATTTCTTCTTTTCCATTTATTTTTTCTGATAAAAATATTAAACTTTTATTACTTATTTGTTGAAGTTGATAAGAAGTTATAATATTTTTAAAAGATATTATTAAATTATAACTTTCTTTCAATAAATTAATGCAATCTTTAGAATTTAAGCTTTGCCTTTTGATAGACATATTTACTTAAAATATTTTTAGATTTTGTTATTTAAAACCAAATGATAAAAACAAATTATATTTTTAATGATAAAACATTCTTTTTATAAATAATATTTTAATAATTTTAATTTCAATAATCTATATATAATTTATTTTTGAATTGTAATATATGAATTCTACTTCAAATAATATTTTAAAAGAACAATTAGAAGAAATTACAAATAATAAAAATCCTTTAATTCCATTTGAAATAAAAAAAAAAGGAAATGAAGAATATTTTATAATCATATCATTAGAACCAACAATAATAGCAAATTCACCTTTTGATATAAAGCAAAATTTAGAATTCTTAATATACATTCAGAAAAATTATCCTATTAATCCACCGAGATTATATTGTTTAACAGATTTCCCAAATTTAAATATATCAGAATTAAGAGATTTATTAGAAGATGTTATTAAACAACCTTTTCATAAAGAAATAACACTATTAACAATAATAAATTTACTTCCTCAATTTTTGAGTGATTATTTTCTAAGTTTACAAAATAATCCAACACTCCAAATAGGAAAATTTTATTTAGATGATATATATAATATAGAAATAATAAAGAAAATAAAAAAAAAATATTTTAAAGAAGTAAGTCAAGAATTAGCAATGTATGGAAAAACAATATATGAAGAATTAAGATTTTTATTGATAACAAATAATTTCTTTTTTCTTTTTATAAACATGGGTCTAGGAATAATAAATATTGGAAATATGAAATTAGCATATTGGGCCCATATAAATTCTTTAGATACAATAAGACATACAAAAGGTTCTAATACTTCAGAATATATTTGGAAACTTAAAAAGAAAAGATTTTTTACTATTATATTAAAGACTTATCCTGTTTTTGAAAAAGAAACTGATAAAATTGTAGATTTATTAATTGAAAATTTAAAAAATTGTGGAATTGTATATTCTATTACTAATAAAAATTTAGGTCCTAAAACTGGACAATTACCTCCTATTGAAATTAATATAGTTGAAGATGAAATTAATAAATTAGAAATTAAAATTAAAAATCCAGAAACTTTAAATCAAGAAAATTTAAAAATTTTAATGAATTTATATGAAAAAGCAGTACAATATTATTCAGCTATTAATGATAATAGATTTGAAGGTTATATGAAAAAAATTCAAGGTTTAATGAGTGATCAAAAATATTTGAGTTTATTAGAAGGGGATTTAGAAGAGAAAAAAATTGAGAATGGTATTAATCAAAATAATAATATTATAATTAATGATAATAATATTGAGGGGAAAAAAGAAGAATTAAAGGAAGAAAAAATAAAAGAAGAAAAGAAAGAAGAAAAACTTAATATACCATCTAAAGGCTTTATAGAATCAATAAAAGAAAAAATATCAGAAAATAAAGAAGAAGAGAAAAAAGAAGAATCTAAAGTAGAAGAAGAAAAAAAAGAAATATCTAAAGTTGAAGTAGAGAAAAAAGAAGAATCTAAAGTTGAAGAAGAAAAAAAAGAAATATCTAAAGTTCAAGCAGAGAAAAAAGAAGAATCTAAAGTTGAAGAAGAAAAAAAAGAAATATCTAAAGTTGAAGCAGAGAAAAAAGAAGAATCTAAAAATGAAGAAGTTAAAAAAGAAGAATCTAAAGTTGAAGAAGAGAAAAAAGAAGAACCTAAAAATGAAGAAGTTAAAGATGAAGAGAAAAAAGAAGAAGAAAAGAAAATTGAAGGAATAAAGGAGTCAATTGTTAATTCAATTAATAAAGAGGAATTAAACCTAGATTTAGAATCATCAGAAGAAGAAGATGAAGAAGAAAAAGAAAAAGAAAAATAAAATAATATATTTTTTGTATAATAAATCTTTAAAATAGAAAAAAAACTTAAATTATAATTTAAAAAATAATTCAAAGAAATAATTAATTATTCAAATTATAATTACCCCGCTCAAAATAATTTAAAAAACAAAGAAAAAAAAGATATTTGGATTAAGCTTTATTTAAAAAAAGTAAAGAAATAAAATTTAAAAAAATACTTTTTTCAAAAGAAAAATTTTACGAAACATTCACAACATTATTATTATTTTCTTGTGAATTGATTCCTTTATTAAATTTCCTATTCTCATCATTTTCACATTTCACATTACTTAAATCAACATTTTCATCTGAAACTTTTTCTTCACTTTTCTTATGATTCATATATTGATAATAGCATGCTTTACAAACAGGTCTATAAGCTTCACTGGCTCCAATTAAAATAGTTTCATTAGAATTAACAGTTCTTAAAGAAAAACCAGCAACTTTATGACAATAAAAACAATAAGCTTTCATTAATTTAATTTTATCAGCTTTTGAAATTAAATCTGCGACATTAGGAAAAGGTTTCATTAAGAAATCTCCACTTAATGCTGCTACAATTACAATTTTTCCTGAATAACATAATTTTTCACATATGCTTACTAAATCTGCAAAAAATTGACCTTCATCTATTCCTATTACATCATACTTTTCTAATGTTTCTATTTTCTCTGATAATAATTTACATGTTAAAGAATCATATTTTATTTGGTCATGGGTTACTATTTTACTCTCTGCTGAATATCGAGTGTCACCCACAAAATTAATTAATATTGTTTTTTTGTTTTTAAAAGAATACTTTCTAACAGTTTCTACTAAACGAGTTGATTTTCCTGAAAACATTGGACCAATTAATAACTTTATTTTTCCACATGGTTGCATTTTTAGTTCTTTTTTTTATTTTTTTTCTTTTTATTTCTCTTATATACCATATATTATTTTTTTTTTAAATATATCGCGCTTTTTATATATTATCATTTTTAAAATTTTAAAAAAAATTTAAATTTTTTTTTAAAATTGTGTTTAATAATTTTTTATAAATTAAGTATTTTTTATATAATAATATAAAAGAATAAATTTATAATTAATAGTTTTTCAAATTATTAGATTTTAAATAAATATTATTTATAAAAATACATTATTTAAAAATCACTTATACAAAAAAAATAAAAATCAAATTAATAAACAATCAATAAAATATTCAATATAAAAAAATAACTAGATATCACTGAACACTATCTTCTTTTAGAATATTTTCATGATTTTTCAAACCAATAATAAACTTAGCTAAATATTTAATATTCATAGTCATAAATTTATAATATTTTATTTGATCCCCTTTTAAATAATCTTTTATTTCCCATCCACCATTTAAATTAGCATTTTTTCTTCCATCTTTATAAAAACCAAATTTAGTTTCCATATCAATAATTTTCATTCCAATTCCATGTTGTTTTCCATTTTCCCAGAAACCAACATAACAACTTAATTTATCGAAATTCCAAACATAAATTCCAAAACCATTTTTATTTCCTTCTTTATAATAACCACAATAATATTCAGTATCATTCCAATAAAATTCTCCTAAACCATCCATTAAACCTTCTTTAAATTGTCCAAAATAAATAGAATCATTTGAATATTTCATCATTCCATATCCATTTAATTTATTATTTTTCCATTCTCCTAAACTTAATGTTCCATCTGGAAATCTATATAATCCAATACCACATTTTAAACTTTTATTAAATTCACCTTGATAAAAATTATCATCATTCCATATTTCCATTCCAATTCCATAAAGATGATTTTTTTCCCAATTATCACCTTCTATCTTAAAATTCTCTTTTATATAATAACCATATCCTCTTGGAATATTTTCTTTATATTCTCCTTGAAAAAGACCATTTTCAAATTGAGTGTCTTTGAATTGGGCAAATCCATTTATTTTTGAATTATTAAATTTTGCTTTTATTTGACTTCCATCATTCCATTTTATTACTCCAAAACCTTCTTTTTTTCCTTGAATATGATTTCCATAAAATTTATATTTTTTTTTCTTATATAAAAAATATCCTTTTGGTTGTTTACTTATATCTATAGAATCTTTTCTAGAATAAAATGATGATGAACTTATTCCTTGATTACTTGTTATTGTTATATTCTTTTTATTTAAATTTGTATATGTTGAATATAAATTTATTGTCTCTATACTTACTTTCATTTCATCTTCATGTGAATTCTCACTTTGTTCTTTTATTGATGATATATCCTTTTTATATTTCTCATTTGATAATTCTTCTCCTTTTGAATTTTTTTCATTTTCATTATTTGAATTTGTTGTATTTTCTTTTGTTATTGATTGAGAAATATATTTATTCATTTCTGTTTTATTTCTTTTTATTTTCATTTTTTTATTTAAGTCATGTTCATTTTGAATTATGTTTTTTTTCTTTTCTAATAAATTGTTTTGAAATATTTTTTGAATATGATTTATGCTCTCATTTAAGGCTTCTTTATTTATCACTATTTCTTTTTCAAAATATTTGTCATCTGGATTTTTATCCAAATTTAAACTTTTTAAATTGTTATTTGAATTCTTTTTACTTACCATTGCTGTTGAATGGTTTGTTATTTTCTGATTATCTTGTATTGTTTTTTCTATTTTCTGTTTAACATTTGTATTAAGAATATTTGAATTAATTGTGTTTGTATTAATATTTGTATTTATTGAAGGTATTTTTAAAAACTGTGGTTGAGAAGGATTTATATATGTCACTCCATTTACTCCATCCATATTTTGGTGTTCTATATTTTTGTAACAACATATATCATTGAATTTTTCAATTTTATTTCCCATTATCTTTTATATTTCTTTAGATATTATTAAATTAAAATTAAAATTTAATTTTAATTTTATCATGTATAATTTTAACAAGAAAATATTATATTAATAATTAAAAATTAAAAATCAATTTAAAAATAATATATTTATCATTTTTTACTGAAAATTATAAATTAAATTCTTAAATGATTACTCAGCCAAGTGTCTTTGATTCAAACTCATATAAAATCACAAACTCAAATAATTATATTAATACTATTAAAGATTATTCAAATGTAATTTCAAATTCAAATAATTGTTCTATTATTTTAATGGATAAAAATCAAGATAATGAACCCACAACAATTGAAGATAATTCAACTATAAAACAAGCTTCTTTCACTAATTGTGATATGAGTGAAAGTATTAATAAAAGTATGAATGAATTAGAAGTTATTTTCAATCATATTATCCCATTTAAAGATTTAGAAAATTTTCCTAAACATATAAATATTTTTTCACTCACCAAAAATATTGAAAAAATTTTTCAAAATTTCTATAATAAAAATAATAATATGACTTCATATGATAATTTAAATTATATTTTAAAATCAATAACTAATTTAAGAGTTTTACACAAATTTCATAGAGTTATTTTTCTAAATTTTTTTAATAGTATTTTTACTTTATTTACTCAAATTATTTCTAATAATACATTTAATTTTCAAATAATAGATAATTGTTTATTTTTATTAAATGAATTATTTATTTCTTATTCAAATGAATTTATTTATGAAAAATGGATTCCTATTTTATTAAATTTATTAATTAATTTATATATGATTCAACAATTTATTACTTCAAAAGATTTCATAGAGATTATCTTAAATAATCTTATAAAATATTGTTACAATGTGAATAATTTCACTCAAATTTTAAATGATTTAATAAATGAAAATAATTATGTAAAAAGTAAAATTGCAATGAATTATTTAATTAAATTTCTTAAATTTGGGAATTTTTCAGTTGATAAAATATATCCACAATTACTGTATAACAAATCTTATTTATTAATTAATTCCAATATAAATGAATTTAAATTGCTTGGAAAAGAATTACAAGACAATCTAAATAAATTTATAAAAATTGAAAATGAAGAAGAAGAAATATAAATTTTCATTTAAATTTTAAATAAAAATAAATAAATTTAATTATTGTTTAATTTTTATTTACATTTTCTTTGATGAATTATAAATTTTCTTATAGTATAATTATAATAAAATGTCTGATAAAAAGAATATTCCAAAGGAAGTATTATCCGAATATAAAGAAATATTTGATTCATATGATATAAATAAAAATGGTAAAATTGAAAGAAAGGAAATGCAAATAATATTAAAAAAGTTAGGAAAAAACGGAACACAAGAAGAAATAGATGATATATGGAGAGCAATGAATAAGATAAAAAGTGATTCTACTATATCATTTGATGATTTTATAGAATTTATAAATAGATTTAATCTTACTAAAAATTCAATGTCTACTGATGATATAATAAATGCTTTTCAAATTTTTGATAGAAATCATGATGGAACTATATCAATCAATGAATTTAAACATATTTTAATGGATTTAGGACAAAAATTAAGTGAAAAAGAAGTTGAAGAAATTATCCAAGATATTGATTTCAATGAAGATGGTAAGATAAATTATAGAGAATTTGTGGAATTTTGGCAACAACAATAATTTTTTTTATCAATTTTAAATTTTTTTAAATATGAAAATTTATTATATCCATAAATGTAAATTAAATTTTGGATAATTTATAATTATTTTATTTCAAATTTAAAATGAATTTTTAAATTAATGAATATAAATTATTTTAACGGAATAAAAATTATGTTTTATTTTTATAATTTTATTATTTTATTTATTTTATCTGAAAAAGTTCAGTTATACTCTTTATTAGAAGAATATAAAAATGATATTCTTGAAAATTTATGAAAAATGTATTATATTAATTATTTTCTTTATTTTTCAAAGATATTATTAGTTATATATACTTATAATTATATTATTAAAATTATTATTTTATAAAGTTATTTTTACTAAATTAAAAAATATAAATTAATGGATAATTATTATACAAACCTTACTGAATTCAATAATAAAAATTCGAGAGAACATAAGATTAAATCTATATCTAAGTTTCCAATTTCATTAAAGAATTCAAATTCAGATAAATTGAAAATAGATAGTTTTGATTCTTCATATAATAACAGACATATGTTAGTTCAAAACTATAAATCAAAATCAACTCAAGATTTACATAACTCTAGTACTTCAAATTATAATTTTACAAAAAAAAGTCATTCAAATTCAACTTCAGTTTCAACTATTGATTTTAAACATAAAAATGAAGGATTATTTATTCAAATGAAAATGGGAGAATTTCAATTTAGAATTCAAAATTTAAAAAAAAATTTGTTTAATAAAAGCAAAGAAATCGAAAAATTAGAAAATGAATTAAAAGAATTAAAAAATAAAAAAGAATTAAAAAAAAGAGAATTAGAAGATTTTTTATCAAACAAAGAATCTTTAGAAGAAATAATGAGAGTTCTTCTTCATGATAACTTAAATAGTCAAAGAGAAATCTATACAAAAATCACTCTTGACAAAAATGAAATTATCAATTGTTCAAACGAAAAATTAAATGAAATATTAAAAAATTCTTTTGAAGATTTAAAAATTTCAAATGTTGAAAAAATAATTGAAATGATGAAAGTAAATTTTCAAAAAAAGAATTTAATCAAAGAAGGAAAAGTTGATTTGTTTTTGGGTGAAATTATTATGTCTTTAAAAAAAGTTATTAAAGAAACATTCAATGAAAATCAAATTCTTTTATTGTTGAAATATATTATTAAAATTTCTTATTTCGATAAAAAAATAAACGATACTTTTAATTTTATAAAAAAGATTTATAAAGACCAAAAAAAAGAAATAAAAGAAAAATTAATAGAATCTTTACATACAAAACAAAAAATAGAAGAAAAATTAATAGAATTAAATAATTTAATGGAAGA
>JAEEGL012035049.1_pt1 | contig 22198 bp, 18 predicted proteins | sample 9134231 | NCBI WGS metagenome assembly JAEEGL01 (sample SAMN16246548, study PRJNA631951) | gut metagenome | biome: gut microbiome; feature: rumen; material: fiber-attached | host: Bos | place: Iran: Karaj | collected 2018-10 | reverse complement strand
GAGACCGCCATCAACAATGTCGTCAAACGAAAATATAATATCTAAATCAGGATATGCCATACGTTTTCAGATTCCATAAAGGCGCAGAGACCATCGACGGATGGCAGGAGACCGCTCAGATCGGGTCAAAAGACATCGAGGCCATCGACGATCCTAATGGTGCGAAGGCTTCGCTGCCCATCACTTCCATACCCACACCGTTCGCTGGATACGAACTGACCAAAACGGCTTTCGCCTTTTGTGCGGAGAGGGGCAATGAGCGCGGATCCACCATCTATCACAAACTCGTGGCTAATGCGCTCGATGTACTCGAGATTTTTTTCGGCTACAAAGCCAAATATGAAAAGGTGTTCCAAATCGTGGCTTGGGACAAGAACCGTGACCTGCAGGCTTTGGTTTCCGACGGTGTGAATGAGCATGAGAGCGTGGCGAAAACACTCGCCCTCTTCCTCTCTCAAGATGCTCAGTCGTTCCATTTCGACCAGATGCAGTTCGTCTATATGCTCAACTATGTGGGCGAGGGGGCACTCGGACAAATCAATATCGTGGGCGGCACGTCTCCCACGTCCGTGTGCATGGCTTCCGCCAATGACCTTTCCTATGTCAAGGGCGTCTATCTTAGCAATTATCACGAGGCGTTTCATCCTGATGCCGACGGCACTTACCGCTCGCTCATCGACCGCGACCAGCGTTTCCGCGAATTTGTTTATCTGTTGGCCAAACAGCCGGAGTTCAATGCGCTCTACCATGAGTTCTACGCGTATGTAGATGCCTGCTTTAGAGCAGATAAGGAAACCGAGTTCAAAAACAGGTTGAATACATATACACCGGGATTATATACCAGCATGTATATGCCCCTCCAGACGGGCAATTCACAACTTTTATTACCCGGTGATATCCCTCTGATGTGCTTGCGTGGCAATACCATCGCTACCGACAGCGATTTCCGCATCTTGGCTGAGAAACCCTGCGACCGTCCGCCGCTTGTGCTTCCTGCAGAGCCTTATTTCGAGAATGGCATGCGTTACGTCACTGCCGACTGGAACGCGCACCTCATGGCTCCGAAGGCCGATCAGCGTACCATGGAGGAACGTACGTTGCCCTTTGATTCTACGCAATATCCTTATCTGACAGCTGATGATGTGTTCCAACCGACTCTCATCCGCTTGCCATATCCCGTCAATGATGCGGCTTATGTCACATCGTTGGAGCGAGATGGACGGAAAGTCAATGACGACTGTCCTTATCTCATGCCATTGAAACCTGCCATCTTCCGCTATCTCTCTGTAAAGACTGTTGCAGGGTTTGCCGGCACTTCATCCACACCCGTTTTTTCTTTGAGCGAACTGCCAGGCGGAATCATTCGCGCTGTGGTCAATATACCAGTCCAAAAAGGCAGATACATCGCCCTCAGACGAGATTACACGCCCATGCAGGCTACTGCCGATTCCGCCAGAGATGTGTGGCCTGTGGTGGAAGGCAGATTTGATATTTTCCTCTTCCCCTCTTACCACATTGATGAGCCTTCGATAGCCCGTCCACAGCGTATCTATCTCGTTGATGAAGATACCACGGGTTACAAAAAAGACCAGTATCAATATACGGTCAAAGCCTATCAAAACCATGCTGTCGAACCTATGGACGCGGTGCAGGTTGACCGTGCCGACAAGTCACAGCATTTTCTTTCATCCCGCTATTTCTGTCTGGACGATGAGTTTGATTATATATGCGTTAGCAATGGCGATGCTGAAGGTGTGCTCATACCGCGTTATCGTGAGGTGAAAATGGGGAATAAGGTGTTTGATTTCGCCATCGACTTCGGCACGACTAATACTCATATAGAATATCAGACCGACACCGATTCTGAGGCCAGACCATTTGTCATTGCACAGGAAGAGGCTCAGGTACTCCCTCTCAACTCTCTCTCGCAACGCACGGTCAATCTGTTGGACTCCGAGGGATTGGAGACGTTCTTCGGAGGTCCCGCTCAGGCTTATATGCAAGAGTTCCTGCCTGTAACAATCGGCAGTGGCGAGGTGGCACGGTTCCCCATGCGTACCAACCTTTGTTTCCGCACTGGCCACACTGTCGAAGGACGCGATGTGCTGCCTCTGGCTGATTATAACATCGGTTTCCATTATGAGAAAGAGGATACTTACGACTACAACGAGACGAGACCCGACCTGAAATGGAACAACAGCCGCGGAAATAACCTCTTGGTTGAGGCATATTTTGAGGAATTGCTCATGCTCATACGTAATAAAGTGCTCCTCTCTGGCGGTATGCTCTCGCGCACGGGCATCACATGGTTCTACCCCGTTTGTATGCAACCCTATCAGATAGCTGCGCTTGAAGCGTCGTGGAACAAACTCTGCCGCAAACTAATCGCACCGCAGGGTGCACGCTTGCAGAAAGTGGCGGAGTCGCTCGCCCCCTATTATTATTACACAAAGAAAGAGGATGTCGATGCCGAGACAAGGCCTGTCGTTTCGATGGATATCGGTGGCGGTACGACCGATTTCGTAGTTTATCATCGCGACAACAAGGCGGTGCTCATATCGTCTGTACGTTTCGCAGGCAACAATATATACGGCGATTTCCTCGGACGGGGAAGTGAATACAATGGATTCGTGCGTGCCTTTGCGCCCGATTTTGACCTTAAATTGCGTGACATCACAGGTGTGAGCGATGTGTATGAGAAATCGAAACGCTCAAGTGCCGAGTTCGTCTCATTCCTCTATTCGCTCGACAGCAATCCCCGTATGCAAGGACGTGGTGTGTCTTTCTCCGAGGAGTTGCGGGGCAACAGCCAGTTGCGTGTGGTACTGCTTCTCTTCTATGCCGCGGAAATCTATTATGCCGCACGACTGCTTAAGACCAAGTCATTGCCCACGCCGGCATACATCACCGTTAGTGGTACGGCTTCGAAGGTGCTCACATTGATAGGAAGCATCGACGCTCTACAATCCTTGGCTCGTCATATTTTCAACGAGATATTGGGCGACGATGGCAAGGTGGAGCTGAAACTGGTAGAAAATCCGAAGGAAATCACTTGCAAGGGCGGACTGAATATGAAAGATCGCTTCGTCGTGGCAGATGTGGAGGAAATCACTCGCTTCTGCACGGGCTCTGCAACACTTGACAAAATCACGCAACCTCGATATAAGGATATTACCGACGGTGTGCGCCGCGAAGTCCTCGACGATTATCTCCGCTTTGTAGAGTTCTTCTTCCATCTCAACGGGGAGTACTCTTTCGCCAAGTACTTCGGTGTGGCGAATGAACGCGAGTTTGCTGACTTCCGCAACATCATGACAGAGAAGGCCGAACAAGATTTCAACAAGGTGCTGGCTGCCCGTCGCGATGACATGGCGGGCGAGGAGAACCCCGAAATCAACGATTCGCTCTTCTTTATCCCGCTCACTGGTGGTATCTGTCGCCTCGCATACCATATCGCTACTCACAATTCATAATTCTTCCAATGGCGTAAGCCCGTTCCCCTATTTAGGGGGAGGTATATGGGTAGGGTCAGTATTTTATTGATCTGTAGCCATTTAATACTTTCGAACTAGAAAAGATGCTTATACTAACAATTCTCCTTTTCGCTGCAGCCATTGCATACATCGAGTTTCGTATCCGTTCGGTAAGTCAGAAAAATGACGCCTATGAGAAAGAGGCGACCGATTATTTCGCTTCCAAAAAAGAATTGAAAGAGCAGTTGGAACGTGAGATTGCTGAGCGGCGCGAGACCTTGCGTCTGCTCGATGAACGGCTTGCCTCGATGGAGAAAAAAATGTTTTACTCCGAGCCGCTCACCGCCAAAACGGTGCAGATGCAAAAGACTGCCGTTCCCGCCCGTGATGATGTGTTTTATTTCCGTTGGCCTGCAGACGACGGAACGTTCGACGATGCGTCACGACAATCCGCACAGACTGAAGATACCTATTATGAGTTCCGCCTGACGGGCAATGGCAAGGCGGAGTTTCGTTTCGTGACCATGAGCGACACCCAGCTCAGCAAAGCCAACAACAGTTCGAAAAAATACATTGAGCGTGCCTGCTCGTTCTCTACAGCCAAGTCGTCGCGTTTCACCTGCACACCTGGCACAGCACGCCTTGACCGCGGCCGATGGGTCGTTGTCGAAAAAGCGCAAATAGAGTATTTGTGATTGTTTATTCGTAGGCGGCGGTTTTGTCGCAGCCCCCTTAACTTTTCAGTTTTTTCAGGTCACACAGCAACAGTTTGCCTTCACTGTCTCGAAGGTGCATGCCGTTGCCGCGGCAATAGCGGAAATATTTGCAGTCTTTGCACTCGTCTTTACGCATCCAACTGCGGTCACGGTAGGGTTGGAACTTATTCTGCCAAACCTCCCAGAAATCATCTTGATAGATATTGCCTTGATGGTAATTCGCGCGGATGCTGCCACAAGCGGAGATGCTGCCGTCGATGAGTACCGATGCGACCATTACACCTGCCTGGCAGAAATAGAAATGGTCGCGCACCTCGGTTTCCAACTCTCCCAAAAAGCCCTCACAAGAGTAGGACGTGTGCAGGCGCCCCTCTTTGCGGTTGGCTTTGATGAATTGCATCAAACCTCGCAGTTGTTCTGGCGAAATCTGCATCTCGGGGTCATTCGCCGCACGCCCTACGGGGATAATAGTGAATATCCTCCACCCGGACACATTCTTGCTGATAAGGAATTCTTTGAGTGCAGGCAAATCATCGTAATTACGGGTATTGACACATGTCACCACATCATATATCACGCTCGTTTGATTGGCGAGAATATCCAATGCTTCTGAGCAGCGGTCAAAGCTGTCTTTATGACGGCGCATCCAGTTGTGGTTCTCTTTCAGTCCGTCGATACTGATAGTCATCGAGTGCATACCGGCATCAACCAGTGCGTCGAAACGCTCCTTGGTCAGATACAGCGCATTGGTCACCATGCCCCATGGAAAACCGCGCTTGTAAATCTCATGACCGCAACGCTCCAAATCGTCGCGCACCAGAGGTTCGCCTCCAGAGATGATGACAAATACTTTGTGGGGGTCGGTATGAGCGGCGATATTATCGAGAACAGGCAGAAAATCTTCCAACGGCATGTCGGGCTTGTCTGGCAATTTCTTGCAATCACTGCCGCAGTGACGACAAGACACATTGCAGCGCAATGTGCTCTCCCAAAACAGCTGACGGAGAGGATGCTCCTTAATCAGGATGTTTTGTAACTTATGTTCTATCTCTAAACCGAGTTTTTTCCTGAGCGATAGCATTGGCAATACACATAATCGCTTTATCTACTTATCCTCCTCCTTTATATCTTCTTTTCTTTTTTCTGGCTGTATATACTTTCGTGTAGGTACACCGTACATCAGGCGCATACGTCCCGGATCATTACGGGGAATAATCTGTTTTTCTTTGTCGTTCTCTATTGTTACGCTCTTCGATGAACGGCATGAGGAAAAGCCCAGCAACGATAAACAGCCGGCAAGTATGATGTAAATGAGGTTCCTCGCTTTATAAAGCATGATAACAACTGTTGGATATTGCCTGAAAACTTAATTGAAAAATACCAAAATTTAGTGGAAATCAGTGGGAGGCGGACCGTATTTGCGCGGCTCAAATTGTTGTTGCTGTTTCTTGCGCCAATCCTGATATTGTTCGCGCGTCATTTGTACGGTCTTGCCATCAATTTCAACTTCTATCAATTCTATAGGTTGGTCAAAGCTGACTGGAGGCCCGTATTTAGTAAGGGGCACATCAATGACATTGACATTCTTGTGGCTGCAACAAGATGAAAAGCCCAGTACGCCCATTGTACCGGTCAATATCGCCATCATCCAATTGCGCCTCTCTTTCTTCATTTATTATCAAGACTGTTAAGTTGTTGTATCGGAGTGTTGTCCGTCGTCTTGGAGTCCTTCATCAAGTCGTCTGACTTAAGTATCTTGCCGTTGACAGGTCCTACATATTGACGGCTTTTGCAGGACGATATGTTACATGTGAATGCTACGATGGCAACAGTGGCCAATGCGTATCTGACTATCGTTGAATACTTCATGATGTATGGTTTGACGGTTTGTTTCTTTATCTGTGTCCCTGTAATTAAAGGGGCAAGAATCGGGTCGTTTGATTTTGCAAATATAGCGGTTTTATCAATACATTCCAAATAATATCTGCCATTTTTATTCTTTTTAGGTTAATTCCTGTCATCCGTTGAAAAAAATAATTAATTATCATGTTAATATCTGTAAAATGACTTTACTGAACACCATGTAAAACGTACTTTTGATATGCATATGAGAATAATAGGCGTTTTAGGACTGGCGTTGTGGCTGATAGGTGCTCTTCCTGCAAAGGCGCAATTGGATGTGGTGGTGGCCGACATCGAGTCGGGTGTCCCCCTTCGCGACGCGAAGATTTACACCGACTCAGGTAGTGTGGCCAAGACCGATTACAGGGGTATGGCGCATATCGACCGGCCTTTCTCCAGTGCCACCATTACGCATCCCAAGTTCCTCAGTACTACTGTGCAACGCCATGAGATGGTTGACACAATTTTCCTCTTGCCATGTGCTAACACACTCAACGAGGTGGTGGTATGGGGCGAAGGCAGAAAAGGCATCAAATCGATGGTTGCCGACGCCACTCGCGATGCTCCGCTTTATGCGCCTCCTCCAGCCATGGTACAGTTTGATTTCTTCGAAATGTTTAGAAAGAAACCGCTCAACAAGAAAGCGAGGAAGAAAAACCGCGAATTGCTTGATAATTGGGAACGCACCTACAACGACCCGCTCTATGTAGAACGCCAACAAAGAAAGGCAGGAATAAAACAACGGAAATAAATCATAAGGATGATAAGTAAAAGGAAAGGGTTTGTTAAATTAACACAGACTCTTTCCTTTTTATCAATAAATTCACTACCTTTGCAATCTCAATATTCACCCCAACCTCAAATCTCAAACCTCAAATCTCAAACCCAATATGCATCTCTATCCGAAACTCATCTTGGATGCGCTTGCCACTGTTACCTATCCGGGAAATAAGAAAAACCTGGTGGAAAATGAAATGGTGGCCGACAATATCCGCATTGATGGAATGAATGTGTCATTCTCTATCATTTTCCCTCGTGATACCGACCCCTTTATCAAATCAACAATCAAGGCTGCCGAGGCAGCCATTCACTATCATGTGAGTAAAGATGTGGTCGTGGGTATCACGGCCGAATTTCAGACGAAAAGACCTGAACCCGACAAATTGTTGCCGCAGGTGAAAAACATCGTCGCCGTAAGTTCCGGTAAGGGTGGAGTGGGGAAGAGCACTGTCAGTGCAAATCTCGCCATTGCTCTTGCACGTTTAGGCTATCGTGTCGGTCTGCTCGACACCGATATCTTCGGCCCCTCCATGCCGAAAATGTTCGATGTAGAGGATGCCAGACCATACGCGGTCAAAGTGGACGGACGCGACCTGATTGAGCCGATTGAGAAATACGGTGTCAAATTGTTGAGCATTGGTTTTTTTGTCAGTCCGGAGACTGCAACCCTATGGCGTGGCGGCATGGCGTGCAATGCTCTCAAACAACTTATTGCCGACGCTGACTGGGGTGAACTCGATTATTTCATTCTCGACACGCCGCCGGGAACGAGCGACATACATCTCACACTGCTCCAGACGCTTGCCATTACGGGAGCGGTCATTGTGAGCACACCGCAGAAAGTGGCGCTGGCTGATGCTCGCAAAGGCATCGACATGTATCGCAATGACAAGGTCAACGTGCCCATCCTCGGACTGGTTGAGAACATGGCATGGTTCACACCCGCAGAATTGCCCGAAAACCGCTATTATATCTTTGGTAAAGAGGGATGCAAGGAGTTGGCCAGTGAGATGGGTGTGCCTCTTTTGGCGCAAATCCCTATCGTGCAAAGTATCTGCGAAAGCGGTGATAAAGGTACACCTGCTGCCCTCGACAGCGATACCATGACAGGCCGCGCGTTCATCAATCTCGCACAGGCGGTCGTCACTACCGTCAATCGTCGCAACGCGGATGCTCCTCCCACTAAAAGGGTGAATGTCAAATAAAGCAATTATTCAATTCAAAATATCAATCCATTATGAAAAAGAATAGAGCATCATCAAGCAGATACTTGTGGCTCTTCCTGATGATGGCGTTCTTTGCCGTCGGTGCTGTTTCGCTCACATCATGCGGCAGTGATGCTGATGAGGAGGCCGCCACTTCGGTGGATAAGAAAATAAAAAAAGTATGGCATAGTAAAGGATACGGCTTGCCCTCGCATCTGAAAGATATATGCCTTGACCTGACCACCCAAGGGAAGATTAAAGTCTATGTCAAATATGTCGATTCGCTCCAGCATTTACTCGGCTTGGAGGATGTGTGGTATGAAGGTGAGGAGTACAACTATTCCACTCAATACTACTACGATAATTATGGCGACCATGTCTCGCTCTCCTTGGATGACGGGTTTACCGTGGCGGTTCTCCGTAATGTCAAACTTAAAGAGACCGACTGGTATCATTATGACTATGCGCAGAATGTATGGATGGATTGTCTCCTTGAACCTTACGAGCAGGCTCTTAATGCCAAAAAACTGCCTTGTCATGACGTCCTTACCACCATCGTCGGACAATGGCTCATTGATGATGGAGAGGAGAAAAATTTCCTCAAATATTACTCGGCTTACGGCGATTATATGGTCATCAACGTGGCTCCTTTCTATATCGACGACAAGGGGCAATTCAAATACGGTGATGAAGCCCACACACTCGGTGTGCAAAACGTAGAAGGGGGATGTGTGGAAATGAGTTTCTTCGATAAAAAAGCGAGAGAACTACGGATTACGTTGACAGACTCCAAACATGCTGAAGTGTATAACATTGAGGATGATGCCGTCAACTTTCTCTACAAAATCATACGGCAGGATATTCAGGCCATCAAATAGAGACCAGATAAACTCCATCACTCCCATAGTTCCCATTCTACCCATCACCATAACAAACGGAGCAGCCGATGTCGGCTGCTCCGTTTGTTTTATCTCTTGTCAATCATCACCTATACAGGTATCTTGTCGATACGGCGCTGATGACGGCCACCCTCAAAATCAGTGGCGAAATACTCGTCCATGATGCGGCGGGCCATCTCCTCGTCGATGAAACGGCCTGGCATCACCAGCACGTTGGCGTCATTGTGCTGACGGATGAGATGAGCTATCTCGGGTATCCAGCACAATCCGGCACGGATAGACTGATGCTTGTTGAGCGTCATGTTAATGCCTTCGCCGCTGCCGCAGATGGCGATGCCGGGATAGACCTCGCCGTCCTCGATGCCGCGCGCCAAAGCGTGACCGAAGTCGCTGTAATCACACGAATCGTCAGTATAGGTGCCATAGTCCTTGTAGGCGTAACCCTTTTCCTCCAGATACTTCTTCACATATTGTTTCAATTCATAGCCGGCATGATCGCTGGCTATGCCAATTGTTTTCACTTCCATCATAAAATGTTAAAGTTTTTGTGATATAGGGAAATCAAGAACCTCCCCCTCGAAAGGGGGAGGAGTAAGGTGTTAAAGAAGTTTCTTCACCTGTTCATATACGTTCTGACCAGTGTAGCCCAGTTTCTCGTCAAGCACTTTGTAAGGTGCGGAGAAACCGAAGCTCTGCAAGCCCCAGACCACACCGTCTGCGCCTACGAGACCCTCGAGAGTCACAGGCAGACCAGCGGTCATACCGAACTTTTTCTTGCCTGCGGGCAGCACGCTCTCCTGATACTCCTTCGGCTGGTTGCGGAACAGACCCTCGGAGGGAACGCTCACCACGCGCACTTTCACGCCGTCTTCACGCAGCAGGGCGGCGCCGGCTTCCAGTGTGGAAACCTCAGAACCGCTGGCCAACAGGATGACGTCATAATCCTCGTCGCTGCCGGCAACCACGTATGCACCCTTCATGGCTTGGTTGTAGTCATTGCCTTCGGGAAGCATGTCGATGTTCTGACGTGAGAAAATCAGTGCGGTCGGAGTGTCGGTGTTCTCCATGGCCATGCGCCAGCAGACGGTTGTCTCCTCGGCGTCGGCAGGACGAACGACCAGCACGGAGTTCTTGCCGTGGTGGTTCTTCAGTTTCTCCATCAGACGGATCTGTGCCTCTTGCTCAACGGGTTCGTGGGTAGGACCATCCTCACCTACACGGAATGCGTCGTGTGTCCAGATGAACTTCACTGGCAACTCCATCAAAGCGGCCATACGAACGGCGGGTTTCATGTAGTCTGAGAACACGAAGAACGTACCGCAAGCGGGGATGACACCACCATGCAGAGCCATACCGATGCAGCAGCAAGCCATGGTCAACTCAGCAACACCAGCCTGGAAGAAAGCACCGCTGAAGTCGCCGCGAACGATGTCGTGGGTCTTCTTCAGGAAACCGTCGGTCTTGTCGGAGTTTGAAAGGTCGGCGGAAGCGCAAATCATGTTGGGCACTTCTTCGGCCAGCACGCTCAGCACTGTAGCGGATGCGCCACGGGTAGCGGCACCTGCTTTCTGCTGCACTTTTGCCCAGTCGATGACAGGAGCCTTGCCGCTGAACCACTCTTCCAATTGCTTGGCCTGTTCAGGATGACCTTTTGCCCATTCTGCCTTGGCGGCATAGCGCTCAGCCACGATTTTCTTCAGTTCTTCAGCACGTTTGGCATACATCTCTTTCACTTCGGGGAAGATGACGAAAGGATTCTCGGGATCTGCACCAAGATTCTTCATGGTCTGCACGAAGTTGTCGCCACCAAGAGGTGCACCGTGAGTAGCGCAGTTGCTTTCATAACTGCTGCCATCGGCCTTGCGGGCTCCTTTACCCATCACACAGTGACCGATAATCAGGCTCGGACGCTCTTTCTCTGCTTGGGCTTTCTTGATGGCCTCGCGAATCTGGTCCACGTCATTGCCGTCAATCTTCTGCACAAACCAACCCCAAGCCTCGTATTTCTTTGCGGTGTCCTCGCAGGTCACCACTTCGGTCTTGGTAGAGAGCTGAATGTCATTGGCATCGTAGAACATAATCAGGTTGTCAAGTCCCAGATTACCGGCTATACGGCCTGCACCCTGAGAAATCTCCTCCTGCACACCACCATCTGAGATGTAAGCATAGATGGTCTGGTTCATCACGTTGCCAAGGCGGGCTTTCAGGAATTTTGCAGCGATGGCTGCACCGACAGCGAAGGTATGACCCTGGCCAAGAGGACCAGAGGTGTTCTCAATGCCGCGGGCTATCTCACGCTCGGGGTGACCGGGAGTCACTGAACCCCACTGACGGAGGTTTTTCAGGTCTTCCAATTCATATTTGCCAATCAGTGCGAGTTGTGAGTAGAGCATCGGTGCCATGTGACCCGGATCGAGGAAGAAACGGTCGCGGCCTTCCCACTCGGGATGCTCGGGGTCGTAAACTAAAAACTCGCTGTACAGTGTGTTAATGAAATCAGCGCCACCCATGGCTCCGCCCGGGTGTCCGCTTTTTGCTTTTTCCACCATGGCAGCAGCCAGAATACGGATGTTGTCTGCCGCACGGTTCATCACTTTGTTGTCGTTCATGTTTTTGTTTTTATTAGATGTTGAATAGATGAATCAGTTGATTTCGTAAAGTCTTTATTTGATGTTGAGCACGATGATTGATTGTGCCGGCATCTTCACCGTCAGAGCGTTTTTCTTCACCTTCAGGTCTTTCATTTCTTTCGGTGCCACCACGTTGGTGTGCTCAAAATCATTATAGTCGGTAATGTTCTTGCTGTTCAGAATACGGCCTGTCACGCTCTTGGCAGAGAATCCGTCAAGATTGATGCTTACTTCCTGAGCCTGGTCGAGCATCACATTGGAAAGGGCTACAATCAGACCGCCGTCTTTCATCTTGGCGGCAGAAGCACTCACCTTAGCAACATTGTTGCCGTTGCTGGCTTTCGTGTTCTCACATTGCAAGTCGAGTGGCAACCATGTGGCCTCTTGGAAACCCTTGTACATCTCAAACACGTGATAGGTCGGGGTCAGTACCATGTGGCCAGTGCCTTTTTGGTCTGTCAGAATCATGGATTGCAACACATTGACCACTTGCGCGATGTTACACATCTTCACACGGTAAGTATATTTGTGGAAAATATTGAGCATCAGCGAGGCGACCATGGCGTCGCGCATGGTGTTCTGTTGGAACAGGTGACCGGGAATGGTGCCGGGTTCTTCGTCCCACCATGTGCCCCATTCATCCACCAGAAGGGCTATCTTGTTATCTGGGTCGGCTTCATCCATGATGGCGCAATGCTTGCGCACCACATTATCCACGTCAAGACATTTGTCCAAGGTCAGGTAATACTCCTCGGGGGTGAAAATTGTGGCTTTGCCTTTATGGTCCCAGTCTTTGACAGTATAATAATGTACAGAGATGGCGTTCATGCGGTTGCCGATGTTTTTCATCAGCGTGGTCGTCCAGTCGTAATCATAGTCGGATGCGCCTGAGGCGATACGGTAGAGCTTGTTGTTGCTGTAGTCGCGCAGATAGGTGTTGAACTTCTTGTACTCGTTGCTGTAGTACTCGGCTGTCATATTACCGCCACAGCCCCAAGCCTCGTTGCCCAAACCGAAATATTTCACATGCCAAGCCTTGTCGCGACCGTTCTGGCGGCGAAGGCGGGCCATGGGCGTGTCACCGTCGCTGGTCATGTATTCGACCCACTGTGCCATTTCTTTTACCGTGCCGCTGCCTACGTTGCCGCTGATATAAGGCTCACAACCCAACATTTCACAGAGGTTCAGAAACTCATGAGTACCAAAGGAGTTGTCTTCGATGGTGCCGCCCCAGTTGTTGTTGCGCAGTGATGGGCGCTGACTCTTAGGGCCGATGCCGTCCATCCAATGGTAATCGTCGGCAAAGCATCCGCCGGGCCAGCGTAATACGGGCACCTGAAGGGCTTTCAGCGCGTCAAACACGTCTTTGCGGTAGCCGTTGACATTGGGGATGGGGGAGTTCTCGCCCACCCAGAGGCCACCGTAGATGCATGAGCCAAGGTGCTCGGCAAACTGACCGTAAATCTCTTTACAGATAGTTGACTTGCCGTCATTGGCATGAATGGTCACAGTCGCATCCTGAGCACTCGCATTCAGGGTGAGTGCTGCGAAAAGGATAAGGGTGCTTATTTTTCTCATCTTGTTTTATATAATAATACGTTTGAAAACAGGTTTCCCCCTTTTTTATCAGAAATACCAGTGACACAAGACCCGCTTGTGCCACTGGTACTCTCCGACTTATTTATTTTCCACGGCGCTCTGCTCAATGGGCAGACAGCGTTTGTAGTTCTGGATGTATTTCTCAAATCCGGCCACATCTTCGGCTGTAGGAGCGATGGATACGCCTGTGTTGCCAGCGAAGACAACTTCTTCAAGATAGTCGGCAAGGTTGAGACCCTTCGGATTGTTCACAGCATAGCCGGCAAGCAGGGCGATACCCCAAGCACCGCCTTCACCCGCTGTCTCCATGACGGAAATCGGGCTGTTGATGGCGGCAGCGAGTACACGCTGACCTACGCCTTTGGTCTTGAACAAACCGCCATGACCGGTGATGCGGTCAACCTTGATCTTTTCTTCTTTGAAAAGAATGTCATTACCAATCTTCAGCACACCGACGGAGGCATAGAGGTGTGCGCGCATGAAGTTGGCAAGGGTAAATTTGTCATTGGCGGAACGCACGAAGAGCGGACGGCCTTCTTCCAAACCGGTGACAGGCTCGCCCGAGATGTAGTTGTATGAGATGAGTCCGCCGCAGTCGGCATCACCGTTCAAAGCATTGTTGTAGAGTTTTCCGAACACCTCGTTCATATCTACGGGCACGCCCAGCAACTGCTGATATTCTTTGAACAGGTTCACCCATGCGTTCAGGTCGCTCGTGCAGTTGTTGCAGTGCACCATGGCTACAAGCGAACCGTCGGGAGTGGTCACCATGTCTATCATCTCATAAGGTTTGCTCAGTTCCTTCTCCAGAACAATCATCGAGAATGATGAGGTGCCGGCAGAAACGTTACCTGTGCGCTGCTTCACGGCGTTGGTGGCCACCATGCCGGTGCCTGCGTCGCCCTCGGGAGGACAAACTGGGATACCTGCTTTCAGATGACCGCTCACATCCAAGCGCTTAGCACCCTCAGGTGTGAGGAAGCCGGCGTTCTCGCCTGCGTTCAGCGATTTCGGCAGGATGTCGAGCAGTTTCCAGGAGAATCCCTTCGGCGCAATCAGTTCGTCGAACTTGCGGACCATCTCTGCGTCATAGGTTTTGGTCTTCGGGTCAACGGGTATCATACCGGAAGCGTCGCCTACACCCAGCACAAACTGACCTGTCACCTGCCAGTGAACATAGCCGGCCAGCGTGGTGAGGTATTTGATGCTGCTCACATGCTCTTCATTGTCGAGGATGCACTGATACAGATGGCTGATGCTCCAGCGCAGAGGGATGTTGTAATTGAAAAGTGAGGAGAGTTCTGCTGCGGCCTTTCCGGTGTTGGTGTTGCGCCAAGTGCGGAAAGGCACGAGAATCTTCTGTTCTTTATCAAATGCCATATAACCGTGCATCATAGCACTGAAACCGATGGCTGCCAATGACTCAATCTCACAGTCATATTGACGGAGTACATCTTTGCGCAATTCGGCGTAACAGTCTTGCAGGCCATACCAGATGGCTTCGATGCTGTAGGTCCAAAGACCGTCAACCAATTGGTTCTCCCATTCGTGGGAACCTTGGGCAATAGGCTTATTCTCTTCGTCGATGAGCACGGCCTTAATGCGGGTTGAGCCAAATTCAATTCCGAGAATGGCTTTCCCTGATTCTATTGTTTGTCTTGGTGTCATATAACTTATTATTGTAGTTAAAGTGTAGTTATAGGGGAGTTAAAGTGTAGTTATAGGGGAGTTAAAGGGATGTTATAGGGACAATAGTGTTGCTAATCATGAACTCCTTTGTTTTCGGATATAGCTTTACAATATGAGTTAAGGTAGAAACTGGCACCCTTAATACTATATACGAGCGTGTTATATTCCTCTTCAGAAATATATTCCAAATCTTTTGAAAGCAAAATATAGCATCTGCATTCCTCTAAGCTACCTTGTGCAATATTCATTAAACGAAGTTTGTCAGCTTTACTCACTTTTTTAGAACCTTCAGCTATGTTGGCGATGATGGAAACCGCTGCACGTTGAAATTGCGAAACTAAGCCATATTTCTCAGATTCTGGAAATTTGCGAGTTACCTTGTATACCAGTAAAACGAAATCGTATGACTTTTGCCAAGCAATAATGTCTTTAAATGTGAACCCCATAACTAATGTCCCTTTAACTTCCCTTTTTAACTTCCCTTTTTAACTTCCCTTTTTAACTTCCCTTTTTAACTCCCCTTTTTATTTCAACGCTTTATTCAGCATAAAGTAAATTTCGTTGTTGCGAAGTTGCTGTTTGAACTCGCTTGTCTTGGTGTCTTTGTTGATTCTTACATATTCGATGCCAAGTATCTCAGCGAAATCCTCCCAGTATTCCTCAGTGATGTCGTATGAGAATGCACTGTGATGGGTGCCGCCGGCTAGAATCCATGCGCCAGCGCCAATCTCAAATGTAGGCTGGGGAACCCACAGGGCAGAAGCCACGGGCAGGTTAGGCATGGGTTTCGGCTCGATGCACTCCACCTCTTGAGAAATCAGGCGGAAACGGTTGCCAAGGTCAACGACGGTGGCTTTGATACCGCGGCCAACCTTAGACGTGAACACCAGACGGGCGGTCTGCTGCTTGCGAATACCGATGCCGAGGAAATGAACCTCAAGTTTAGGCTTATCCACTGCGATGAGCGGACACACCTCGAGCATATGGCTCTGCAGACAAGAACTGCGGTCGCCAGCGAAATTAAGTGTGTAGTCCTCAAGGAATGAGCAACCGGTGGGCATGCCTTGCTGGATAACCCACAGGGTGCGATACAGACAAGCGGTCTTCCAGTCACCCTCAGCACCAAAACCGATACCTTCGGCCATCAGACGCTGTGAGGCAAGTCCCGGAATCTGGTCGAAACCTACGAAGTTGGGGTCGTTGATGTCCGCGTCACCCAAATCGTCGAAATTGGTCGTGAAAGCGGTGGCACCCTCATCTTCCAAAACGCGACGAAGGGCAATCTCTGCTTTGGCGGCGTTCTTCACTTTCTCCCAGTACACCTCTTCGCCACTCTCATCTATCTTGATGGTATAGAGTTTTTTGTACTCCTCGACCAATGCGTCGGCTTCGGCGTCAGTCACTTTCTTAAAGTATTCCATCAGGCTGCTCACGGGATAATAATCGACGTGATAACCCAGACGCTGTTCAAACTCCACACGGTCGCCATCAGTCACGGCCACGTTGTTCATATTCATACCGAACATCAGGCAACGTACGTTCTTGGCATCAGCGACACCGGCCGCCACGCGTGCCCATACGGCAATCTTCTTCTGCGCTTCCTCGCTCTTCCAGTAACCGCAGACCACTTTGCGGGGTACACGCATACGGGTGCAGATGTGTCCGAACTCGATGTCACCGTGAGCACTCTGGTTCAGGTTCATGAAGTCCATGTCCATCGTATCCCAAGGAATCTCGGCGTTGTATTGTGTGTGGAAGTGGAGTAGGGGCTTCTGCAGATCCTGCAATCCTTTAATCCACATCTTAGCGGGCGAGAAGGTGTGCATCCAAGTGATGATACCGGCGCATTTCTCATCATTGTTGGCGGCTTTCATCACGTTTTCCACCTCTTTGCTGCTGTTTGCCGTGCCTTTATAAACTACTTTGATGGGTATGATGCCACTTTCGTTCAGTCCTTTTACCATCTCTTTAGAGTGACCGTCCACTTGTACAACAGCGTCACCTCCATAGAGCAACTGTGCACCTGTCACCCACCAAATCTCTAAATTTTCAAATGCTTTAGTCATGAATTTTAAGCCCCCCTCTTATCCCCCGGGGGGGAAGACCGATACAGGGGCATGGGTCCTTAGTTATTAAGTGTTTTGAATGTTTTTTATAGTAGTCATCTGTCGTCTTCTCCATTCGGGGAGGTGATAGATGGGACTACTTTTTCTTCTGGCCGTAATACGCATTGGGTCCGTGCTTGCGGCTGAAATGTTTTTCAATGAGCAACGGGTTCATCTTCGTATCAGGGTTGACGGTGAAAGAGATGAAAGCCATCTTGGCCACCTGTTCTGCCACCACAGCGTGATACACGGCCTGATCGGGGTTTTTGCCCCATGAGAAGGGACCGTGGTTTTTCACCAGCACTGCAGGTGTGTGTACCGGGTTGATATTGTCGCGACGGAAACGGTTCACGATTACCACGCCCGTCTCTTTCTCGTACTCGGGCATCTGGTCCTCAGTCATCGCGTCAGTGCAGGGGATACAGTCGTGGAAATAGTCTGCGTGGGTCGTTCCGATGTTGGGGATATCCAAACCGGCCTGTGCCCATGCTGTTGCATAGGTACTGTGCGTATGCACGATGCCGCCCAACTCTGGAAATTCCCTATATAATACAAGGTGTGTGGGAGTGTCGCTCGACGGGTTGAGGTCGCCTTCCACCACTTTGCCTGTCTCAAGGTCGACGACGACCATATCCGAGGCTTTCATCACGTCATAATCCACACCTGAGGGCTTGATAACCACAAGACCTTTCTCGCGGTCGATACCGGAAACATTACCCCATGTGAAAATGACCAGGTTGTGCTTCACCAAGTCGAGGTTAGCACGAAATACTTTTTCTTTGAGTTCTTCTAACACGATTGTATATGATTAAGGTTATTGATTATAATTTGAATGCTGTGTCTGCACCATATGCCTTTTTGTTGAAACGGTAGAGAGCGGCACCTCGTTTCGAGGTCAACTTGTCTATCAGTTCGGTCTTCTCGATGAAATCGAAGGCTTTGATGCGTTTGCGGAAATTGCGCTTGTCAATCTCGGAGCCGAGGATTGCCTCATACACTTTCTGCAACTGAGTCAAGGTGAACAGGTCGGGCAGAAGGTTGAAACTCAACGGTTCGGTCGCGATGCGACGGCGAAGCAGATTCAGTGCCTTGCGTACCATCTCGCTATGGTCGGAATAGAGCGTAGGCATCTCGTCCAGACTCACCCATTTTACCTGATGCTCTTCAAGGAGACGCGAGTCATAGTCCTTCACATTGATAAGCGCGCAGTAGGCTACGGTTATCACTCGCTCACCCGGGTCACGGTCGATGGCACCGAAAGCACCTACTTGTTTCAGGTACATCTTCTTCAAACCCGTCAATTCTTGCAAGGTGCGGTGGGCCGCCTCTTCCAGTCCCTCGTCATCACGGACAAATCCGCCATAGAGCGACCATTCGCCACGACCCGGATCCATCTGCCGGCGTCCGATGAGGAGTTTTAATTTCCCCTCATCGAAGCCGAAGACGATACAGTCAACAGACACAAAATATTTTGTGTGTTCTGAATAAAATCTTGTCATATCTTACCAGAGCAGTGCGTAAAGCAGGAAAGTGATGACACATATGCCAATGGTGCCCCAGGTATAACCTTTCGTAGTAGAGAACAGGCTCAAGTCCACGGGCAGGGCTTTCTCGTCCTGCACCTTGTCTTTTGCATTGCTATACAACCATATAGCATTGCAGCCTACCAGTACACCGAAGAAAATGAAGGCTTGGAAACCGATGTCGTTCAGATAGTCGATAAGGTTGCCGTCCGGGTCTTTCACACCGTGTGTGGCGCCTATGGCAACAACGATGGCTCCAGCCACTATCATCAAGATACCGATACAACCCAAAATCTTTGACCACATCAGCATCTTGTTCTTGTCACCAGCCTGAGGTTCTTCTGCACTCACGTACTTCTTGTCGAAGTAACTTACCATGATGAAGAAAGAGACCAAGATGATGAAGATATAGCCGGCACGGAATTGGAAGGCAACATCGGGGAAGCATACCTTGAACAGCACACCCATCGGGATGGTCAAAATGGCTGTCCATACAGCGGCTTTCGAAGAAGCGCGTTTCCAGAGCAGACCCAGACCGAACACGATGATGATACCGGGATAGATGAATCCGCTATACTCCTGAATGTATTGGAATGCCTGGTCCAAACCACCCAGCAAAGGTTTCACGGCGATGAGGGCGATGATAAGGGCGGTCACAGCCACCATACGGCCCACTTTCACCAACTGCTTGTCCTTAGCGTCTTTGTTGATGTATTTCTTATAAATATCCATCGTGAAGAGCGTAGAGGTGCTGTTGAACATAGAAGCCAGCGATGAGATGATGGCGGCAGCCAGAGCAGCGAACGACAGACCCTTGATTACCGGCGGGGTGAAGTTGCGGATAAGCCAAGGATAGGCCTCGTCACTCTTGTCGATAGTACCTTGCAGGTCCAGACCGCTGAACATTTCGGGATGTTTGAAGATATAATATGCGCAGATGCCCGGCAATACTACAATAAACGGAATCAAAATCTTCAGGAAACCAGCGAAAATCAAACCTTTCTTGGCTTCATCCACGTTCTTGGCAGCAAGACCCTTCTGGATGATATACTGGTTGAAGCCCCAGTAACCTAAGTTGGTGAGCCATACACCACCTACCACAGCAGCGATACCCGGCACATTGGCGAAGGCACTAGAGTTGTGGCTCTCTTGGATGACCAAGTGGAAGTGTACATCTTGAGCGTTGGCTCCTGTTGTCATGTCGTTATACACTTGACCTAAAGCGCCAAAAGCGTCGGTACCCATAGCGATACCCATTTCTTTCAGAGCCATGTAGGCGGTAATCAAACCACCACCCACCAGGAAGGTCACCTGCATCACGTCGGTCCAAGCCACGGAGGCCAAACCGCCATAGATCGAATAGGTACCTGCAATGAGGAACAACAACAGAATGATAATCATTCGCATTGATACCTCCATGCCGAAGATGCTCACAACAATGCCGTTCAGTCCAAGAATCTGCTCGATAGCCAAAGCGCCAAGCCATGCCACGGAGGTCAGGTTCACAAACACATAAAGGAACAGCCAAAGTACGGAGAAGGCCAGACCTACGCCGTCATTATAACGTTCACGCAGGAATTGAGGTATGGTGAAGATTTTGCGCTTCAGCATTACCGGCAGCAGGAATTTACCAATGACCACCAACGTCACGGCGGCCATCACTTCATAAGCGGCAATGGCGATACCGTCGGCATAACCTGTACCCGACATACCGATAAACTGCTCAGCAGAGATGTTTGCTGCAATCAGAGAGGCACCCACGGCCCACCATGTCAGGGTGTTGCCGGCAAGGAAGTAATCGTTGGCACTCTTTTCCTCACCTTTCTTCGTGCGGCTCAGGAAAAGACCCAAACTTACCAGAATGACAATATAAACAACGAGAATGATAAAGTCAATCGTCTGAAATCCAGACTGACTGATGGCTTGTGATATACTGTTCATGATTTCAGGGATTATTTGATTCCAAACTTATACACCAAGTGGCTGTAATATTTCTCGCCCGGTTTCAGATAGGGTGAGGGCCAGTCTTTCTTGTTAGGTGAATCAGGATATTTCTGGCTTTCCAGACATACACTCACGTGTTTCGGATACTGAATGCCGTGTTTGCAGGAAACGCCTGTGCCTTGGAAGTTGCCGGTGTAAACCTGCATACCCGGTTCGTTGGTGTAAACCTCGAGCAGGATACCGGTCTTCGGTGAATACAGTGAAACGGCTACCTGAGTATCGTCACCCTTACCGTCTTTATAAGTGTTCAGACACCAGTTGTGGTCATAACCGGTGGCATTCTTAATCTGGTCGAATGTGCTGTCGTTCACGTGCTCGCTGATTGCGTGAGCGGTGCGGAAGTCCATCGGGGTGCCTTCTACTGACTTGATCTCACCCGTGGTCATATAGGTGGCGTCGGCGGGTGTCCAGTTGTCAGCATTGATATACATCTCCATGTCCATGCCTTCTGTGGTGGGGTCGCCATTCAGGTTGAAGTAACTGTGGTTGGTCATGTTGATGACGGTCTCTTTGTCAGTCACGGCCTCATATTTGCAATCGAGGGCGTTGTCGGCGGTCAGAGAGTAAGTCGCGGTCACGTCCACCTTGCCGGGGAAACCGTTGTCGCCGTCGGGAGAGGTCAACTTCAGAATAAGTGTCGAGTCATTGGGCTGCTCAGCGTCAAATACCTGATACATCCAGCCGCTCGTACCGCCGTGCAGGCAGTGACCGAAGTTGTTGCGGGGCAATTGATACACGCTGTCACCCACGGTGATTTTACCGTCTTTGATGCGGTTGGCATAGCGGCCCACGGTCGAACCGAAGTCGCTCGGGCTGTTCACAGAGTCGGTGTACTGTTTAAGGTTGTCATAACCCAAAACCACGTCGGTCAGGTTGCCGTCCTTGTCAGGAACCATGATAGAAACCACACGACCGCCGAAATTGGTGATGCAAACCTCCATGCCCTTCGCGTTTGTCAGGGTGTAGAGTTTCACCTCCTTGTTGTTCACAATAGAGTCAAATGCTAACGGGTCTAATCCTGACTCAGTGATTTTCGGACCCTTTTTCTCACTGCTACATGCGGAAAAGACAACAATTGCTGCCATTCCAATTACCCAAAACAGGTGTTTCATTTTGTTGTTCATAGTTTGATGTTTATAGATGATATGATTTTGGGTGTAAAATTACAATTATTTTTATTTACCTCCAAATATTTTCTTAATAATTTTTTACGAAGAGTGTATTTTTTACACTTTTTAGGAAATTATCCTCTCAATCCACCCGTTTTCCCCCTCTTTTTCTCTTTTCCAATTCTTTCCTTTGCACTCATCATACCCTTTGCACCCATCAACTCCTATGCTCAAAAAAAGAGGGCACGCAAAAATGATGCGTGCCCTCTTTCTTTTCATTCGCTACTCTTACTCCCATACGTTCACATTTGGTGTATGGTATTCGTCTGTGTCAAAGTATCCTCGGTTGGAGTCGAGTTCAGTATCGTTCACCTCGGGAGTTTCTCCGTCGGGTTTTTCGCTGAATCCGTCTTCCATCAAGGCTGCACAATCTATTTCCACCCACCGTATTTCAGGTCGTATATATATAGTCTTTTCCATTGTCGTTTTATCTTAATTAATTCAAGATTCTTATTTTACAACCATTTTCTTGCCGTTTTGGATGTAAATGCCTTTATTGAGATT
>JAEEGL017110051.1_pt1 | contig 22200 bp, 15 predicted proteins | sample 9134231 | NCBI WGS metagenome assembly JAEEGL01 (sample SAMN16246548, study PRJNA631951) | gut metagenome | biome: gut microbiome; feature: rumen; material: fiber-attached | host: Bos | place: Iran: Karaj | collected 2018-10 | reverse complement strand
TGCTGGGCTTCCCTCTGGAGGTCCTGGAGGATCTCCATTGTGCGGATAATTTTGTCGTGGTTGTAGAAATAGTTCTGGACTATCTCATAGGAGTAGTAGAAATACTGGGGGTATCCGTTTTTGTCGGCGATGGCCTTGAGTTCCTCCTGCATATTCAGGATTTCCAGGTCCTGGGCATCCGTAGTGGGCGTATGGTTAGGAACAGCCCTTATGGCGTTCCTCAGACGATCTACATAATACAGGGTTTCCGCCTTCTTGTCACAGGCAGCCTTTGCGGCAAGAAGAAGGGAGTCGTTGGCTTCCTTGAAGCCCTCCTGGCCGATAAGCATTTCTGCGCGCTTGAAGTATTCGTAGCACTTGTCATCAATCTGATACGGATTGTTCTGTGCCGCGGCCGTAAGGGCCCCGCCAAGGACTGTAAGGACTATTGCCAGTAAGGTTCTTCTCATAATTTCCAAATATAAGAAAAAATTTGGAAAAATCATTGTTATACAGTGCCGCCAATCCGCAAAAACTCCCTTGTAGGCGTTCTGTCTGGATTGGCGGCAGGAAAAAACTCCCGGTCAAAAAACTCCGCCGCGCCCATTGAATTGAGCGCGGCGGAAAGAATAATTATTGTGTTACGCTGACGGCACAAGAGGTGCCGTTAAACATATCTAGTGCTATTGCGGATGAATTAAAATAGTAGTAATCGTAATAGTTATATTGCATGTAAACTGTCTGAGTGGCGTCCACGATTCCTGTGAATGTAAACGCCCCGTTATAGTATTTGCGATTACCCATACCGCCAGTTCTTGTTCCGGTGAATGAACCTACCTGCGTAGAGAAGCCGCTATCGGAATAACAGCTCACGGTATTATTATAGTAGTAATTGGCGTAATTCCCCGTAAACTGAACTTTCTGTGCAGCAATAGTCACATACGATCTTGTCGTTTGTGCCGCGTAACCATTGCTAAAGTCACTGTGAATGAGTCCAACGCTCACACTGGCCGTCTGGGAACCGGATGTCTTGAGGTTCAAGGTCTTGGTGCCTTTGGATGTGGCACGATAATAATACTTGCCGCCGCTCTGGGTGATATTGGCGTCGTTGTTAGGAACAAGGTTGGTCAGGTTCAGCTCAATGTCAATACCACCTGCAGGCATCTCATAAGAATCGGGGATGGTGAACTGGAAGGTTGTAGGCCAGCCAAGACCATAGTACACAGTACTGTTGAAATTCAGATTGGTGAAGGACATTGATGCATTTGTCAAATGCGCGTCTTCATAGTATTGTGCCTTAAGAGCAACATCATAATTCCTAGTCTCTCCGGTAGAGAGCAGATACAGACGATGCGTTCCTGTTTCTCCCTGGGGGCTGTATACATAGTGATTACCGCTTACATTCTGGAACCTTCCTGAATCGAAGAGCGCGTTGTCATAATCCGGAATGAGGCCGGTAAGGTAAACATCTACAGTCTCCGGGATGAGTTTTTCGGTATCGTGATCCCTATCCAGTTTGAATGTAAACTGTACGGGATCGTCCTCATTTATGGCACCGGCAGTATTGAACGCCAAATCATAGAAATAGCGTTTCACGAAGGTGTTGAAATGGGTAGAACCCGTGGCAAAGAACGGATTGGAGACATAGACGTAACTGTCGCTTTCCCCGATGATGCTCTTGAATTCGCAGGTAAAAGAGGATGTATTACCGGAATAATTTGCAGTATAGTCTGCATAGGAGACAGTCTTGACAAACTGGAATGACTGCCCTGATTGTCCAGGTATAATGGTCTCACCCGGCTCCACGGGAAGGTCTCCCGCGTTAGGCGTGAGGGTCTTATTTGCCACTTCCACCTTGAACTGCAGCGGGAAAATTGAGCGCGGCAGGTCCTTGGGGATAGTGACGGTGATGGTTTGTTCCGTTTCCGGTTCTGCTTCAATGACGGGGATGCAAGAAACCGTCATAGTCTGCTGGGGCAGGAGACGGATAGTGACTTCACGGTAAAGGCGGGATGTGGTGGAAGTGCCGATGATCCTTATCTTCTGGCTCTTCATATGAACTGGATCCACATCCGTAGTGGTAAATGTAAGTGTTCCAGTGGAAGCCTCGAAGGAAATATCGCTTTCGTCGGCAATTACAGCTCCGTTGGCTTCAGGGGCAAGGAGTTCGTAGGTGATCAGAGAATTATCAATTACACCGTTGCTGACATCAGGAACAAAGGTGACGCCCAAAGAGTATTCGCCGCCGAGAGAAAGAGTCATCTCAGTGGATGATACGGAAATGGAAGATTTACCATCAGAGATACCAGTCTGGGAAGCAGTGCTTATATCGGCCGATATATCTGCCGAACCTGCGCCGTTGACTGCACCCGCAACGGTGGATTTTCCCTTGCGGTTTACCTTCTGGATGTTGATCTGGTAACGGAAATTACGGAGAATAGGCAGATATTCACTGCCTTCCATAAGGTCAATCTTGTAGTAACCCGTGTTCTCGTTTCCGTTAGAGGGATCTTTGTAGGTACCGTTTACTATAAGGACAGTGGCATCGCTCACCGGAACCGGACGCTCATACATATACACTGCGCCCCCTGCTGCTACAACGCCGTTGGTAAGATTGGTAAAATCTGCTTCTGTAGGATATGTCTTGATAATCTGTGATTCACCGGGGAGGTTGCCGGGATACACGGCAGAAAGCGCGGCCAGTGTCGGATAGGAGTCATAGTTCATTACGAAGTCCCCGGTAGTACGATTGTACGGTGCAACGGATCCCTTGTCCGGAACGTTGACAACGCAGAAGGAATTAACCGTAAAGTTAGACTCTGCTACAGGAAGGGCAACCACCGTTAACTTTGCAAAGTTGCGGACCAGCGGAACAAGAGCCATTTTATGGGTGGTTCCATCCGTATCAAGGTCAAAGTCAGGATCAAGAGTGAGAGTTGGTGGCGTGTCATAATAGCCTGCAGCCTCTTTGTCGGCGTATATACCATTGTCCAAAATAATACGCTGCCAATAGGCATCCTGACCTCCGGTACTGGTAAGTTTGGACATAACCACAGACTCATAGTCAAAGGGGAGAGTGGCAGGACCGTTTGCAATAAAATGGACACGTACTCTTGAAGATGTGATTGAAAGCTGAACGCGATAGCCCTTTTTGTTGGCTACGCCTTCGGCTGAAACATAGCCGTTAACGGGCTCTGCGAGTTGGTATTCCTTGAGGTAGCCGGAACTTCCGAATACGGCAACGTGGAGACTGGTAATGTTGGGATTTTCTCCAAGAGCCTTGGTCTCAGGCTCCGGAGTTTCCACATTAAAATATACCATAACCTTCTGGCCCTCGTAATCGATGGCGGATTTATCGGGAACATTGTCTTCCCGGGCCTCTTCCTTTACGCAGGAGAAGGCCAGAAGAGCCATAAACAGGGCTGTCGTTATATGCAGTATTCTTTTCACGGCTTTCATATTAATTAACGGGTTGACTGGCGGTGTGGTAACCACCCCAAGTTGTAAGATATGCGCTCACGTTATCTTGTCCCCAGTACCAGGTGTCATATACGCAACGTACCCAGTTTGTTGCACGATTCCTTATGGCTTCGTCATATTTGCGGTATTCTACAGTTCCAGAAGTAAGTGGATAGACAACTCCTGACGAACACCAGTAACCTCCGGCCGCTAAATTTGCATCAGGCGTGAATAGTGTGGGTATCTTGTCTTTTTCTGATAGTTGAATGAGAAACATAATCTCCGCTTTTGTGGGGACGCGCCAGCGACCGGCGGGGAAACCATTTTCTTGGTAAGCAGCGCATCGTGTCCTCGCAACTTCATATGATGTCTCTTTTGTTTTTCCAATAGAAGACGCAACCATAAATTCAGGCGCAATCATGTCTTCATTAATCTCTGCAGCCTCCATATAATCACTTCCGAGTTCATCCAAAGTGGTGACGTGGTTCTCTGTCCATAGTCTGGGATCCCCAATAGTATAATCCATACCGGCTACGGTTGTGACCGTTATGCGATACATATGAGAATTGGTATTGTCTCCACTATCGTTGATACTATTCCTTGATGGTAATGTAGATAGTGACGTCGATTGATCATCATATCCCGTGACTTCATTTCTGGCGTCGTTACCGGTGCCATTTAAGAATGCGTACTTGTTAGACTGTAATTCGTTAATGTACATGGCAGGGTACTGTGTTACAAAAATATCGCCTGTGGTGTATGTAGCATCGTCGGAGTGGCGTATCTCAAAGGTAAACACATACGGGGAAGAGTCAAATCCAGTAGCAGTGACATCATTGTTCAGCGTATGGTTGATTGTGAACGTACGGTCACTGTCATCATACGTAATCCAATTGTTGGTACGGGCCGTGCTGGTATAATCAATGTCGCGTTTGTTCACAAAATCGTAGTATTTTACGGATTTCAGATTGAGCGTTGCATCGTGCGAAGATGTAATGAGAACGTTAAGCTCGTTCACATTATACATATCGTATGTTTTGGACGGAACGCTGATGTAGCGGGCGTCCTTGATCTCTGCATCGGCCTGAACGATGGTCTGGATGTTCCAGTCAATGACATAATACTCTCCTGGAATAATAAGCCTTGCTTCAAAGTCGTCTCCGCCAAGGATTGCGACGTCCAATTTGATGTGATACCAGGTGTTGGATTCCATATTGAGGCCGGGGCAGGGGACCTTATAGTAGAACTGCTTCTGCCCGACCGGCTGGCCTTGCTGGTTGAGGTATGCCCACGGAACAACTAATTTGATGAAGGGCTCGCGCTCATCTCCGTTATGCCAACTCTGTGCATAGGAATAGAAAGGTGCGCAGTCATACCAACCGTTACTGTCTCCATCTGTGAGAGTACGGGCGCTGTAACGGTCCAGATTGCCCTCGTTCATAGCGACTTCATCACCACCTACCTTTCCGTCGCTGAAACTGTTCACAAGATACGCGCTCATACCGTCCAGAATAGGAACCCAGGTAATATCCTGCTCCATAACTGTGTCGCCGGAAGTAATTGTGTTTGTGATCGTTACAGAAGGTGCAATGTGGCATTCAAAAGAGATTTTTGCCGCTGCGCGGGTAAGTGTAACAGTGCCTTCTGCTGCCTTTGTCTTGTTCTTATTGATGACAGTCGCCTGAGAAAGACCGCACATCACAAAATTTGTCTGCACTTCCGCTCCGTTGAAATGGGTACTCAAGGCAAGGTTACGGAGAGTTTCTACATCAGTATTGGCAGAAGATATCTCCGTAGGATAGTTTGCAATGGCAAAGACGTCGCAGCGGCTGCCGGCGGCGGCTCCTGCAAACAGCGCACTGAGTTGAGAAGTGTTGACAAGTACGTTATAACTGGTTCGGCCGTTCATTGTGACGCGTCCGTGGATGTATGCATTGGACCCTGTCTGTCCTTCAGGATAGAGGAAGTAGTCTATGGTAGTGAGGGTGTTCTCATTATATTCATCCTCGCCGGCCATAGTAGCCTTGGTGTCCTGCTCATTGCAGACAAAATGGAGTTGTACGCCGCCGCCTTCCAACTCGGGAGTCCCGGTGAATTCGGGATCCTTCTGGCAGGATACTGCTGCCAGAAGAGCCCCAAGGGCTATGGATATGAATATTCTCTTTTTCATACTAGTTCTTGGGTAGGATTACGGTCCAGTCGTCTCTGTTTATTTCCGTGTTTGCGTCGTGTACGGAGCCGTCCGTGAACTGAACATAGAAATTGAACTTCAGTTTCTTGTCCGTAGAACGGTCCAGAGAAGGATCCAGGTTGGGGATTACTTGGAAGGTGTAGTCTGGATTAGAACTGTCAACAGTGCCTTGGTTGGGAGAGATTGTGAAATATTCAACATCTCCAACGGGCTCGATGGACCAGATGGCCCCCGACGGATTCACTATGCGGAAAGTCCCCGTAACAGGATTACCACCAACAATGCGGCAAGTCTTGGAGGGCTTGTCATATCCTTCGTTGCCGGCAAAGTCCAGTTCCTTAACTTCAGAAATGGTTTGCTCAGTAAACGACCATTCATTGAGGTCGTAGTTCCAGGGATTAACCGTAAAGTTAAGCTGAATGTGCTTCTGGGTGAAAAGGAGGGTGTATGCATAGCGGTAACCGCTCTTGAACACAGCCCCTTCAGGGAAACGAAGATGCGCGGTGTGCTGGACGTGTTCTTCGTCGTTCAGGTATTCATAAGAAACCGTGATGGGGTATGTAAGGAAGTTATTAGCATCTGAAGGTGCAAGATCTTCAGCCGTTTGTGGCCAGATAATGCGGTAGGCCGGAGTTTCTACACCACGCACGCGTGCCAGAAGGTCATAGGTTTCTCCGTAGTTCAGTGTACGTGTAGCCGCAGGAAGGGCGGCAAAAAGTGCATTGTCTATAAAACTGGCCGACGGGGTTTCGTTAACGGTGGGAGGGAAACCGCCCACAAACGTGATGGTTGCGCTCTTCTTGTTCTTAAGCCCGTTGATAGTAACGCTGTGCACAAGAATCTGGTCCTGGGACTCATTGCGGAGAAGTATGCCCACGGCGCTGAAAAGGTGCTGCATCGGAAGCGGAACGGGCCCGGTTTCCGTGCGGGGCATAATATAGTTCACGGTATTTCCGTACAGGAAGTCAAACTGAGGGGACTCGGTGTTGAGTTCCTTGGCCGGGATTGAAAGTTGGCGGGTGGAAGGGTCGAACCCTGCCGCTACGGAAGAACCAAAGAAAGAATCGGCCGAAAGGCTCATATTTGTGTCATAACTGAGCCAGGCAAAGAACTGGTGTGTACCATCTGATGTCCAGGGGTACGTACGGCCGGAGTCATAGCCCCAGATCTGGGTGCCGTTGTATACGATTTCGTCGTCGATATACTTGTTGCCGCTCATCCAGGATGCCGTGCCGCTGAATCCCGTGAGGAGGTCTATGACGTGGATCTTGTTGCCGTTGGTCTTGAGGCCTGCATCATTGAGAAGAGCCTTCGTGGGGGCATCTTCCTCAACAAAGATGGTAATGGGGCTGGCTTCAGGAACAGGCTCGTCTGTCTTCTCCTTTTTGCAGGAAATGACGGCCGATGTTGCTATTAAAAGGTACAGGAAAGCTTTTTTCATACTAGTTTTCCTCCACAATTATGTTGTCATTCTCGTCCTGCCATCCAACGGTGGATGCGGTGAAGGTAATGACATTGTCCATACCAATGTTAATGGTATAAATATATTTCTTTCCCATTTCCCACGCTGCAAGACTCGAGCCAAACAGCGGAATGGAGACAGGCTGGTTTGTAAGCGTATAATCTGTTCCAGAGATTGTCTGCTTGATGCCGTAGCCCACCCTGAGGGCTGCATTGGCGCCAAATTCCTGCGGAATGAACAGGAATGAGCACACATCGGTCACAACGGGAGTGTTTCCGTCATATGTAAGATTTGTCGGTGTGCTTGAAAGGTTATATGGATATTCTGAATCTTGATTCTCCCAGGCGCTTCCCGTGAAGTCTCCAACGGAGTAGATGCCCGCAATGGAGAGGGAATTCAGCGTGAGAGTAGTATTTGCATAGTAGGATGCTGCCTTTACGCGGAAAACAACCTGCGAAAGGGCGTGCGAGAAGACTAGCGGCACGGATTCCGGATGATCTGCGCAGTCTGCAACCGTTGCGGATGCATAGCAGAGGTCCGTAGTCATCTGGGTCGATGTCCGTATGGTGTAATCAGTGGCGGTAACGCCTGCTGAAGTGATTGTAACGCCGCTGGCCGATGAAGGGCTGTAAGCGTTGAATGTAAGTGAGCCGGCAAGCGGCCAGTATTCTGCGGTTGAAGTTTCCCACAGGGTGATTGAAGAATTGTAACGTGCCACAAGGTCCTCAAAATATGCGTCTGAACCTCCGTGGTAAGCGCTCACTGCAAAGGATTCACTTGTAGGATAGGTTGTACCCTCAATGATTGCCTTTGTGGATTTTTCTGCAACAGGCGCGAAGGATATGGCCCCGCCGTAAGGGAGGTCTACAGTATTCTTTGTGCAGGAAGCCGTCACGGCCACCGCAGCAAGGATAATGTATGTGAAAAATCTTTTACTCATTCGTCGCCTATGATGATTTCTTTGGTTTCCGTCCAGTCGGTGACGGCCATTGCAAGTTCAGTGTCTTCAAGGCCCACCGCAACGCGGAAAGTATATTTGAAGTCGGTCTCCCAGGCCTCGCATTTAAGCATAAGAGGCAGACGGGCCGATTTATGGAAGATGTTAGTTACGTCGGAGACAATCTTTCCGGTATTGATGTCCGTAATGCTGGAACGGACGATGATGTGATGCCACTCTTCAATGTACGCAGCCATAGTCATAGGCTGGGGCAGAAGAAGCATACTGCTAAGGACCGTGAAAATGGGATTGTCATAGCGGTCGCACCTCAGTTCCAGCCCTTCCTCGTTCTTGTACACAAGATATTCGGATGTTACCTCGTGATTGAGGTCCCACATTTTGGGCTTCTGGGTGAATCGGCCTTCAGAGACAATTCCTCCAATCTTTACGGAATCCAGCATAACCGTAATTACGTTTGCCTGGATCAGGTTGTCCTCCTGACGGGAGTATGAGTGGTTTCTCAGTGACCTTGCCTTGAAGCAAATCTGGCTTAGGGCGTGTGAGAACACTACGGGAACCAGGGCGGAGTGCGTTTTGCAGTTTTCCGTCACTTCACCGTAACAGAGATCTGTCTGGGTGTATTCTTCGGAAGGGATGCTCCAATTTGCCACAACACCGTTTTCTTCGGTTACCTGAACCTCGGGGATGTTGGGCGAACCGGCGTAGAAGGTTATGGTGCCGTCCTGCGGCCAGAAATAGTCGCTTACAGGCCTCCACAGGGCATATTCAAAGTCATAGTTGACTACCTGCCTGTCCATAAATACGCTTCCTTCCGTTGTTTTTTCTTCGGGATAATGGACGGCCTTCACTACGAAGGGCTCGTCAAGGGGATAATTGGTTGTTGTAATTATACTTCTTGTGGAAGTTCTTGTGGAATGCGATGCGATTGCGCTGAACACCATAGGCTCCGGATCGATGGGGTCTACAACGTTCTTCGCGCAGCCCGCAAGCGCGAGCGCTGCGATTGCTATACATAATATATCTCTCCCCTGGCAGGACCGGATTGCCCTGCCAGGAAGGAGATACTTATATAAACAATCAATTCTCACAGGCAGACTACAGGAGAGTAGCGTTAACAGCGTCGATGGTGATGCCGTCGATATCTTCGGTCTCCCAGCCTTCCACGAGGGGTGAGAACATGATCTCGTTGTTAGCACCGTCGAGGGAGATGCCGATGTGGAAGATGTAGCGCTTGCCATTCTGGAACTTGTTGGCGCTTACCCTGCCGTAGATGGGGATGTTGACGGTCTGGGTAGGAGTTGCAGGATAGTCGAAGCCGTTGATGGTGTAAGCAGCGATGCTGTACTGGACCTCGATGATCTGGTCTGCTGCAGTGGCTGTAACAACGTTGTCAGGAATGACTACGAATGCTGCGCTGTTGTCGATTGATGCTACGAAGGATGCACCGGAAAGGTAACTTTCGGTGGGGGAGAGAACCTCGCTGCCCTGGAAGGAAACGAAGTCTGCGGTGGTGTTGATGTTGCTCCACATACCCTTGCCGATAGTGGTGCTCTTGGTGTAGTCACCGCTGGTGTGCAGGTTCTTGAAGGTAACTTTCTCGATGGAGATCTTGCCCTTCAGGCTCTCGGTGTTGGTAGCGTCGAAAGCGGTAACTGCGATCTGGCTGGCGATGTGCTTGAACACAAGCTGTACCTGAGGCTTTGTGTTGGCCTGCTGTGCGAGGGTAACTGCTACGAGGGGATCGATCTGGCTGCCGATAGCGGTGCCGAGGCTGATGCCGGTGATGTTGATGCCCTTGGGCTCGGTTGCGGAGTCGAAGGTAGCGTTGAGGCTGCCGGGATAGTATGCGTAGAAATCTACGGTACCGGTGGCAGGCCAGAGGTAAGTACCAGTGGTAGCCTTCCAGTCACCACCCTGGTTGGAGATGTTTACATCGTCCATAAGGGGAGTGGCGTAGTTGTAGGTACTGCCGTCAAGAGCTGCGAATGCATACACGTTGAAGGACTCGGAGGTGGGGAAAGCAAGCTGGTCGGGGCTGTTGCTGTCCGGGAGGATCAGAGCCTTGGTTGTGAGGGCATTGGGAGCGAAGTTGATGGGTGATGCTTCGGGAACGTTAACTTCGTTCTTGGAGCAGGCTGCGAGTGCAAGTGCTGCGGCAGCGATGATGATAACTTTTTTCATGGTATGTAACAAAATTTAAATGATTATCGAATTATGTAAGGATAAACTATGCACCGGGATTGTAAGCAGTTCCATCAGGAATATTAACACCCTGAATCTCGCCGGTAGTCCAGTCGATGATGGAAGGAGTGAAGTAGATCTTCTGGAGGTCAATGGTGAGGTCATACTCATACTTCTTGCCTGCCTGCCAGCTGGTGATGATGTTGTCAACATTCTTAACATTCACGCTCACAGTCTTTGAACCAAGGGACTGATTGTCGGATAGGCGATAGAGAGTGTAGGTCACAGAGATGGTAGGATCAGTTGTGTCGAACTCAGTAACAGGAATAGCGAGAAGAGCGTCGCCAATAGGGTCAGAGAGGGCAGTTGTGAGGTAGGTGTTGGCAGCCTCGGGAAAAGCTGCATTCCTTACCACGAAATTAGCATTGGTTCCAGGAGTATTCCAGGTTGTGATGGCTGCAGGAGCAACGTCGACTGCAGGATTGGTAACGGTCATGCTTGTAGCAGTGCTGGCGGCATTGACGGTAATGTTGTCAATCTTGAAGCTGAGACCAGCGGCGTAAACCTCGGAAGCAGTCTTTGCCTTGAAGATAATCTGGGCAAGAGCGTGCTTGAACTGGATGTTGACACCCTTGTCGCCATCAGCAGTTTCACTATCTTTACTATTAGCGGTATCCTCATAGAAATCTTCGTTCTGTGTCTTATCGGCTGCTAATGCAGAGTAGAGAAGATCAACCTGACTGGCTACGGTTGTAGAGAGGGTGTACCCAGTAAGAGTAAGGACACCAGCGTTGCTGAATGTCGCTGTAGCAGCGTTATAGGGGGAATAAGCAATGAAGGTGAGTTTGCCCTGAAGCGGCCAATAATAAGTGCTAGAGGGTGCCCAGATGTCTTTTGTTTCATTCCAGGTAACCTCTACGGGAGTTGTCAGAGGAGCGCCGGAGCCCATGTAAGCAACAGCACTGCCATTGGCGGCTGCTGTGTTCCAGTTGCCTTCTGCGAGATACCATGCAAACACTCCGAAAGAAGGCAGATTGTAGGAGTAGGTGGTTCCGGAGATGGGAGCCTTGGTGGCTTTGCCAGCCACTGTGTTGAAGTTGATGACCTTGGCCTGCTCAAAAGCAGTGGTGTCAGCCTCATTCTTGGTGCAGGCGGCGAGTGCTACGACTGCGGCAACTGCGAGGAAGAAATACTTTTTCATAATTGTGTTATTATCTTTTGTTTTACTTATTCTTGGTTAGGATTAGTCAAGGATGTTGATGGTTGACATCTCAACTTCTACCCAGTCTGTTACAGTGGGGTTGAAGAGGATTTCGTTGAGTTTGAAGTTAAGGGTGTAGTTGTACTTCTTGCCGGGCTCCCAGGCTGCGATAGCCACTGCAGGATCGTGAGGAGTATCACCTTCCTTAACCTTGGTCCAGGGAGCGGGAACGGTCACGGTGCCGGTGATGGCGGCGCTTCCGGTCTGCTCCATGGTGTAGTTGAGGGTGATCTTGGTGCCGGGAACTTCTGCTACGTAACCGGGATCACCGGGCTCACCAACAGCGGGAACGTGAACATAAGCGGGCTGAGGGATCATAACATTGGCGGCGCCATAAAGAGCAGCTGCAGCATCAGTTGCGGCATAAGCAACCTCCATAGGAGTGGCATAGTAGGCCCAGTTTTCAGTCTGGGTAGCATTGTCTGACCAGGTAAAAGCGCTGTTTGCATAAGCAAGGTCACCGGAGAGGTCAATGTTGTTGAGGGTTACGCTGTTGAGGGTGAAGGTAACGTCACCGGAGTAATCCTCATTGGTGCGTGCACGGAACTGAATCTGGGAAAGAGCGTGGCTGAACACCATAGGAAGAGCGTCTGCCCTGCGGGAACCTTCGTTGTTGGCAAGCATAAGGTCAACGGTCTTGTTGGCATCGGAGATGGTGTAATCTGCGAAAGTAGCCTTGGGCTTGTCGTTGCTAGCGTCCCAACCGGTGGTTGAAGGAGCAACTGAGGAAGGGTGAACAGCAAGGAAGCTGATCTTTCCGGTGAAAGGCCAGTAGTAGTAGTTGGTGGCATTTCTCCAGGCCTCGGCGCGTGAAAGACGGCCACCGGTCCAGGAGATGGTGAGGTTGCTCATGAAGTTGGAGGCTGCATCATCAGCAAATTCTGAAAAGTCAGCTGCTTCACTCTGCCAACCCCAAACCTGGAAGGTGTTGTCGGTGCCATAGGTGGTACCGGTGATGATTTCACCATTAGCCTTGGTGGCCTTCTGGTTTACTACGTTGAAGCCGATTTCATCGCCTTCGAGATTGCCGGTGTTGACGGGCTCAACATTGGCTTTGGTGCAGGCTGCGAGCACTACCAGTGCTGCTGCGAGAATCAATTGATTTGTTTTCATAATGTTTTGATTGTTTATAAAATGGTTAAAATTAATAAAAATATTCTATTTTTAAATGTTTATGGGAACGTTCTCTTCATCCCAGTCATCCACGCCGGGTTGGAAGCCTCCGCCTCCACCGCCGCCGGGATTGTCCGGTTGAGGAACTTCAATTTCTTCTTCAATGTGAATGGTCTGGTCCTCGATGGCGTCTTCTGTGAAGAATTCATCGGTGATGTCACGGTGCCATTCAACTGTGTCTCCGCCCACGGTCTTGATGATGATGGTGAGCCAGAGACGGCTTTCTACGTGAGGGTTCTTACCAAAGGTGTTGAACTTACCTACAACGATATCATTTTCATATTTGTCGGTTCCGGCGTTCATATCGAACATCAGAACTACGTCAGTGTCTGTCTTACCTTCTTCCTTAGGGAAGCCGATAAAGTTGGAAGCGATCTGGCCGGTGAGCAGGGCCCTTGCGGAAGCCATATACTGCTCGTTCTTGATACGGACGGAGATCTGCCAGGTCTCGATGATGGTCTCTGCATCGGCCTCGATGGTCTGGTCTTCCTGGATATTGAGAACCTCTACATCCTGATGGCTTACGAAGAGGTGGTCAGGCTCGTAGATGATGGCGCTTTCCTGAACCTTGGTGAGCGCTGCTGCCCAGGCGTCTTCGTCGGTACCACCCTTTGTGGCCGAACGGCCGTAACGGATGGAATTGAGGATGCTGGACTTCATAGCGTTGGATACCTCGTTGGTGTAAGCCTCTATGGAGTAGTAGTTGCGGTCATTGCGGAGGAGGGTTGCCTCTGTATCAAAATTGTAACCAATGAACTTGTATTTTCCCGGAGGAAGTGAAATGCGGCCGCCGGTAGGAGGCAGATAACTTTCCGTGACAAGTTCATATGTTTCAGGATCGAAGAACATAACGCGCATCATCTCAGGGTTGGGAAGTTCTTCGAACTTGCCGTTAACGCGCACGTTGAGGTTGATCTTGAGGCGGAGGTTGAGGTTGACGCTACCATACTCAAGGTCACGGCGCATACAGCCGGTGAGGACTGTAAGCACTGCAAGAGCGAGTATGACAATACGCCTTCTCATTACTTCCTGTTACGCTTTTTGTAATAGAACAAATATGTGAGGGTCACCTTAGCATCGGTGACACCAAAGTATGTGAACTTACCGCTGTAGCGGTACATAAGGTGCTCATTGTTGGAGCGGCCTTCGTAGTAGCGGTAGCGGGTGTACATAGGACCCACACCGATACCGAAGTTGAGGCTCCAGTGTTCATTGAAGCAAAGGCTGTAGCCAATGCCCAGGGAACCAAGGATTTCTTCTCCCTGGTAGCCGTTTCCGTTGCGCTGGAAGTCGTAGTAACCCATTCCTGCGGAGAGGGATGCGTACCAGCCTTCAAGAACCCTGGTGTTCTGGTTTGCCTTGAAGGGCTTTGTGAAGCTCCAGCCGGGATACCACCTTGCGCCAAGATCCCAGTGCATAAGCTCTGCGCAGTCTGCGTTGTTGTTCCAGGCCTGCCAGGGAACGGTGATAAGGTAGTTGGACTGGATGCTCCAGTGCTTGCCGATGGGAACTTCGTAACCAACTGCGATGGGAACGGCGTGGAAACCGGTGGCGATTGCGCCTGCAGCGGTGTAAAGACCGTTGGCGGTAAGGGCGAAGAGCGGAGCCTTGGTGTAGTCTGCTGCGGCAGTGCTGTCTGCGGCGCTTACTGCGGTGGTGTCCTGAATGTTGCCGGAATTCTGTTCATTCTGGTCTGTTGTATCAGAAACTACAGTATTTTCAGGCTGGGCTTCGTTTTCATTTTCGTCGGCCTCATTCTTAGCCTCATTTTCAGTCTGTGTATCAGCATCCTTGGCCTCGGACTCAGTCTCCTCTACCTCCATACTAAGAATGCGGGCGTAGCGCAGGGATGCAAAATCTTCTTCATCCGTTGCATCATCTGCAGAAATTTTTCTGGATACCACGGAAATCTTGCCTTCCATCTCAGGGAACATTCCAAGGATGTAGTTCTTCAGATTCTCCACGCGGTCCTTTGAAAGGCGCTCATTTACCTTTGCAGGGCCTTCAGGTGATGCAGAACCCTCAAGAACCAGGCTCTTTACGTTACCTGCCCTGAGGATGCGGATAAGTTCCTTCATAGAAGCGTCATTGCCCATATAGGAAGGACGGATGAAATCCTCAGAAGTGGCGTAGAACACTGTAGGAAGGCCATTTTCAATAACCTTAACAGTCTTCTCAGCGGCCTTTTCAGGAGCCTTGCCCTCATTTTCTGAGATTTCAGAATTAGCGTGTGATTCCTCAGATTTTGCGGAATTTTCAATTCTCAGCTCGATAACTGCGTAGCGGAGTTGCTTGAAATAATTTGCGTAGAGGCTCTTGTACTGGGGAAGAGCGGCAAGTTTTGCCTCCTTGACATCAAGATCATCACTGCTGCCGATGATCTCAAGGACTGCATCACGGACACTGTCCTGAAGGCGGGAGTCAGAGATCACGGATTCACGGAGTTCTGTCCAGGCTTCCTCACCGGGGTGGAGTTCAACGTTGACGGAAGGATTGATCCTGTTGAGGAAGGACTCCATAGCCTTGGCCCTGCGGAGGGAGAGGTTGCAGTTGTATGCCAGATTTCCTTCAGGGGATGAGAAGGAAGTGACGGAAACCTTTGCGTCTGCGGGGAGAGAAGTGATAGCGCTGCTAATAACTGAAAGCTGGGCGGCGTTGTTGCGGTATCCCACCATCACGGAATCCGAGTCAAACGGGAAGAGAACCTTCACACGCGTCACATTATCCTGCGCGCGTAAAGAAAAAACGCTCAGAAGGAGCATAACAAGGCACAGTGCGAGCTTTTGGCCCGCAGCGCTTGCTGCTTTTAGGATGTTATGAGCGTAAGTTCTCAATTTTCAGTTATTTACGAAAGTTTTACCGGTATAATTCTTTCAACTTTTTTCTCTCACGTACGCGTGCGCAATGATGTAAAAGCGTGCAAATATACATCAATTTTTTGAATCTGCAAATTATTTTTTACTTTTTTTGAAAGAATTGCGTTTTTCTAAAAGATTTCGGAATACTGTGTTTTTCGCAATAAAAACGCCTTGTAGGGGCCCTGGGGGGGGGTATTTAGGGTTTTGATAATATAGTGAAACATTTCGGAGTGTTTCGGTTGAGCACCACAGCGCAACACACCATTATTTTACGCGTTTCTACAAAGAGTTTTTTACGTTTTTGCAATCTTTTTATTTTTTCTAAAACGTTAATTTTTCTAAAAATAGAATAATTTGTTATTGTTTTCAATATCTGCTTCTGGGCTTATTCTGTCTGCTTTTCTCCTTTATCTTTATACCTTATTATATATACGCGTGTGCGCGCGCGTGTTGTGGGGAGTATTTTCAAGCACTGTGCCAAACTGTTTTGCTACTTTCAAAATATGCAAATTTCGTTTTGATTTCTTTTCAAGTGGTCTTTGGATCCGTTTCGTTGCGTTTCGCTTTATTATTTGATTTTCCGTCTCTATAAAAACGCCCTTATAGTGGTCTGTGGCCGTGTTTTGCCCGGATGATTATAAAAACGCAAATTTTTTCAAATAATTTTTGTTTCTTTAAAAATAATTGCTAAATTTGCAACGGATATTTATGAAAGAGACTATATGAAAACCAATATAAACATATTCCTGGTGCCTCTGGCGCTCGTTTCGCTCTCCTCCTGCCTCAAGATGGAGAACGATATGTCACTGTCGGCTTCAAAGCCCCAGAAGGTTGGCTTCGATATAGAAGTTACGCGTGAAGGTGAGTCAATCTCGCCTGAACGTACCGCCACAAAGTCTGGTCCTGCCACAAAGGCCGTGGATCAGAATGACAATATGATTGCAACAATGTCCTCTGATCTTCCATTTGGCCTTGTTGGAATTGACTACCAGACAAACTCTCTTGTACTTGACAATGTTTCCGTTTACTCTAACGGTGATTCATACAGCACTTTCTTCGAGTCCTATACCTGGGACAAGATAAAGGACAACAACATTTCCTTCAGCGCCTATTATCCCTATGTCCACAATGTGACTTATGAGGATGATCTCCAGGCATATCACATTCCATATACCGTGGAGGAAACTGATGCCGGCCCGCTTGTGTCAAAGACTGTTGAAATGGCTGTGAATCAGCTCAATATGATTCCCCTTGAATTCCAGCATATTACAAATGACATCGGATTCTGCGTCTGTGACGTCACTCCCTCACCGGAACTTCAGGGCCTTGTGCACCTGAGGCGGCTTGTGGCCCATAAGGTTGCATCGGCCGGCGTGTTTGTCAATGACGTTACCCTGAGCCAGGGAATCTGGCATCGTCAGGGATATTACAGGAACGTGGTGGTTTTTGAAGGGGACGCCAAGGTTGGAGTAGGCTCTGAAAATGAGAAATTTGTGGGTTACGATTCCCTTGTGGACCGTCTGGCGGAGTCTCACCGCTTCTATTCCATCCCTGATGAGATCCTTATGGGAAGACAGTATGTGGAGGTTGTCTTTGACGTGGAGGGCTTCAACCTTAACGGTTTCTACTATGAGCCCCTCAAGAACCAGACTCTCCGCTATATGATTTACGGTCTTCTCCCGGACAATGTGTTCGTTTACGGGCGCCAATATACTTTCCATATTGGCATAGACCTCAGCAGCATATACACTGAAATTACTTTTTCTCCGTCGGTAAGTGGCTGGGAAACAAAGATTTATGAAAATAATGACAATTTCTAGATGATTCTACTCTTCCTTCCCGCCGCCGCTTGCCTCTTCTGGATATTCATAATCTTCTTCTTATCCAGAAGGACAAGCACATACTGGCTGCTGACAGCATTGTCGGTAGTCCTTATGATGTATTTTGCCGCAGACGCCATATATTCCACCCCCGGAAGAAACACATATATGGTTGTTTATAGTCACATTATGTCCACGCTGGCAGGTCCCAGCGTGATTCCTCTTCTGTGGCTTTATTTTGATAAGATCCGCTGGCACAGGCGTTTCCGCCCCATTCAATACTTATGGGCGCTAATACCTATTTCCCTTTTGTTCGCAACGCTTGCCCTTACAGGGGCAATGGGTAGGGATGCCGTTGCATCTTTCCTCTGGCGTCTTTACACTGAAGGCCCCGGTATTGCCGCCCAGTACAAAGGGCAACTGGAATATGAGTATTTCCTGTGGGCTTCTCTTGGATACAGGATCATAGTGGGCGTGGAGTTTGCCGTTGCATTTGTCTACACGGTTGTGTTTATGATCAGGCACAAGATCAGTTTTATCAACGTATGGCGCTATTTCCGCAGCGGAGAAAGCGTCCGCGTGGTGGAACTTCAACTTTCCACAATGATCATAGCCGGTGTCTACATCCTCTCAAAGGTGTTTTTCTTCAAGGATATCTTCGATTCCCATCCCTGGATAGCCGTTGCCCAGGCCGTGCTTGTGTCCTCCTGGTATTTTGCCTTTATGCTGTGCTCTTTCCTTGGGGAAAAGAAGAAGGTTACCCTCATACAGGCCCAGCACGTGATGTTCTACAACTACAATCAGTCCATTAAGGGCCCCATTGTTGAGATGATGATGGAAGAACTGCTTGATGAGGCCGAACAAGATGCCCTGGTACGTTTCCAGGAAAAGATAGGGGAAACCCTCCATATGGACCAGATGACTCCAGCAGAGATGACCGCCGTGAAGGAAAAACTCTTCTCCAACGTGGCAGGATCGTGGGATGACAGCCTTCTGGCGCGTTTCCAGAACCTTATGGTCAACGAGCAACTGTTCCTGCAGCCCAGCCTCAGCCTCGGAGACATAGCAGAGCGCCTTCACACCAACAAGACGTACATCTCCAAACTGGTCAACAATACCTATAACCTGAGTTTCCCCGAACTTCTGAACACTCTCAGGATAGATTACGCGGAGCAGTATCTCCTCAATCACCGTGACGCCAAACAGTCGGAGGTTGCGCAGGCCTGCGGCTTCCTCAGCGCCTCATCATTCAATAACATTTTCAAGAAAATTACCGGCATGACTCCCAAGGTGTGGCTGGTAGCGAGGGACAGGCAGAATGCGCAGTAATCTAGATTTTTCCCAGTTCCGCATCCTTATCGTAGACGATGTTCCCCTGAACCGTGTTCTGGTGGAAAAGATGCTTGGTAACTTCAATTTCAATGTACACCAGTGTGAAAACGGGCTGGAGTGTATGAAGGAATTCTACTATCAGAAGCCGGATCTTGTGCTCCTTGATATACTTATGCCTCTTATGAACGGTTTTGAGGTGATAGAGGCCGTAAGGGAGAACCCCGCGTGGAAGGATGTGAAGATAGTTGTCCTGTCTGCTCTGAACTCAAATGAGGACATTGTAAAGGCGTTCAATCTTGGCGCCGACGATTTCATCACAAAGCCCATAGTGATGGATAAACTTCTTAACACCGTTGCCAAGCATCTGGGGCTTCCGCTAACGGATGTTTCAAAATAGAAAACAGGTTACAAAAATATAACCCGCTTATAAAGCCCTGTCTGACAGTCAGTTAACTCAGACGGGGCTTTTTCAATTTGTCTTTATCGCGTACGCGGGAGAACATTATTACCGCTTTTCGGTTATTTTTGTAAGAGTTAAACTATGAGCAGAAGAATTTCACAGGCCTTTGCGCGTCTTCTGACGGCATTTTTGCTTACGTTATCTTTTTCGCAGGCGGGCCTTTCCCAGGACTTTTCCATCCGTACCAACCTTCTTTGGGACGCTGTAAGCGAGCCTAATATCGGCCTTGAATTTCCGCTCAGCGACAACTGGTCCATAGGCGGAAACGCGGGCCTCAAATCCTGGCCCCGCTGGCTTGCCTGGGACTGGGATCAGGAGAATCCGCTCATCTGGCGCAACTACGCCGTGGTTCCGGAAGTGCGTTACTACCTGGATGAGGTTTACAAGGGCGTCTTCTTTGGCGCAGATGCCGTTTATACGCATTTTAACGTGAGCGCAGTGCCCACTCCCTTCCATATGTACCCTGACGCTGAGAACCATCGCGTACAGGGTTCCTACTGGGCCGGCGGCATTTTTGCCGGTTACGCCTGGTGGCCCTGGCAGCACTGGAGGCTGGAGGTTGAGGCGGGGGCGGCTATCGGCCTTGCAGCTTATGACAAGTACGACTGCAAGCACTGCGGCACAAAGGTAGGGGAGGAAAGGATCCCCGCCGTGGTTCCTAAACTCGCCCTCAACGTTGCTTATAACCCCGTGGCAAGGGATAAGCGCAAACCCCGCAGCAAAGGCTCCTACGTTATTTCCGGCACGGACACCATTACGGTCATGACTCCTCCCGTGGTGTTTACGGTTCATCTTCAGGATGTGGCGCGCCCTCAGACGGAGGGAGACCGCGTAGCGAAGGAGGATTCCTGGGTAATGCCGATCGGCAGGTATCGGCCCCTTGATTATCTAACGCGTCCTGGAATTGACAACATCCAGTACGTCCGGTTCCCCGTGGACAGCTGGGAACTCAATACAAAAGACGCCTCCAACGCAAAGGTCCTGGAGCGCCTTACAACTGCCATCAACCGCATCAAGCAGGATGAAGCCACGGACGAAATGCTCATTTCCATAGTGGGCCTGGCGTCCATCGAAGGCCCCCAGGAGCGCAACGACACCCTGTCCCTCAGGCGTGCAAAGGTTGTGGCCGATTACCTCAACCGTGAAACAGGCGTGAGCCGCCGCTTCTTTGAGACAATAGGGAAGGGAGAGGCCTGGGACTGGTTCAAGGCCCAGTTGGAGGCCCAGCCGGACGGCCGTGAGAGGCTTCTGGACATACTCTACAATGAGCCGGACCCTGACCGCCGTGAGGCTCTTATTAGGGCCGATTCCGGGCTTTATGAGGACGTGAAGGAGAATTTCCTTGCCGATCAGCGAAACTCCGGATACATCCGCATCTACTACGGAAACGCCCCGGATCCGGTTACGGAAGAGTACAACAAGGATGTGATTCCTCTCCTGAAGTCTAAGCGTTATGCGGAGGCGGTAAGGAAGTTCGATGAATCCCCGGATCTCAAGAAACGCGCCCTTCAGGACGCAGAGGCTGCAAACGCCTACGGCATAGCCCTTTACTTCACCGCCCTTGACAACAAGGATGGGGAGAAGGAAAAAGAGGCCATAGAAATGATACAGTCCGCCGCCCGAAACGGCTCCGAGGCTGCGGCGGAGAATCTTAAGGGAATAGAGACCTACGGCCCCGCCCGAAAGGAATTCGAAGCCTGGCAGGAGTTGATGAAAGAGGAGGAAGCGCTATGAGAAACACGCTGAAATATGCCCTCATAGCGGTATCGGCCCTACTTTTCACCGGCTGCGTGCTGGTGGACCAGGATATGAGTGACTGCGAGACAGACTATACGCTGGATTATGAACTGAGGCTTGTCACCAATATGACAACGGAACTCCAGACCCAGCTCAGTATGGCGGCCGATGTCAACGTTTCCGCCGCCCTGAAGCAGTATATGTCCGGAATCTTCACTGATTACGCCCACGACGTAAACCTGTCTTTCTACGACGTCTACGGGGATTCCCTCCGCCTTCACAACGAGCACCACATAATGGACGCCAACCAGTCCAGTTACACGCTCTTCATCCCCGTGAGAAAGTATATGCACATTGCAATAGCAAACATTGACGACAATCCCCAGGTAGGGCTTGAAAAAGATGAACTCTGCCACACTTCCCGCCTGTTCCAGCCAATACGGGACACCGTGGAATCCCACAGCACGGGCGTTTTCACGGCCCGTCTCCCTATGGACATAAAGGAAGGCGAAGACCAGCAGTTTGACGTGAAACTGTATATGGCCAACTGCGCCACCGCGCTGGTGCTGGACACCCTTGGGAGCCATATCAAGGACATAGACGTGTATGCTACCGGCTTTGCCACGGGCTTCAGCCTTGCCGACAGCACATACAGGTATGAATATACGCCGGTGGTAAAGGCAAACAGGCTTGCCGTGGACGGGGCCGATTCTCCCCTTTGCTTTACCACGGTCACATTCCCTTCCAAGGACGTGCCCGCTTCCAAGGTTACCATAGAGTCGCCGGAAGATTTTGTGACGGATGCGTCCGAAACATCCCTCTGGCAGTACAGGGTGTACTGTCACCTTGATGACGGAACGGTTACGGAAACCATACTTGGTGTGAAACTTCCGCTCCAGGCCGGTCAGTTAAAGGTGGTGAAGGCAGCCATCCAGAACGACGGCGCCTGCGTGCCCATGGCCCCCTGGGTGGGCTCTCTGGTCACCCTTGACTGGATAGACCAGCCCGGCTGGGAAGTTGATTTTTAAGCGAAACTACTACGAAACTAACAATAATTTCTAATAACAAAGCGTATGAAAAAAATCTTCAGTTTTCTCCTTGTAAGCGCAGCGGTGCTTGCAATGGCAGCCTGCCAGAAAGAACAGCAGGCAGTGGACACTCCTGAAAACGGAGTGAAGGAGGTGACAACGCAGTTTGTGCTTAACATTGCTGCTGCTCCCACCACCAAAATGCCGGCTGTTGCCGTACAGCAGGCCAACAATTTCCGCGGTATCCAGGATGTCAAACTCTACACCTACAAGTCCGGTGTGACTTCCGGCACCCCCTATG
>JAEEGL013195760.1_pt1 | contig 22200 bp, 24 predicted proteins | sample 9134231 | NCBI WGS metagenome assembly JAEEGL01 (sample SAMN16246548, study PRJNA631951) | gut metagenome | biome: gut microbiome; feature: rumen; material: fiber-attached | host: Bos | place: Iran: Karaj | collected 2018-10 | reverse complement strand
ATTCAAATTCATGGTTAGATAGTTCATCGCCCGTAAGGCTATTTTTTATCTGGATCGTATAACCTGCAGCGGATGCATAGTTGTTCGAAGTGCCAATTAGGGCAAAAACGGCAACAAAAATACCAGTAATAATAATTTTCTTCACACCTATTTTTTTCATTTTTTTGGAGTTGTTCCTTATTATGTATTTAATTTAATATTTCGCAGCTCCAACACTCTCTTATTAATATAATATTCCTACAGAAACAAAAAGACAATAGCAGTTTAGTAGATAGGTTATATAAAGAAAATCTTAAAAAATAAACTCCGAATTTAATATCAATATAGATAAAGTAATAAAGATGCTTGTTTTGCATGGGCTAGGCGAAGTTATTATTGGCGATATTACGCCCTTCGATAATATTACTCCGGAAGAGAAGTAGAGAGCATATGGCTATGGAAAAAGTTATCGGTGACCTTATCAAGAAAGAAGAGTATCTTGCATTGCTAAATGAATTTGACGAAAGAAAAACAAAAGAATCAATTTTTGCCTACCATTGCGATAAATTAGAAGCTGATATACAAGCTAAAGTTTATCAAGATATGGGGTTGTCGACGTTCTATAGATGATAAGGAGAATGTAGCGATTTTAAAAGACGATAAAATTCAGAAAAGCATTCGGGACGGCGCGGATAGCGTATTTGATATATGGTATGCATGGGATAAAGAAAAATTTAAAGACGACAAAAATTTTATGGCAATCTTGAATTATATTAGAACAACAAATACACAGAGCATTAACTAGCCAAAATACTTCTGTTTCAATTCTTCTTCTAATTCTTTACATCTCGCTTTATCCATCGCAGCTATATCTTTATATGGATTGTCAATTCCTAATTCCTCGTATTTACCAAAAGCCATTGTATGGAATGGCAGTAATTCGATATTTTTAATATTCTTAATTTTTCTGAGATATTTAGCGAGATCGTTAATGTAATTTTTATTATCATTAATGCCGGGTATAATAACTTGCCTAATCCAAACTTCTTTGCCGCTTCTATTCATTAAGTTGATGAACTTTTCCGCTCTGTCAAAATAATTTTTTTGCGTAATATTTTCATATCCTACTGGATCTATGCCTTTTATGTCAAACAGAATCAAATCCACTAACTCCAATAGATTTTCGATGCCGTCAAAACCAATACCAGCCGTATCTAAAGCAATATGAATATTTTCTTCTTTAAGTTTCTTACATAATTCAATCAAAAACTCATTATGTAAAATTGGTTCTCCGCCAGAGAAAGTCACACCGCCATTCTTCCCAAAATAAGGCTTACTTCTTAAAATTTTCTGGAATAATTCGTCTACGGTGTAATTTACTTCTCCTTGGGTCTGCATCTCGGGATTGTGGCAAAATTTGCATCTTAAGCAGCAGCCATTAAAGAAAATCGTAGTACGTATGCCTGGCCCATCTACGGTTGAAAAGGATTCAATTTTGTTAACTGACGCTTTCATGCCATTTTTTCATGGAAGGTTCTTGAGATTACCTCTTCCTGTTGTTTTTTAGTTAATCTATTGAATCTTACGGCATAGCCTGATACGCGGATAGTAAGTAAAGGATATTTCTCCGGATTTTCCATTGCATCAACTAACGTTTCTCTATTTAGAACGTTAACATTAAGATGATGTGCTCCTTGCACAAAATATCCATCCATCATTTGGACAAGATTATCAATTTGTTCTTGTTTTTCTTTTCCCAATGCTGCAGGGATAATTGAAAAAGTGTTAGAAATGCCATCTCTACAACAATTAGCCCAATCTAATTTTGCTACCGAATTTAAAGATGCAATTGCGCCACTTGCGTCACGTCCATGCATTGGATTTGCGCCCGGCGCAAATGGTACGCCGGCCTTTCTACCGTCTGGCGTTGCGCCAGTATTCTGGCCGTAAACGACATTTGAAGTAATGGTTAATACAGATAAAGTTGGCACCGCATCACGATAACATGGATGCAATGCTAATTCATGATAAAACTTTTCTAACAATTCTTTACCGATTTCATCCACACGATCGTCATCGTTGCCATATTTCGGAAAATCTCCTTCGATCTCAAAATCTATCGCTATACCGTTTTCGTCTCTTATAGGTTTAACTTTAGCGTACTTGATTGCGGACAGGGAATCGACCGCCACTGAAAAGCCCGCCACCCCATATGCCATCAAACGACGTACATCAGTGTCGTGTAATGCCATTTGGATTGCTTCGTAGGCATATTTATCATGCATGTAATGGATAATATTCATCGCCTCGCTGTAAATTCTGGCAACTTTTTCTAGCATTTTCCAATAGACAGCCTTAACCTTCTCGTAATCTAAATATGTATCCTTGTTTTTCTCAAAACCATCAACTACAACTTCCTTTTGAAGTTCATCTATACCACCATTAATTGCATACAATAATGCTTTAGCCAGATTACATCTTGCACCAAAAAATTGCATATCTTTGCCCACGCGCATAGCAGATACGCAGCAAGCAATTGCGTAATCGTCCCCCATAGATGGACGCATTACGTCGTCATTCTCGTATTGAATAGCATCCGTATCGATTGAAACCTTGGCGCAATATTTTTTCCATGGCTCCGGTAGATCCTGCGCCCACAATACTGTCATATTTGGTTCTGGCGAGCTTTCGAGATTTTCAAGCGTATGAATAATACGGAACGAGGTTTTATTTACCATTGTTTTGCCGTCGACAGTCATACCGCCAAGCGAGCAGGTTACCCAAGTTGGATCACCAGAAAACAGCTCATCATAATCCGGAGTTCTTAAATGTCTAACGGCTCTCAATTTAATTACGAAATTATCAATTATCTCTTGTGCCTCTTCTTCGCTTATCGCTTCTTCTTTAAAATCGCGTTCAAAATAAATATCAAAGAATGCGTCCACTCTACCCAGCGACATAGCTGCGCCGTTGTCTTCTTTAACAGCTGCAAGGTATCCAAAATAAGTCCATTGCACTGCCTCATGCGCATTTTTAGCCGGCAGGGAAATATCAAAACCATAACTTTGCGCCATATCTTTAAGCTCTTGCAGAGCTTTATACTGCATGGCGATTTCCTCGCGCGTACGAATGGTTTTTTCATCCATTACATCAATTTTCATTTCATCCCACTCTTTGCGCTTTTCGGCCATTAGTCTATCTACGCCGTATAAAGCAACTCGCCTATAGTCGCCAATGATCCTGCCGCGCCCATATGCATCCGGTAGACCAGTTAATAATCTTGCATGTCGCGCTTTTCTGATCTCGGTAGTATAAGCATCAAAAACTCCATCGTTATGCGTTTTAACAAGATTGGTTTTAAAGAAATGATCGAGATTTTCATTCATCTTGTAGCCATAAACATCCAGTTCTTTATAAACTAATTTCAATCCACCTTTCGGTACGATACAACGTTTACCTAACTTGTCGGTTTGTATACCTACAATCACATCGTCATCATCTGAAATATAACCAGGTTTAAAAGCGTTAATCCCGGCGGGCGTATCTACGTCTATGTCGAGTACGTGTTTTTTTACTTCTTCTTTACAAGTGTCTTCAAAAACTTTAAGAATTTTCTTAGTTTTTTCTGTCGGGCCAGCTAAGAAACTCTCGTCGCCGTCATACGCCTTGTAATTTTTTTTAATAAAGTCACTGACATTTACTTCTTTTTGCCAATCCCCACCGCTAAAATCGCGCCAGGCTTCATCATTGTCTCCTGCTTTTTTCCAATTTGTCCAATCGTGTTTTTCTTCCATTTTTTTCCTCACTAAAATGCTAATGTATATATTAGCATATCTTTAAACTAATTATTCTTAATGCCGCCAAAACGACGATCGCGCGAAGTATATTTAATTATCGCTTTATCAAAATCTTCCTCATGAAAATCTGGGAACTTAGTTTTTGGAAAATAGAATTCTGCGTAAGAGTTTTGCCACAATAGGAAGTTGCTCAAACGCTCCTCGCCACTCGTGCGTATCATAAAATCAACGTCTGGCAAATCTTGATAAAGATATTTTCTAAAATCCTCATCTGAGAGATCTTCTATTTTCGCATCTGATTTAGCTATTTTCTTTACGGCGTCCATGATTTCTGCTCGCCCGCCATAATTCATACAAAAATTTACGATTCCGCCAGTATTATTTTTTGTTGCCTCCACTAGCTCATCGCGTGCCTTTAGCACGACTTTAGGCAAAGGGTCATCACGCCCAGAGAAAACGACTTTTATATTATTTTCCATAAAGGATTTAAGCTCTTTTTTGTACATCAAAACAAAAAGATCCATTAAGTGCCCCACTTCGTCTCTCGCTCGTTTAAAATTTTCGGTCGAAAAAACATATAAACTTAATACTTCTACACCTCGCGACATAATGTACGGCACAAGCTTGCATAGGTTGTCAAAACCAGCATCATGTCCTTTGAGTCGCGATAACCCGCGTTCTTTTGCCCAACGTCCGTTGCCGTCAACTATTATTGCTACATGTTTTGGTATTTTAAGTTTTGAGTAATCAATTGTATTATCCATCTGTTCATAATTATATATCGAAATACATAATAAGAAACACTCATCTATTAAATAAGGCTTAAGTTTTAAAACATTTTACTAAAATGCTATTATTACAGATGGTCATGGATAAAGAAAATAACCAATCCAAAGAGTTCATGCAATCTTTTATTAAAGAGATGCAAACACAGCAGTTAGACCCCAATCCAGCTAAAATAAAAAATCATAAAAAAAGAAAAATAATTATTACAGCGTCGATCATTGTTGTTATCTTTGTAATGGTGACAATTATTATATTGATTAGCCTCAAGCAAAGTAATAACAGAGTCAATGTTTCTAATACTACTGTTAATTCTAAAGAAGATGATACGTCAAATAGCAAACAGTCTAACGACTATTTTGAAGAAATTGACGAACCGCCAATTGATGAAGAATCTCAGCCGACTTATCAGTATTGGGAAGTTTATGATATGGTTGCAAATGCGAATGATTATCAAACAGAAGAAAAAATAATAGATGAGTATTTTGATCAAAAAGCAGCAATATTAGATAAGAAAGACATTAGCTCCAATATTTTATTGATGTCTGAAAAGGCTTTAGTTTTGTCATATCATGGCAACCAAGATCGTGCTAAGGCGACAATTCAATTAGCAGCCTCTAATATGAATGGGGCTTCTTTAGAATCTAGACTGTATGTTTGTAGTTCTATCAGCATGATTTCTGCAGAATCCGAAGATGCAACTTTTGTCAATAATTATGAAGAAATTTGTAAAGAGGTGCGCAATGAAAAAAATAATTAATAAAAAAATATTAGGATTCTTGATGCTAATTTGTTGTATGTCCTTGAGCCAAATTTTGATAGCAAAATCTGTTTATGCAGACTGTCAGGAAGGTTATGCAGAAACAGTTATTCTAAATTGTGTTGAAACCGAGAATGGGTGTGGTCTTTTCATGATTATAAATATCGTTTTAACAGTCATCACGGCTGGAGTTACCGTCCTGGGGATCTTAGGGATCGTAATTTCCAGCATTATGTATGCATCCGCCAGGGATAATGAAGATCAAGTCGCAAAAGCTAAAAAACGTATTATGGAAGTAATTATAGGTTTAGCGTTGTGGGTATTTCTATATATAATAATCCAATTTTTATTACCAGGTGGCTTTATGAATAATACTCAAACCTGCAAAATAATTCCTCCAATGACGGCTGCTGAAATTCGCGCCAGAAATAATGAGATTAATAAAAAAAGTAATGACAAAATGATGGAGCAATTACGTTCCGGTCAGGAAAATGACAACAAAAACAGTGATAGTCAGAAAATTGGTAAGGGTGCAGAGGCTAAACAAAATGCTATTAACGATAAGGCAATTAAAATAGCAAACAGCGGCGCAAACAATTATGTCAAAACAGCTAGATCGGTAGGTGTAACAAGGCGCCGAGCTATGTGTTGTGGCTGCTATGTCAGTACGGTTATAAGAAGCTCAGGAATTAATAAAAATTTTCCAACTTCATCCATAAGAATTTATGATTATTTCAAAAAACATCCTAATAAATGGCAAAAACAGCCAACCGGTAAAAAGAGTTGTCAAGTTGGGGATGTGATGTTGTTTTCAAAGGGCGATTGTCCATCAGACCAACGAGAAGCATGCCACTCGGCTATAGTTGTCAATAAGAATGGAAAAAAGGCGCAAGCAGAAGCATCATTGAGCTCATATCCAAAAATCAAAAACGGCCTTCATACATACGGCAATCGTGATATCACTTGCTATCGTTATATCGGCAATTAAAAAAACATTTATGCTATAATTATTTTAATATTTTAAAGGAGGAATATGAGTACAATATTAATCATTATTATTGCTGTTGTAGTTGTATTGCTATTGATAGTTTTAGCTTGTTACAACGGCCTAGTAAAAGTTAACGAACGTGTTAATGAGGCGTGGTCAGACATAACTGTGCAGCTTAAATATCGTGCTGACCTTATCCCAAACCTTATAGAGACAGTAAAGGGTTACGAAAAGCACGAAAAAGAAGTTTTCTCGGAAGTCACCGAAGCACGTTCTGCTTCCCTTGGCGCTAAAACTGTTGATGCCGCTGCTAAAGCTGAGACCAAGATGAACAATGCGCTTTCCAAAATTATGGCAATAGCTGAGGCGTATCCAGAACTTAAGGCTAGCGAGAATTTCAAAACTCTTCAAAATCAGCTTCAAGACATCGAAGACAAAATTCAAGCCGCCCGTCGTTTTTATAACGCTAGCGCAAAAGATCTTAATACTAAGATTAAACTTTTCCCAACCAATTTAATTAATAGTCTTTTCTTACACTTTGAAAGTCGTGACTACTTTGAGGTAGAAGAAGCCGAAAAAGCCAGAATAAAAGACGCTCCAGAAGTTAAATTTTAATATTATCGATCAGGATTAAAAATGTACAAGCAAATCGCAGCGAATAAGCGCAATACAATTCTTTTAATTTTGGGTTTTGTATTATTTGTTGGCGCAATCGGTGCGCTATTCGCTTATTATTATCAAGACTGGACTATCTCTATTTCTACTATTGTGATCGCGGCTATTTATGCTATTATTCAATACTTCGCCGCATCAAAAATAGCAGTCATGAGCACCGGTGCTCAAAAAATCACCAAAAAAGATAATCCGCGGCTTTACAATACAGTAGAAAATTTATCTATTACTGCCGGTCTGCCGATGCCTGAAGTTTGCATCATTAACGATTCAGCCCCAAACGCTTTTGCTACTGGACGCGATCCGGAACATGCCGTGGTAGCTGCTACCACTGGATTGTTAGACCTTATGGATGACACAGAATTAAAAGCCGTTATGGCTCATGAAATGTCGCACGTTAAAAACTACGACATCCGTGTTTCTATGATTACTTTTGGTTTAACATGCGTAATTAGTTTTCTTGCAGACGCTGGCATTCGCATGTTGTATTTTAGTGGCAACGATCGCGATCGTGAAGGCGGTGGCCTATTCAGTCTGATTGCAATTCTAGTAGTGTCACTCGTAGCTCCTCTCGTATCATCCATAACGCAAATGGCCGTATCTAGGCAACGCGAGTTTCTAGCGGACGCTGGTTCTGTCCAACTTACGCGTTATCCTAAGGGCATGATATCCGCTCTCCAAAAACTAGATAAAAATACTCGCCCAATGCAGCGTCAAAGCGCCTCTACTGAATCAATGTATATTACTAATCCTTTAAGCAAAGGTTTTTTAACTAACTTGTTGTCCACCCATCCTCCTATTGAAAAAAGAATAGAAAGGTTAGAGAATGCGTTCTAAAACAAAGAAAAATGTTGATAAAAAAACAACACAACCTAAAGAAAAAGGTAAATTTAAGGAAGGCTATACTTCCGCCAAGCAAAAAACTAGCAATAAAATCTGGCAAAAAAAATCCAACCGTGTAAAACTCCATCACTCATTCAAGCGTTCGTATCGCGAAGATTATAATCGCCCCCTACGCGTACCAGGTTTAATGCATCATGCTATGACTACATTGAGGTTACTAGTAAAACATTGGCGCATTTTTGTTCCATTAACCTTGCTAATAGTATTTGCTAATGTCTTTCTAGTAGGCCTAATGAGCCAAGAAAGTTATAAAACATTTCAGACTAATTTAGATGATTCTATTGAAGAATCTGGCATTGCAAATGTTGGTAAAGTCGCCAAAGCTAGCTTGATTCTTATTTCTACTATTACGACTGGCGGTTTGAATAATGGTATGAGTGAAGCCCAGCAAATATTCGCCGTTTTACTATTTATTATAGTTTGGCTCGTTACTATTTACTTGCTCAGGCATATCCTTGCTCAGCACAAAGTTAAATTAAGGGATGCATTATATAATGCGATGTCTCCCCTAATTCCTTCATTAATGGTTTTTGCAGTGTTGGTTTTGTACCTTATTCCAATTTTCATTTTCATTATATTTTATTCTGCGGCCGTTACTACAGAATTCCTCAATACGCCATTTTACGCTTGCCTATTCTGGGTATTTGCATCGCTTCTGATTCTCTTGTCTTTATATTTAGTGCCAAATGCATTATTGGCGCTAGTAGCTGTTTCTGCTCCAGGCATGTATCCTATGTTGGCACTTCGTACCGCAACAGACCTAATGCAAGGACGCCGTATCAAATTTATCGTTCGCCTTATCTTTGTATCATTCTTCTTGGCAGTATTTTGGATTGTAATCATGGTGCCAATTATCTTACTCGATCAATGGTTGAAATCTATATGGGGATGGGCCGAATCGATACCTGTTGTTTCATTTATGCTACTACTCATGACGGTCATGTCGGCTATTTACTTTACTGCCTATATTTATCTGTTTTACCGAAGGATGCTTGATGATCCAAACTAATGAAATACCAGAGTCTGTTATTGAACGCGTAAAAAAATTACGTCAACTCATTGACGATTATAGATATCATTATCATGTGCTTGACGAATCAATAATGTCGGAAGCTGCGGCAGATAGCCTGAAGCATGAACTAGCTCAATTAGAAGAACAATATCCCAGCTTAATAACACCAGACTCTCCTACTCAAAGAGTGGCCGGTGTTGCCCTAGATAAATTTTCAAAAGTAACGCACAAGGAACGTATGATCTCTTTAGCTGATGTTTTTAGCAAAGAAGAGATTTCCGATTGGTTAGAGCGCATCGCAAAACTTGGCGCAAAAGGAGCTGAACTTTTTGTAGATATCAAGATGGATGGCTTGGCTATGTCTATTACTTATGAAAACGGACTATTAAAACAGGCAGTCACGCGTGGTGATGGCAGAGTAGGCGAAGACGTGACTATGAATGTTCGTACCATTGAGAACGTTCCATTATCTATTCCAGAAAAAGGACATGTAGAAGTCCGTGGTGAGATAGTAATTTTCAAAGAAGATTTCAATAAATTAAACGAAAAACAACGTCAACTAGGAAAACCAGAGTTTGCTAACCCGCGAAATTTAGCAGCTGGTAGCATACGACAGCTAGATCCTAAAATTGCCGCTGCGCGGCCATTGCGTTTTGTAGGATACGACTTAGTCTCACCAGATCTATCTAAAAATTCCGAGGCTTATGATCAACTAAAAGAATGGGGATTTAGAATTTCAAATCAGCAGAAAATATGCAAAAATCTTGAAGAGGCTTATGGATTTATCGAACATTTAGGCGAAACAAGGTCTACATTACCGTTCAATACTGACGGCGCCGTTATTAAAATAAATGATCGTACTCTCTATAAAAAATTAGGCATCGTTGGAAAAACACCACGCGGTGCAATAGCTTTTAAATATCCAGCAGAAGAATCCACTACCGTTATAAAAGATATTTTAATTTCGATTGGGCGCACAGGTGCAGCCACGCCGGTCGCAATCTTTAATCCAGTCAATGTAGCCGGCACTACAGTGCAGCATGCGTCACTTCATAATGCGGACGAAATCGCTCGTCTAGATGTCAGAATAGGTGATACCGTAGTTATATATAAAGCTGGCGATATCATTCCGCAAATCGCTCGCGTTTTGACAGAATTGCGTCCGGCCCAGTCGCAACCTTTTGATTTTGAAGCCGCCTTAGTCAATCAATATCCAGAGTTAGAATTTGAACGTCCGGCCGGTGAAGCGGTTTACCGCGTCAAGGGTAGTAGCGCGAATGAAATGATTAAACGTAGTATTGAATATTACGCAAGTAAATCGGCCCTAAACATTGAAGGCTTAGGATCCAAGAATGTCGATCTATTGGTAGATAGCGGTCTAGTATCTAATATTTCAGATTTATATCGTCTTCAGGTTTCGGACCTAATAAAATTAGACCGTTTTGCAGATGTGAGTGCTAAAAAGTTGATAGATAATATTCAAAATTCTAAACATCCAACCTTACCACGCTTCATAACCGCACTTGGCATTCGCCATGTGGGTGGGCAAACGGCCATAGATTTAGCCTATCATTTTAAATCCATAGAAAAACTTTCAGAAGCCTCCGTAGATGATCTCTTAGAAATTGACGGTATTGGTGAAATAGTTGCTGATTCTATAGTCGCTTGGTTTTCCGATGATGATAACATTAAGCTCTTAAGCGACTTAAAGGAGCTTGGGGTTGATTCAGTTTTTTCTGATAATTCACACGGTAAGCTCGCAAACTTATCATTTGTCGTGACAGGCACTTTAGATAATATGGGCCGCGATGAAGCAGCTGAGCGTATTCGTAGTCTTGGTGGTACTTTCCAAAGCTCTGTTAGCCAGAAGACTAATTATCTGGTCGCCGGGCACAACACCGGACAGTCGAAGCTTAAGAAAGCACAGGCCTATGGGGTTGAAATTATCGACGAAGCTAAATTTATGGAGTTAATTGGTTGATGTCTGACGCTTTTGAAGTCCGTAATTATGATGTCCTAGTTAAACCAGGATCAAAGAAAGGTCCCCTCGTAGAAATGACTAGCGAAGATAGCTTAACTGTGTATATTCCAGAGCGTCCACATGATGGAGAAGCAAACTCGGCGTTAATAAAACTTTTATCAAAATATTTCCACGTCTCAAAATCTCAGATTGAGATTGTTCGCGGCGAAAAATCAAGACAGAAGAACATCAATATATATTTTAATTAAATATCAGATAACAACTGCGAGCAGTGTCAACTTATAATATAATATTTTTATGAGCAATTTATTCTTAATTACCAACCCGGGCAGTGCTTCCCGTAAATACGCACTTTATGACGGTGATGATCTAATCGCCGAATTACATTTTGAATACGAAGACGGTTCTGTTATCTGCGCCCTGCGCGATGATGATGGCAAAAAAGATATCCCTGTAGAAATAGACAGTCTTACGGATGCCGTAGATCAACTGGACGATATCCTAGAAAATGAAGGCTATATAAGCCAAAAGAATCAACTTGCCGCCATCGTTGCTCGTATGGTTGCGCCAATGGAATATTTCGTTCAGAATCGTATTGTTGACGATGAGTTTATGGAGAACTTGGAAATCGCCAAAAAACGCGCACCACTCCACGCTCCTGTAATCGCTACCGAAATTGAACGATTGCACGAAGCCTTCCCAGAAACCAAAATTATTTCCATATCAGATATGACCTTCCATTGGGATAAGCCAGACCTAATGAAATACTATGCTTTTGATCCAGAAGTAGCTGACAAATTTGGTATTAAGCGTTATGGTTTCCATGGTTTATCATATGACTTTGTAACAGATTATCTTAAAGGCAAAGACCTCCTAGCTAAGCATACAGTTATAGCGCACTTAGGATCTGGCTCGTCGGTATCAGCAATTTTCGAAGGCAAGTCTATGGACAACACCATGGGCTATACGCCACTAGAAGGGCTTTGCATGTCTACGCGCGCTGGCGATATGGACGTAGCCGCCGCATTAGCTTTAAAGAGAGAGCTAGGTTTTGAGTCTGATTCGGAACTTGAAATTTATCTTAACAAAAAATGTGGTCTACTTGGTCTTACTAGCGGTGTTACTGATGATATGCGCGAAGTTATCAAGGGTCGTGACGAAGGTGAGAAAAAAGCTACCTTTGCTCATTCCATGTTTGTTTATCGTGCACAATGTGGCATCGCAAAAATGGCTGCCACTATGGGGGATATTGATGCCTTGGTGTTTACGGCTACTATCGGTGAGCGTTCCGACGAAATACGTCGCAGTATTGTTGCAAAGCTTAAGTATCTCGGTTTTGAACTCGATCAAGACAAAAACAAAGACCCAGAATTTGATGGTCGTCATGCATTAATCTCAGCAGAAAACAGTAAACCAATTTACGTAGTTAAAACCAATGAAACTTCTGCCATGATTCGTCGTGCTCAAGAACTACTTCAATCCTAAAAAAAGAGATACAATACTTTTCTCTCTGCTATACTTAAAGTATGAAGAAAAGGAAGCCAGGTGTTAAACCAGTCATTAATCGTCGTGCTAGGTATGACTATGAATTGTCGGATGAAATTGAATGCGGCATGGCTTTGACTGGAAAACAAGTGCGTTTAATCCGCGATCACCATGCTCAGCTTAAAGGTACTTATGTTACTATTCGCAATAATGAACTTTGGTTAGTTAACTTAACTCTTGGCTCAGAATCTACAGAGGATATCAAATTATTAGCTACTAAAAAACAAATTGCTCATTTTCAACAGGCGAAAGTCGATGGCAGAACCATTGTTCCGACACAATTATATCCAGAACGACGTTATATCAAACTGAAAGTTGCAATAGGCAAAGGTAAAAAGAAATACGACAAACGCCAAGCCATTAAAGCACGTGATATATCCCGCGAAATGCATTAACGTGATGTATAATTAAAGCATTATTAATTAAGAGGAGTTATTATGGAAATTTTATTAGTACTGTTTGTTATTTTTTGTATTATCGTTATTCCAGGTATCAAAATAATCAAACAATATGAACGCGGGGTTGTTTTTACGTTGGGACGTTTTACTGGCGTCCGTCAACCAGGCTTAAGAATCGTAATTCCATATATCCAAACTATGACTAAGGTTGATGTTCGTTCTACGCCAATTGATGTTCCAAAACAAGAGGTCATTACTAAAGATAACGTAACTGTCGGCGTAGATGCGATTGTGTATTTTAGAGTTATTAATCCAGATAAAGCTGTTTTGGAAACTACCAATTACCGCTATGCTACTACCAATTTTGCCCAAGCTGCTCTTCGCGATATCACGGGTAATTTTGAGCTAGACGAATTATTAAGCAAACGCGATGAGATCTCTGATCAGATAAAACAGATCGTCGACAAAGAAACGGACAAATGGGGAATTGATATCGAAAATGTAAAGCTTCAAAATATCGAACTCCCGGCAGATATGAAGCGCGCTATGGCAAAACAAGCCGAAGCAGAGCGTGAACGTCGTGCCGCTATCATCGTTGCCGATGGCGAAAAAGCTGCCGCGAAGGCGGTTTCTGAAGCTGCCAACCAGCTTGCCACTACTAAAGGCGGCTTAGAAATTCGTACACTTCAGACTTTGGAAAAAATCTCCACTGAACCAAGCCAGAAGACTGTCTTTGTCTTGCCATCCGACTTCAAAGACCTCTTTGGCAAAAGGTAAATTATTATATAGTCAAGAAGACAATTTAGGGTTATATACTCTTCTGAAGACCGTCCGCAGGCTACGACCGAGGAATAGGAGCCGTCCGCCCGTAACGACGGGCCGGACGGACTCCGGGTCTGAAGAAGAGATATATAACCCTATATTGTAATTCTTTAGGTGTTCGCATGGTATAATACACCTATATGAGAAGTTTGGCTAAAGAATTAAAATCGGGGAAAAAAGTAACTGTTGCCGGTTGGGTAAATTCACGTCGTGACCATGGCGGATTAATTTTTATCGATCTACGCGATCATACCGGTATTATCCAGCTTGTAATTGATCCAAAAGCAAAAGCTGCCTTCAAACTTGCAGAAACCGTACGAGATGAATTTGTTTTACAAGCTACGGGTAAAGTACGTGAGCGCGCAGCGGATTTAAAAAATCCGAATATTCCTACAGGTGATATAGAACTAGTCGTAGAAGAATTAGAACTTTTAAATAAATCTGAGCCACTTCCAGTTAATACTCACGATGAAGGCGTGCAGAGCGGTGAAGAACTACGCTTAAAATATCGTTTTCTTGATCTCCGCCGTCCTACCATGCAGCATTTACTAAGAGAACGCGCTAGATACTATAAATTCATGCGCGATTATATGGAAGAAAATGATTTCGTAGAAGTAACTACTCCAATTCTTGCTAACTCTTCGCCAGAAGGTGCTCGTGATTTTCTAGTTCCATCTCGTATTCATCCAGGCAAATTTTATGCTTTGCCTCAGGCGCCGCAACAATTTAAGCAATTATTGATGGTAGGCGGTTTACCTCGTTACTATCAAATTGCTCCATGTTTCCGCGACGAAGATCCTAGAGCAGACCGTTTGTATGGCGATTTCTACCAATTAGATCTCGAAATGTCCTTTGTTGAAAATGGCGAAACTGTTCGCACTACTATGGAACCATTGATCAAAAAACTCGTAACCGAATTCGCTGGCAAAAAGCTTTTGAGCGAAGATATTCCACGTCTTAGCTACGAAGATGTCATGAATCGTTTTGGCGTTGATAAGCCAGATTTGCGTTACGGTATGGAATTAATCGATCTTACTGACATCCTTAAAAACACGGATTTCAAAGTCTTTAAGACACCTTGCGTTAAAGCTATCTGTGTTGAGGGCGGTGCATCACTCAGCCGTTCGCAAATTGATTCATTTACCGATTTAGCAAAAAAAGAAGGCGCTGGTGGTTTAGCTTATATTTTGTATCAAAACGGTGAAGCCAAATCTCCAATCGCAAAATTCCTTAAGCCAAAAGAATTAGACGCTATTAAAAAAGCTACTGGCGCGAAAGATGGCGACGCCGTGTTCTTTGGAGCAGACGAAAGGGAGAAGGTAAATAAAGTACTTGGTCAACTTCGTATCGCATTTGCAGATCATTTCGGTTTGAAAGATCCAAACATCGTTGCGCTTTGTTGGGTCGTAGATTTTCCATTTTACGAATGGAATGACGGAGAAGATAGGTTAGACTTTGGGCATAATCCATTCTCTATGCCAAAAGGTGGTTTGGATGCCCTAGAGAATACTGAAGACAAATTGAGTATTGTAGCTGATCAATACGATATGGTGATGAACGGCTACGAAATTTGTTCTGGTGCTGTTCGTAACCACAATCCAGAAATCATGTATAAAGCGTTTGGTAATCTTGGTTTTGATGAAGCCTATGTTGAGGAAAAATTCGGAGGGATGTTGAGCGCATTTAAGTTTGGCGCACCGCCACACGCAGGTTGCGCCTTTGGTATCGATCGTATCTTCATGGTCTTAGAAAATACAGAAAACATTAGAGATATTATCGCCTTTCCAAAGAATGGCTCCGGTATTGACCTTATGATGAATAGCCCTTCGGTAGTAGACGAAAAATTAATTTCCGACACTCACTTAGCTCTCAAATTACCAAAGAAAAATAAGGCAAGAAAATAATTCATAAGGGCAATGCTATAATAGCTAATATGAAGAAAATAATTCCGATCATTCTCTGCGCCATCGTATTTGCTATATTTTTAGCATTTACGCCGGTATTAGCCGAGGAAGAAAACAAAGAGGTAGAGCTTACGCCAGAGCAAATCGGTCTGATCTATATGAATTGCAACTCTGCAAAAAGCCAACTCAAACGGTTACAAACTACTGATGCCAGAATAAGGGTTAATCTTGGCTCTGATTATAATACTTTATTGACTGGCTTTATGACCAACTTAAATATTCGCCTAGTTAAGAATAATATCAAAAGAGAAGATTTAATCGCTAATCAATCAGATTTTTCTACCGCAGTAGATAAATTTAAAGAGGATTATATTAGTTATTCTCAAGCCTTGGATGAAACCATCGCTACTAGCTGCAAGACTGATCCAGATAAGTTTTATCGTGAGTTAGAAAAAACTCGCACTGCAAGAAAAAAATTAAACGAAGATTATAAAAAGACCAACGAGATTTTAAATCAGCATAAGGCAGCAGTAAAAGAATTGATGGAGTCATTATGATCGAAAAATTAAAGAAGGAAGAAAAAAGAAAAAACAATATCAATCTCGGCGTCTTAGCTATTGTCGCTGCTTTAATTGCGCTCATTACTACTTCGATAAGCCTTTATATTTACAAAGTCACTGGTGATATTTATATTGATCGCTCACGTCCTGGATATATCTCAAAAGAAGAAGAAGGAAAGATCAGCGATGATAGCTCAAAGAAGACATCTGCGTATGAATTCTCTAGCGAGGGTAAAATTAATGAAAAAGTTCTTAAAAAATATTTAGAAAAATTTGAATCTGTACAAGTAAAAACACAGAGTCCAGACTCAGATTTTAACGAAACGCCACTCTCAGATGAAAGTCTAGGCATCAAGCCTGAATAGCATCAATATTGTTTCTCAGCCAAGAATCAGCTGGGCCGGCAGATAACAGAATTACGAGATAATTATTCATTAATAGTTGGTGCAATTTTTCTATTAACTCATCATTCAAATCAGCTTCTTCTGCAATATGTCCGTTTTCTAATCCGCTAATAAATTCTTTTGGCGTAATAATTTTTAGCTTTGGATCTTCTCTCGTTAAAAAGGTTGGTAGCCAAAAAAGCCTATCGGCCGACAAAAAGGCATCTTTATACGAATCTTTTATTTCTACTTGTCTAACATTTTGGTGTGGTTGGTAGACTGCAACAACGCCAGATAATTTTTCTTTTTGGACAAATTCTTTCGCCATCATTAAAGTCGCCTTAATTTCTTTCGGGTGATGAGCGTAATCTGTGAATAGGTTTTTACCTAAACATTCAAAACGTCTACCAGCCCCTGGAAACTTATTTAATTTCTCTATAATTTCTTCTTCGTCTATGTCGGGATAAATTCGCTTAACAGCTTCGAGTGCTAAAGTAGCATCTTTTCTGCGCAGATCCCCAACCAATTTTATATTAACATTCGTTTCAATGTTTTCTATCACATCGGTACTTTGTTTACGAAATTGTTCAAAAGCTTCATGATATTCGTCTCTAGTTTTGTATATATCTGCATGATCATAGTCTTCAACCGTAATAATCGACAACCATGGATTAAAGCGTAGAAAATTACGATCATACTCATCTGCTTCGTAAACAAAATACTCTGAATCTTCTATATAATCTCCCGCTTTTGCCCATTGCATTGTGGTTCCCACGATATGGCTAGCGGGATGTTTTAACTCTTGCAGAGCCCAAACTATCATAGCTGTGGTGGTAGTTTTTCCATGCGTACCAGCCACTGCTACAAGTTTTAATTTTTTTTCATCTATAAAATGCGCCAAAAATTCGTCGCGTTTACTAATTTTTATGCCGAGTTCTTTTGCTTTTTTTAGCTCTGGGTGATCTTCTGCCAACGCGGACGTATGTATGAACCAGTCAATTTCACTTTCGTCGTATACGTCTTCTAAAAATTTACCATCTTGTATGCCATAGGAAGCCTTTGCTCCTAAGTCCTCTAGATCATTGTCTATCGGTGCATTCATGTCGGAACCGTATACTTCATAACCTGCCTTAGCGGCGAGTTCCGCGAGCGGGCGAATGCCAGTACCGGCGATACCTGAAAAATAAAGTTTCATATATTTATGATACAATAAAGATAACGTTATGGGCAAAAGGGCATCAAAACAAGCTAAAGAGACGCTAAGGAAGGGATATCGTAGGTTTATCCCTCATTTTGAGTTGTGGCAGTTAGTTCTAATCCTAATCCCACTACTATTTATTACGGCTTCTTCTTTAAGATACGATCATGCTCGAATGGAAGTAATAAAGAAAACGGTTTTAGACGCAGATAAAGCTGGCAAGACAGATGAGATTAAAACTAAATTAAAAGAGTTACGCGAATACACTTTGTCTCATATCGTATTTAATACCTCATCAGAAAATGGTGATGAAAAAATTATTTTTGGTACTGGCCCAATTATGTTAACCGGACAATATCAGCGTGATGCAGAGGCGGCACTAGAGAAAGCAAAAAAAGCTGCTGCTGCCGCATCGGTTAATAATCCCAATGGTAACATTTACCAAAAGGCTGCAGATGTTTGCGATAAATTAGGTATCCAAAACGGCTGGCGTTACCCCGATCGTCCGTATATTGATTGCTTCCAATCAGAATTACAACGTTATCCAGCCACAGAAGACAGTAGTACTTTTATCCAGGCGACCATACCAGATAAATCTTTATATCGTTATGAATATAATTCACCGTATTGGACGCCTTCACTAAGCGGTTTTCTTATCCTTGCCAGCCTAATTTTAACGGTTATAGTGGCTATAAAATTCATCATTTGGTTATTCTTAGTTGTCGCCCTCTTGGCTACTCGCGGCAAATAAAATACAAAAAATCTTATTTTTCTCTTGACTATCATATAACAGGGGGTATAAGATAAAGATACAAACTAATAAGGAGGAAAGCTAAAAATGGCTTACGAACATACCAATTCTAAGGGCGTAAAATACTATCTTCACAAGTCCGAAGTAACTCTTCGTGGTGGTAGAGTCCAGACTATTTATTTCTTCACTAAGGTTGCAAAGAACGACAAAGGCACTCCTTGTGATTTACCAGCAGATCGCGAAGTTAACGAAAATCCACGCAACGGCTTCTTAACCGTTTCTCGTAAGAAATAAAAAGCTTTAGAATTGGGGAATACCTCAGCGATAGCTGAGGTATTTTGTCTCTGTGATAAAATATAACTATGACCAAATTCTATACCGACGGTAGTGCGAATCCCAATCCTGGCAATGGCGGTTTTGCGGTAATCGCTAATGATCAACCAATTGCGCTTGGGTCCGAAAAAGATTCCACTAATATTCGTATGGAAGCTAAAGCTCTCATTGCGGCGTATAACGTAGCGCAAGATGGAGATATTATATATACAGATAGCGAATTTTGGGTCAATGTGCTCACGAAATGGGCAAGTACTTGGAAAGCTAATGGCTGGACTAAAAAGAATGGCGAAATTAAAAACCTTGAATTAGTTCAAGAATTATATGATTTATATCTATCAAAACCTGACGTCGTATTAATATGGACACGTGGACATGCCGGCACAAAAGGCAATGAATTAGCAGACGAATGGGCAAATCGTGCTCGTCAAGGAGAAAAAATATGAAGAAAGTTGTAGTAAAAGCCAAATTGCATGGTAGAAGTAAATTTGTATCGATGTTTGAAAATATCGATCTAAAATTCAGTGAACCATATTGGCAGCATGATCGCATTTTTGTTACGAAAAATTATCATTATGATAGCGATGAACCACGTATTTATTTTCGTACTATCGTTAAAGACCCCAAAAAGCCAGCCACCTATGAAATTATTCTTCATCGCCACCTAGTTGACCAAGATTACGATTTATTCTTTGCCACGGGTATTAAAGACTATTCAGAAGCCGTTATGATCATGTATCAGCTTGGGTTTGACCTCAAGTCTGAATTCACCCGTCGTCGCCAAGAATTGCTATTAACCAAGAATATTCACTTATACATTGATAAATTCGACAACGTACCAAATTACTACGTGCGCGCAGAGATGCTTTTGAGTGATGAAGATGATGCTACTATAGCCAAAGAAGATCTAAAACAGACTTTAATCGCTTTTGAAATTGACAAAAAAGATTTCACCGATGAAACATACGATGAAATCCTTGATATCGAAAGGGCTGTTAATCCCTAATTAACTCTCTTTCTTTTTAGTAGTCTTAGCCTTACTAACAGCGAACTTTACGCCACTTGCCTTGGCTATTTTTGCTAAGGCAGCTTTTTTACGACTAGCCGTGTTCTTTTTCATTAGTTTCTTCTTTACTGCCTTGTCATATTCGGACTGAAGTTTCTTAGCATTTTCTGCATTTGGCTCAGTTTTAAAAGTTCTCAATGCGACTTTAATATCGTTTTTGATCTGGGCATTCTTTGCGCGACGCTTTTTAGATTGGCGTGCAGCTTTCTTTGCAGACTTAATTATTGGCATCTGATATTTCCTTATTATTTTCTTAAATTATTCTAACAAATAATTATAGACTATTTTCTATCTGTTGTAAAGTAAAGCTTCAGATACTTGCACCCTGTAGCAAAATATGTTAAATTTAAAGTAAGTAAAGCCAAAATAAACAAGGATCATATGCAAGATTCCAACAATACTACACCACCTCCACAAACGCCAAATGAGCCTGCAATGCCTGCTCCTAGTCCTTCTATCCCTTCAAGTGATCAGAGAGATGATGTTCTTGATAGTGTAGTTGATCGCATCAAACAGGGCGATAATATATTAGTCGCTTTGTCTAAAAATCCTTCCGTCGACGAATTGGTTGCAGCAATTGCTATTACTCTTTATCTAGACAAATATGGTAAGCACGCTACGGCTATTTTTTCCGGTAAAATTCCTAATGCAATTAAATTTTTAAAACCAGAAGAAACTTTAGCCGATAACACTGATAGTTTACAAGATTTTATTATTGCTTTAAATAAAGAAAAGGCCGATCACCTCCGTTATAAACTAGAAGGAGATTTTGTCCGAGTCTATATTAGTCCATATAAGACCAAAATCAGCAAAGAAGATCTAGAGTTTAGTTATGGTGATTTTAATGTTGACTTGGCCATTGCTATCAACATCGCAGATCGTCATGATCTTGATAACGCCCTTACTGAATATGGGCGCATTACACATGATGCTACTTCCATAAATATCTTAAATGGACCTGCACAAAACTTTGGTGAAATGGAATGGTGCGATCCTGCTGCTAGCTCGGTATCAGAAATGTTTTATCGTTTGATTGAGCAATTAGATCAAGGTGAAGATCTTTTAGATCCTACTATTGCTAATGCGCTTCTTACGGGTATCGTTGCCTCCACTCAGTATTTTTCTAATTCAAAGACCACTTCACTCTCTATGGGTGTGGCAGCTAAATTGATGTCTGCTGGTGCCGACCAACAACTTATTGCGGCATCAATCAATACGCCAGGCTTCCAATCGTCTGATAAAAAAGAAAAAAAACATCGTCACGACGAAAAGAATAATATGGAAGAAGAATCGGCATCCGAACCTATTATTACAATTCCAAAATCCGAGCCGCATAAAAAAGAACAGTATCCTGAATATCAGGCTGAATCTAAAGAAACCGCAACGGAAAATAACGATGGCGAGTCACTATCGGATTTGCCAGAATTACCACCCTTTGAATTTGAAGAACTTAACCCTAAAAAGACGGAGAAAACAGACGACGGTCTTGATTCGATGGACTCCAAAACCGATTTTGGCCAAGTAGATGAACCAGCCCTTCCACCAAACCCATTCATGTCTGCTGGAGAAAATGAAGATAAAGTAGCAGATCAGTTTAATAATGATTCTGAGACTGCTCTATCTAGCATAAATTCAAATAATGACTTCACCGACTCTGCTAGTGAAACACCAATCTCAAAACCGGCGACTACTCCAGAAGAGCCAGCGCTAGCGCCAGAACCTAGTATAGACTCCAAGACAAAAGATGATTTTAATTTTGCAGCACCTACTTTACCAGAAAAAGAACCAGCCATCCAAGATTCAGGTATGGAACAATTAGATGCCGCTATATCAACACCAGCTACCCCGGTAGCTAACGATATGTCGTCAATGCAAGAGGCCTTAAAATCAGTCTCATTTACAGATGCGCCTCAACAAAATGACGCTGTAGTTCAACCAGAGAATTTAAATGACGCAAGCGGTCTAGACGCTTTCTTCCCACCACCACCGCCACCACCGATTACGCCAACTATACCAGAGCCGCAACTGCCTAATGTTAGCTCTCCAGTTAATCAAAGCATTAATTCGAGTGAGGCAAGCTTTAATAACCCAAGCCAATCTGCCGCAGCTGAACCACCAAGTATCTCATCTTTCCAGATCCCAGATACAGGAGAAAATGAGAGCATATTTTCTGACGACAATTCCAACTAAGCTAAAAAATTGTTAATATAAAGATATATATGCCACAGAAGAAACCGACCAAGAAACAAACTATCCTGCTTAATTTCATTGCAGATTTTACTGAAAAGAATCAATATTCTCCTTCTTACCGCGAAATTCAGGCAGCACTTGGTCTACGTTCCGTCTCTGCCGTTGCGGAACATAT
>JAEEGL011033253.1_pt1 | contig 22200 bp, 18 predicted proteins | sample 9134231 | NCBI WGS metagenome assembly JAEEGL01 (sample SAMN16246548, study PRJNA631951) | gut metagenome | biome: gut microbiome; feature: rumen; material: fiber-attached | host: Bos | place: Iran: Karaj | collected 2018-10 | reverse complement strand
TGGATCAAAGATTTCATATATGACCACAACGATCTGCTCGTCGCCCTCATCATCATCCTCGCGGCCGGCGCGCTGATCTACGGGCGGATGAACCTGATCCTCGATTACCCCGCGAAGGTCTCGGCGATGTCCGGTGAAGCGGGCCAGACTCTGCCCTCCGATACCGATCCCGTGACGCCGTCGAATCCCGGCGGAAACGAGGACCCGAACGGCGGAACGGTGACGCCCGGCGGAAACGAGGATCCGAACGGCGGAGCGGTCACGCCCGGCGGAGACGACAACCCCGGCGGCGATACTCCGGGAGGCGACACGCCCGGCGGCGATACCCCCGGCGGAGACGACAATCCCGGCGGCGATACGCCGACGCCCGGCCCGACGGAGTATGAGTACGTCGACTTCCACGTTGCTCCGGGAGAATACGCCGGTTGGGAACCGCTCGCGAAGGGACTCCAGTACGCGGGGATCATTCCCGATGCCCGGTCGCTCTTCCTGCGCGTCCTCGAACGCGTCAATATGAGCGCGATCGAAAACTATAACTTCTACACCGGAACGTACCGCCTGCCGAAGGGAGCCGACAACGACACCCTGATCGACATCATCCGCGACGTCTCGAAGGTCACGCCGGACAACTGATACAAGACCGTATAAAACAGCAACTTTCTGAATTGCTTTTGTAAAAAGGAGAAAACACCATGGCACTTATCGGCACAAAAGAAATGTTTGCGAAGGCTCTGAACAGCGATTACGCGGTCGGCGCCTTCAACGTCAACAATATGGAGATCGTCCAGGGCATCGTTGACGCGGCGAAGCAGGAAGAGGCTCCGGTCATCCTTCAGGTCTCCGCCGGCGCGCGGAAGTACGCGCGCCCCGCGTATCTGCGCAAGCTCGTCGAGGCGGCTGTCGAGGACACCGGCGTCGACGTCTGCCTCCATCTCGACCACGGCGACAGTTTCGAGCTCTGCAAGGACTGCATCGACACCGGCTTTACGTCCGTCATGATCGACGGCTCGAAGTATCCGTTTGAAGAGAACATCCGCCTGACGAAACAGGTCGTCGAATACGCCCACGAATTCGGCGTTCCCGTCGAGGCCGAACTCGGCAAGCTCTCCGGCGTTGAGGACGCGGTCCACGTCTCCGAAGCCGAAGCGTCGTTCACCGTTCCCGAAGAAGCGGCGGAATTCGTCGAGAAGACCGGCGTCGACTCGCTCGCAATCGCGATCGGAACGTCCCACGGCGCCTACAAATTCAAGGGCACCCCGTATCTCGACATCGAGCGCCTCAAGAAGATCCACAAACTGATCCCCGATACGCCGCTCGTCCTCCACGGCTCGTCCTCCGTTCCCCAGGAGTTCGTCGAACTCTGCAACGAGTACGGCGGCCATGTCCCCGGCGCCCGCGGCGTTTCCGAACCGCTGATCACCGAAGCCGCGAAGTACGGCATCTGCAAGGTCAACATCGACACCGACCTCCGTCTCGCGATGACGGCCTCGATCCGCAAGTTCTTCGTCGAACACCCCGAAGAATTCGACCCGCGGAAGTACCTCGGCCCGGCGCGCGACGCGATCCGCGCGATGGTCGCACACAAGATGCGCGACGTGCTGAAGTGCTCCGGAAAGCGGTAAACAGGAAACAGGCGGCCGCGCGCTTTTGCCGCGCGGCCTTTTTCGTAGGAAAGAACGAATGGGCGAAACGATGAACGATACCGATTTTGTGACCCTCTGGAAGAAGAAGACGCGGTGGGCCGTACCGGCCGCGGCGTGCGCGGCGATCGCCTTCGCGGCGCTCTGCTTCTTTGTGATCCAAAACCCCGTGAACGGCTTCGACACGGCGATCCACGACTGGTTCGTCGCGATCCGCGTGCGCTTCCTGAACCCGCTCATCATCGCGATCACCTACTCGGGGAACTGGCAGGCGATCACGCCCGTCTGCGCGGTCCTGCTCGCGATCCCGAAGACGCGGAAGCGGTTCGGCCTTCCGCTCGCGACGGCGGCCCTGACGTGCGTCGGGATCTACGAACTCTCGAAAAAGCTGATCGGGCGGCCGCGGCCCTCGCACGACTTCTTCCTCGTCGAACAGGGCGGATTCAGCTTCCCGTCCGGCCACGCGATGACGTCGGTCGTGTTCTTCTTCCTGCTCGCGATGATCCTGTGGGATCTCCGGTGCGAGAAGACGCCGGGCGCGAAGTTCGGCGGATGGTCGTGGCTCTGCGTCGTCTGGGCGTTCCTGATCGGCCTCTCGCGCCTCTACGTCGGCGTACACTGGGCGACCGACATCCTCGGCGGCTGGTGCATCTCCTGTATCCTCATCATCGCCTTCGCGGCGATCTGGGACATCGGCATCCTCTCCCGCAAGCGCGTCCGCGCGGAACTGCGGGACGGGAGGTCTTGAATTCCGGTCTGAAAAGGAGCGATAGACATGAAAAAAGCAGCATCCCTCATCCTGACCCTGATGATCCTGGCCGTGCTGGCCGTACCCGCATTCGCGGCGGATCCGCCGGCGCCGAACATCCTGAATGCGTCCACGCTCGACATTCATAACACGGAGGTCGAACAGATGATCCGGGAGCGCGCGTTTTATCTTTCGGACGCGACGAAGATCACCTCTGTCGATCAACTCGTCCGGCTGCTTCGGGAGTCCGTGCGGTCCGGACGGAACTATACGCTGATCTGCGCCGATCCGGGCGCGATCCCGATCGAGAACGAGGAACCCGGACAGATCGATCTGAATCCGGCCGTTTACGATCATTTCCACTACGGGTATAACGGAGGACTGTTCACGGAACAGGAATACTGCATTAACTCCGGGCCGTCCGCATGGTATACGGCCGAAGGGGAGAACGGATGGAAATACTATTCCGTTGTCTTTCAGTACTGCACGAACAACGAAGAGAGAGCCCAATGCGACGCGAAGCTGCGCGGCATTCTCTCGGCCGTTTCCGGCGAAACTCCCGCGAAACAGCTCAAGCACTTTTATGACTGGATGAAGACAAACCTGCCGGCTAAGAAGATCTCGACCACGGGTTATCCGAGAAACTGCAACGGATTATACGGGGCGCTGTTCGGCGACGGGACCGGTTATGTCTGCGCCACCTACTGCGAAACGATCCAGCGCTTCGCGGAGATCGCGGGGATCGAATCCCGGATCCTCAGCGGGGCCTATATCGCTTATGATGAGCCGTGCCACGCCATCAACGTCGTGAAACTGGACGGCCTGTGGTACGCGATCGACTATACGACGGACAGCTTCCTCGTGCCGCTGAAGGAAACCACGATGTACGGAACCGCGCAGCACTATATGGCAAATTACCCGCTCGCAACGAAGCCGTATGATCTTTCCGCCGGACCTGTGACGTCTCCGGACGACGGCGATCCGATCTACGCCGAACCGGTCGAAAACGCGGTGTCGAAACGGGACGCCGTCACCGTGACGATGTCGCCCTTTAAAACGACGCTGAACGGCCGCGTCTGGAAAAACGACTACGCGACCTATCCGCTTCTGTTCTACAAGAACATCACGTATTTCCCGATGACGTGGTACGAATGCCGCTTCCTCGGCCTCACCACCGGCTGGGACAATGCGACGAGGACGTTCTCGGTCGCGCTTTCGTCCGAACGCGGCGACTATCGCCCGATGCTCCGCTCCGACAAGAACAAGAACGGCTACAGCACCGCCCTGATCGTCCGCGACCCGATCGTCGTGAACGGAAAGACGGTCGACAACACGAAAGAGGAGTACCCGCTTCTCAATTTCCGCGGTGTGACGTACTTCCCGATGATCTGGAAGTTCTGCGTCGACGAGTTCGGCTGGAATTACACCTTCTCGCTCGAGAACGGCCTCTCGATCTCGGTGCCCTCTCAGAAACAGTGAAATGAACGGTACGGTCGTCCGCTTTTGAGCTGGAAGCCGAAGCGTTCCGTATTCCTGAATACGACAAGCGAAACGTCGCCTTCACAAAGGCGGCGTTTTTTAGCGGAAAAGGGTTGACAGTGTACTATGAATAATAGTACACTTAATACAGTGAAAGGAGGCCCGCCATGGAAAGAACAAAAAAGAACAACCTGACGCTTGCCCTGACGATCGTCTATATCCTTCTGATGATCTGGATCATCCTCTTCAAGATGTCTTCGATCGCCGAAATCCTCTCGACGCCCGGGATCCGGAGGCTGAACCTCATCCCGTTCTACTACGACAACGAAAACTCGATGCATCTTTCGGAGGTCCTCGCGAACGTCGCGATCTTCATCCCGTTCGGCGTCTTCCTCAGGATGCTGAAATGCGGTGCGGCGAAGACGGTCCTGGCGGGCTTTCTGCTCAGCCTCGCGTTCGAAACGGCACAGTATGCGTTCGCGATCGGTTCGGCCGATATTACCGATTTCATCACAAACACGGCGGGCACGCTGATCGGCGTCATCTTTTACGGCCTTCTGTCGCGGGCGGTACGCGACACCGGCAAGCTGGACAAAACACTGAACATCCTCGCGCTGATCGGTATGGTCGTGTTTGTCGCCCTGTTCGGGGTAATCTTTCTTCTGAACTAATGGAACAGAAAAGGCCGGCTGCTCGAATGGGCGCCGGCCATCTTTATGATCTTTCTACCAGACCTGCTTATAACCTTGCGGGAGGAGGATCTGGTCCAGCAGTTCGGGATCATGGAGGACGGTAAAGATGATCTGAGCGAGAAGCGTCGTATAGTTTTCGTCGATGGATTTTGCGCGTTCGATCGTTTGGCGGTCAAGCCGTACGGAGACGGTCTGTTTCTTCATACGGCGGTTGCGCTCGAGGACGGCCTGACGGAACAGTTCGATCTGTTCGGGCGTCAGTTCCGGCGCATCCGAAAAATCGATCGGCCGCTTACGCGCTTCGCGCAGTTCCGCGCGTTGTTCATCGGTTATTTTTGCGTTCGGGTCTAATGTATGTTGAATAATCACGATACAGGTTCCTTTCCATGAGAGTTGCACGACGCGCCGAAATCAGTCGGATCTTCTCCGATCGTTCTGTATAGACTACGTACAGGATGTCATCCGCATAGCCGATCACGATATATCGATACTCGGCTTGTGAACTGTGTTCCTGATCGAAGATTTCCAGACGCTCGTCGTCGAGAAATACCATTGTGGCTGTTTCGAAGCTGACGCCGTGTTTTTGATAGTTTTCCTCAGCTTTTTCGTAGTTCCATTCAAAAAGAATAGCGGTTCTTCCATCCATGAGTATACTTCCTTTCCGATTCGTGTGCAATATAAAATGCAATACATTTTGCAATAACTATCTCAGCAAAGTAACAAGAAAAGCGAGGCAGATCGCCGGCGCCATCGGGAGGGCGCCGGCCGGTTTCACTTTTCGGAGGAGAAGGGCGACCAGCGCGAAGAGGCCATTCAGAAGGAAGGCGCAGAGGAGGAAGGAGAGCACGGTCCAAGGATCAGCGGACGGCGAAACGGCACCGAGAACGAACGCGAGCGCGGCAAAAAGTTTGACGTCGCCGAGTCCGAGCGGAGCGGGCCTCCCGAAGAGCGCGGGAAGGGCCGCCAGAAACGTCAGAACGCCCGCTGACAGCGCGAAACGGGCCGCGGCGGGAAAAGTATCGGCCGGAGACGGAAACAGCGCCAGAACGCCGATCAGGGCAATTCCGAAGAGATGCGGATCGGGGATCACGCGCCGCGCAAGGTCGACGGCGGCGATCTGGATCAGAACGGCGGAAAGAACGAACGACAGCGCCGCGGGAAGAGGAAGGCCGGCCGACGGAACGCGTAAACCGTCCGGAAGGAAAAGGACGGGAAGCGCGTACAGCGCGCCGGTCCCGAGGGACGCGGAAACGCGCACGCGGAGGGACGGCAGGATCCGCGGGACGGGCGGCTCCCAGCGCTCCCGCAGCCACGATTCGGGCAGAAAGCGGAGCGCCGACAGCGCGAGAAATGCGGCGGAAGCGCCGAAGAGGAACGCGCGAAGCGCAAATAAAAAGATCGTCCGGGTCATCATAAGCATCACAGGCGCTCCGTTTCCCCAAACGACGTCTGTCAAGATCGTAGCATATAATAACTGGAATGTAAAGAAAAAAATAGAAATCACAGCAAAACGATAAAAGCCCTGTTGTCCGCGGAACTGTTTATGATATAATCACTATGTATGATTACGATAACGATCACCGAAAACGAGGCGGGTCAGCGGCTCGACCGCTACCTGAAGAAGTCCCTGAAGAACGCTCCCTTGAGCTACATCTACAAGCTCCTGCGGACGGGCGTGAAGCGGAACGGCAAACGCGCGAAGGAGGACGTCATGCTCGAGGCGGGCGACGTCCTTTCGCTGTACATTCCCGAGGAGGAATACGCGTCCTACGCGAAGAAGGCCGCTCCCCGGACGGCCAAGCGCCAGTTCCGGATCGCCTACGAGGACGACCGCGTCATCGCCGTCGAAAAGCCGCTCGGCCTTCTGACCCACGGAACGAAGGAGGAGAAGAAGGACACGCTCGCGAACCAGGTGATCGATTATCTGATCGAAACGGGAAGCTACGTTCCCTCCGCGAACGCGACCTATACGCCGTCTCCCGTGAACCGTCTCGACCGCAACACGACCGGCCTCGTGCTCTTCGCGAAGGACTATCCCGCGGCGCGCGCGCTGACGGCGATGATCCGCGAGAAGGGCTACGTCCGCAAGTATTACCTGACGCTCGTGTCGGGGAACCTTGCCGGGGAACTCCGCCTGACCGGCCGTCTTGAGAAGGATGCGCGCACGAACACCGTCCGCGTCCTTCCGGAGGACGACGAAGCCGGCAAGGAGACCGAGACGGTCGCGCGGCCCGTCGCCCGTTACGACGCGGCTTTCACGGTGAACGGAAAGACGAAGCGCCAGACGTTCACGCTCGTTGATGTCGAGCTCGTGACCGGCCGCACCCACCAGATCCGCGCCCACCTCGCGGCTGCCGGGTATCCCGTCGTAGGCGACGAAAAGTACGGCGACCGGTACGCGAACCGCGACATCCAACGCACGTACGGCCTTTCGACCCAGTTCCTCCACGCGTACCGCCTCGCGTTCGACGCGGCGGAACCGCCGGTGGAGAACCTGGCCGGGAAGGAGATCCGGTCCGAACTCCCGCCGCTCCTCGCCCGCGTGAAGGAAGGCCTTGAAACCGGACAAAATCAACAGAAAGAAGAAACGAACCGATGCCTGAACTCGAAAAACAACCGGCCGAACAGACCGAAAAAACAGAACAGACCGAACAGACCGTAGCGGCCGCGGCGCCCCTCACAGGCCTTGCCGCCGTCCGGGCGTGGACCGGATGGAAGGGGATCCTGCGCGACGCGGCGACCGTCCTCGTCCTCGCGGGACTGATCCTGACGTTCATCAAGCCCTCGATCGTCATGGAGCATTCGATGGAAGATACGCTCGTCGAGCGCGACTATCTGATCCTCCTCCGCCAGCATTACCGCATCTTCAGCTCGCCGAAGCGCGGCGACATCATCGTCTTCCACACGTCGATGACGGACGGGAAGGGCCGCTCCAAGGACCTGATCAAGCGCGTCATCGGCCTCCCCGGCGAGACGGTCGCGATCTCCGGCGGCGTCGTCTACATCGACGGCGAACCGCTCGACGAGCCGTATACGAAAGAAGGCTACACGGGCACGCGGATGTCGGAACTGACCGTGCCGGAGGGCATGCTCTTCTGTATGGGCGACAACCGCCAGAACTCCCTCGACAGCCGTTCCCTCGGCTGTGTCGATATCAAACAGGTCCTCGGCAAAGCCGTCTTCCGCCTGTTCCCATTCAGCAAGATCGGGACCCTTTACAAGGACCTCCCCTATTGACGACCATGCACGAAAAGAAGACCGTAGCAAACAACCGGAAAGCATTCCACGATTATTTCATCGAGGAGCGTTATGAGGCGGGGATCGTCCTGACCGGAACGGAGATCAAGTCCGTCCGCCAGGGCAAGGTCAGCCTCAAGGAATCGTACGCGCGCGTGAAGAACGGCGAAGTCATCCTCTCCCAGATGAACATCTCCCCGTACGAACAGGGCAACCGCTTCAACGCCGACCCGCTCCGCGACCGGAAACTCCTCTTACACAAAGAAGAGATCCGCAAGCTGATCGGCTATATGCAGCTGAAAGGCCTGACGCTGATCCCGCTGTCGATGTACCTCGACGAACACGGCCGCGCGAAGATCGAGCTCGGCGTCTGCCGCGGCAAGAAACTCTACGACAAGCGCGAGGATATCGCGAAGCGCGACGCGAACCGCGACGCGGCGCGCGCAAAGAAACTGTCCCGATGAACCGGCGGCCGGAGGCCGCCTTTTGCGATGACGAGAGAAGAACGAATCCGGGAACGGAACGACCTGACGAGCGGCGCCATCTGGAAGAAGCTGCTCGTTTACTGGCTTCCGATCGCTGCCGGTACGATTTTTCAACAGCTCTATAACGCCGTCGACGGCATCGTCGTCGGCAAATTCGTCGGAACCGAGGCCCTCGCGGCCGTCGGCGGTTCTTCGACGTACATTTCGTCGCTCATCATCAACTTCTTCGTCGCGCTCTCCGGCGGCGCGTCCGTCATCATCGCCCAGTATTTCGGCGCGCGCGACAACGAAGCGGTCTCGCGCGCGACCCATACCGCCGTCGCGTTCTCCGTCATCTCCGGCCTCGCGATCACCGCGATCGGCGCGGTCTTTTCGCCGACGTTCCTCGCGTGGATGAATACGCCCGCCGAGACGGTCGGCGACGCGGCGCTCTATCTGCGCACCGTCTTTTTCGGCGCCGTCTTCACGCTTCTCTACAATATGGGCGCGGGCGTCCTCCGCGCGGTCGGCGATTCCAGGCGGCCGTTCCTCTATCTGATGCTCTGCTGCCTTCTGAACATCGTTCTGGACCTTCTGTTCGTCATCGGATTCCGCCTCGGCGTGCGCGGCGTCGCGATCGCGACGGTCGTCTCCCAGGCGGTCTCGGCCGTTCTCGTTCTCGCGCGGCTCGCGAAGGCGGACGGCCCGTACCGGCTGTTCCTGAACCGCGTCCGGCTCCACGTCCCGTCGCTCGTCCGCGTCCTGAAGATCGGCCTGCCGCTCGGCTGCCAGTCGTTGATGTACTCGATGACGAACACGCTGATCCAGGTCGGCATCAACTCCCTCGGCACGCTCGTCGTCGCGTCGTGGTCGCTCTCCGGTAAGCTCGACGGCTTCTACTGGGGCGTCGTCAACGCGGCCGGCGTGGCGCTCTGCAACTTCATCGGCCAGAACTACGGCGCCGGTCAGAACGAGCGCGTCGCAAGGAGCGTCCGCGTCGGATTCCTGCTCTACGAGGCGATGACGGCGGTCATGGTCGGGCTCCTGATGGGCTTCGGCCACCAGCTCCTGCCGCTCTTCACCGACGATCCGGCCGTCGTCGAACAGACGTGGCTCGTCATGACGTATTTCGTGCCGTACTACTTCCTCTGGACCGTCATCGAGGTCTTCTCCGGCGCGCTCCGCGGCAAGGGCAACACGACGGTCCCGTTCATCCTCACCGCGCTCGGCGTCTGCGTGATCCGGATCATCTGGATCTACATCGTTTTCCCGGCGAATCCGTCTGTCCGGCTGATGAGCTACTGCTATCCGGTGTCGTGGGCCCTTACGGCCGCGGCGATGGTCATCTACTATTTCCACACGGTCCGGAAGGGGAAAACGCTCAAACCGTAAAAAACCATTGGACAAACGCGTCCGGATACCGTATAATAACTTTTGCGCGAATATGGCTCCATGGTCAAGCGGTGAAGACGTCGCCCTCTCAAGGCGGAATCACGAGTTCGATTCTCGTTGGGGCTACCAACTGAAAGCCATCAGCTTCCGAACGGAACGGCTGATGGCTTTTTCTTTGTTCGGATCGTCCTCTTGAATCGGGGCTGCTTTGTATTATAATTAACGTAACCACTTGAATCTGTGAAAACGAGGAACGTGTTATGAGCAAGAAACGGAAAACGACGATCGTATTCGCAGCGGTCCTGCTGATCTGCGCTCTGCTCGCGCCCAGAGCGTCGGCGGACTATACGCAGTTCTACGGCTATCTGGATGCGGACGGTCTGGAAGCGTTCGTCAACGCGGACAACGTGACCAGCCTTGTGAGCGCTGCGGATCTGAATCTGACCGAAGGCTGGTATATCGTCGATTCGGACGTGACCGTCGATAACAGCGTCGCGGCGGAAGGCAGCGTGTATCTGATCCTGGCCGACGGCTGCACGCTGACAGTCGGTAAGGATCTCATCGTGAAAAAAGCCGGGAACGACGTCGAGGGCTTTCTCAACGTCTACTGTCAGAGCGGCGGCACGGGCGCTCTGAGCGTCGGCAACATCACGGTCGAAAACGGCTACCTCTACATCCACGGAGGAGTCATATCGGCGAGCGGCACGATCGCCGCTGCGACCGGCAGCGTGTCCATCCGCTGGTCGACTCCGCAAAACAGCGTGACGGCGGCGGTCTACGGAGACAGCGTGGCGCTGGAAGACACCTTCGCCGCGGACGGCACGAACGTTCCCGCGTCGACGTCGAACCTGAGCGATCTCGGCGGACTCAAGCTCATCCCGGCCCTTGTCGTCACCTTCGGCAAGGGAGACGGAACGGGCACGATGAGCGACGTGGCCGTCCCGGCGTCGAGCCCGTCCTACACGCTGCCGGAGTCTGCCTTTACTCCGCCGGAGAACATGATGTTCGACCATTGGGAGCAGCTCGAGGACGCCGTCAGCACCCCCGTTTCGTCTCCGCTCACGCTCACGAAGCAGAACACGACGCTCGTCGCGAAATACAAGGCCATCCCCGATTTCAAGGTCACCTTCGACCCGGGAGACGGAAGCGGAACGATGAACGACGTGTCCGTTTCTCACTCGAGTCCTTCGTACACGCTCCCGGAGTGCATCTTTACGCCTCCGGCCTACATGGAGTTCGACCACTGGGAGGAACTCGACGGCGCGGTCAGCACCCCCGTGTCGAGTCCGTTTACGCTGACGAAGTCGACCACGACGTTCGTCGCGAAATACAAGGCCGTAGAGGCGCCGCCTCAGCCGGAGCAGGTCTCGTGGCTGCTTGAAAACGGGGTGCTCACGATCAGCGGCAAGGGCTCTATGGAGGATTACGCAAAGAGATCCGCTCCGTGGTTCTCGCGCCGCGCCGAGATCACCTCCGTGGTGATCGGCCCCGGCATCGACCACATCGGCGCGTACGCGTTCTATGCCTGCGGCGCGATCGAAAGCGTTTCGATCCAGGGAAGCGGCGTGAGCGTAGGCGATCGCGCGTTCTCTTACTGCTGCGCCGTTTCGGCCGTCACCCTCGGCGATAACGCCTCGATCTCCGCGATCGGCGAAGGCGCATTCTACGCCTGCTTCAGTCTGACGGACCGCGGCTTCGCGGGCAGCGCGACGGTCGGCAGTAAAGCATTCGAACTCTGCGGTCTGGGAGGATGAGCGAAATGAAAAAGATCACAGCTATACTTTTGACGATACTGATCCTTTGCGCGTCGACGGTCACGGCGTTCGCCGCGCCTGCGGCCGATGAGGCGATGCGGCTTTCGGAATTCTCCGGCACGGTGACGGTCAAAAACGCTTCCGGCGTTGCGCTGAAGGCGGAGGAGGGCATGCCCCTGTCCAACGGTTATACGGTGGAGACCGGCCCCGCCAGCACCGCGCTGATCAAGCTGGACGGCACCAAGGAAATCACCCTGGACAGCCGGACCGTATGCAGCGTAAGACACAATGGAAAAACGGCCGAAGTATTCCTGATCGCCGGAACGGTCTTCTTCAACTCGGACGTTCCGCTCCTGAGCAACGAAGCGTTCATCATCCGTTCACAGGGTTTCGTAAACAGCATTCGCGGTTCCTTCGGCTGGCAGAACCCTACTGGCGTAGGGCTCCTGTACGGCAGAACGCACGTGGACATTGTCGGCGGCACGGTGGACCTGATCGGCGGCAAAAAAGTTGATGTTGCACCCGAAATTGGCTCAACCGTAATCGTCATCGATGGAGGCAAGGATTTGACGCCGAGCAATATTACCGCCGATTCCGTTCCCGCCATCGCGGCGGCTGCCGTCGCGGCCGACCCGGCCATGCAGGGAAAACTGGAGAACGCGGGAAAGATCGATGTGAATGCGATTATCGGCAGTGCCGACAGCAAAAAAGCCGGCGAAGCTGCGGCGGAACAGGCTGCGGTAGCGTCGGCTCAAGCGGCGGCTCAGGCGCAGGGCGCGGCAATGGGAACGACGGTCGTATTCCCGTCCGGCAGCAGCGCTGAAGCAGTTAAGCCCTCGCAACCGCCATCCCCATCGGGCGGCGAAGGAGGCAGTAGCGGCGGGGACAGCGGCACTTCCGTCTCCGGCAATGCTGCGGATTCCCAGGCGCTGATGGCGCAGCTTTCGGGCGGGAACGCGACGCTCGATCCCGGCGGGTGGACCATCAGCTACACCGGCGTTACCGTCGGCGCGGGGCAGACGCTCAACATCACCGGAAGCGGCACTGTGAGCATGCCCGCCCTGACGATCGAAGCGGGTGCCACGGTCAACGTCTTCGCCGGCGCGACGCTCGCCGTCAGCGGCACGGACCTGGTTTGGCGCGGCACGCTCACCAACAACGGCACCGTTCAGAACAGCGCGGATCTCGTAGTGCAGGGTACCGTGGTGAACAACGGCACCTTCATCAACTCCGCGACGTTCGCCATCGCTCCAGGAGGAAGTTTAACCGGCGGCACCGTGAGCAATACGGGGACGGTCATCAACAACGGCACGTTCTCTCCGGGCGCCTGTGACGGCGTCGTTATCAGAAAGTGATCGGAAAAGAGGAACCCATGATGAAGAAATATCTGTCCCTGCTGCTTGCGGCGGTCCTGCTGCTCGCGGCATTCGGAACCGGAACGATATACGCCTCGACGTTCACGACCGGCGACATCCGCGGCGGTGCGCCCGCCGGAGCCGCGTTTACCGACGACGGCGCGCTTCTCGTGTGCGACACGTGGAACAAGGTCGTCTGGAAGGTATCCGGCGGCACCGCGGCGCTTTACGCGGGAGTGATCGGTGTGGCGGGCGTTACGGGTGAGCCGGTCGGCGGTTATCACGACGACGCTTCGGAACGCGCGTATTTCCTCGAGCCCTGGGCGGTCGTTCCGTTCGCGGACGGCTTCGCCGTTTCCGACGCTGGCGCCGACGTCGTGCGCTATATCGCGGACGGCAAGGTCTATACATTCTCCGGATCGGGCCGTGAGGGAACAGCCGACGGCATCGCTTCCGACGCGTCGTTCCGCCATCCGACCGGACTTGCTTCGGACGGAAACGGCAATCTCTATATCGCGGACACCGGAAACGGACTGATCCGCCGCGCCGACGAATCGGGCCGCGTTACGACGGTCGTGCAGGGCCTGGAGAGCCCCATGGGGATCGCCTGGTACGACGGCGCGCTCTACATCGCCGAGACCGGCCGCAGCCGCATCTGCCGGTGGAAGGACGGAACGCTTGAGACGGTCGCGGGCATCTCCGAAGCCGCGGAGGCCGAAGGCGAATACGTCGGCGGCTATACGGACGGCTCCGTCTCCCGTGCGCGGTTCGACCATCCCCAGGGGATCGCGGTCGGCGCGGACGGCACGGTATACGTTGCGGATACGGGCAACGGCGCGGTGCGCGCGATCATCGGCGACCTCGTCTGCACGGTCGCCTGCGGCTCTCCGGACGCGTTCTTCCCGGTTAGCCCGCGCAACGTGCTGATCGCGGAGGACACGCTGTACGTCATCGACCGCTTCGTGCCGGAGATCCTCACGTATCCGGCGCCTGCCGGCAGCTATGCCGACGTGGAGGAGGGCGAATGGTTTGCCGAAGCCGCGGACAGAATGACGCTGCTCGGAGTCGTCCGCGGCGCTTCCGACACGGAATATGCCGCCGGAGATGCGATCAGCCGCGCCGCGTTCGTTACGGCCCTGTCGCGCATGCACCGGCTGGACGAGGGCTTTGCGATCATCGACGGCGACGCGTCCTTTGACGACGTTTCCGAAAACGAGCCGTATGCCGCGGCGGTGCGCTGGGCGGCGGACTGTGCGATCGTGGAAGGAACGGGCGAAGGCAAGTTCTCCCCGGACGATCCTCTGCGGCGTGAGGACCTCATCGTGATGCTTTACAATTACGCGCGGTTCATGGGATACGACGTGAGCGCGACCGGCGATCTTTCGGGCTTCCCCGACGCCGACAGCCCGGACGCTTACGCGGGGACGGCGCTTTCCTGGGCGGTCGGCGCCGGTATCCTCGAAGGCACGACGCTTGAAAACGGCACGCTGATGCTCGATCCGCAGGGAACGGCCACGCGGGCGCAGGCGGCGGTCTTCGCGGAGCGCTTTCTCAGGAAAGCCGTGAAATGACCGCATAGACAGAAACCTGTTTCCAATGAAAAAAGGCACCCGCGGGTGTCTTTTTTTCTTGCCTTTTTGTGAGAGAAAGAATATCATAATAGTAAATCTATCACAATAAACCCCGGACCGGAGGAAGACGATGCGGAACACGGAAAAAGACGAACGGGAGATGGCGGAACGCCGGGAGCGCATGCTCCGGACCGGCCTCGCCCTGTTTGCGGAGAAGGGCATCGAAGCGGTGCCTTTGCAGACCGTCGCGGACGCCTGCGGGATCGGCGTCGCGACGGTGTACCGCTATTTCAATACGAAACTGGATTTCGTGATCGCGATCGGCGCGCGGGAGTGGGAATCCTTCTTCCGCGAGGTCGAGGAGGAGTACGCCCGGAACGGCGGCGGCGCGATGAACGCGGCGGAGGAACTCGAGTTCTATCTGGATTCGTATATCTTCCTGTACCGCGAGCATCCGGAGATCCTCCGCTTCAACCAGGACTTCAACGGCTACATCGTCCACGAAAAGGCGACGCTCCCCCAGCTCGCGGACTATATGAGGGCGATCGCTCCGTTCCAGAATAAGTTTCATCTGTTATACGAAAAAGGCCTTCGCGACGGTACGATCCGCACGGACGAACCGGAGCATACGATGTTCAACGCCACGATGCACATCATGCTCGCGGTGTGCGGCCGCTATGCGCAGGGCGTCGTCGTCAAGGGCAGCGGCCCGGAGGATCTGACGTATGAGCTGATGATCCTGAAAGACATGATCCTCGAACGGTACGTCAGGCGGTAGAAAAATGGATTCCACGAAACAGGAAAAAAACGCACAGGCGCCCGGATACGCGCTGAAAGAACCCGCGCGGACGATCGTGATCGTCTTCGCGTGCGTTCTCGTCAACTTCGCCGGGAGCCAGCTCGCAGGCAATCTGGAACTGCCGTTCTGGATGGACTGCTTCGGGACGATGTTCGCCGCCTACGTGCTCGGGCCGATCAGCGGCGCGATCGTCGGCATCACGAACAACATCATCTATTCCTTCTGGAATCCGATGTCTCTGATCTACATGATCACGAGCGTGTTCATCGGCCTGACCGTCGGCCATATGGCCCGGAAGAAGTATTTCGAATCCTTCTTCGGCGTCACGACGGTCGCGGGCGGCGTCACGCTCGGCTCCGTCCTCATCTCGACGGTCCTGAACCTGCTGATCTGGGGCGGGAGCGTCGGCAACGTCTGGGGCGACGGCGTCCGGAACTATCTGATCGAAAGGGGCGTGCCCGGTTTCCTCGCCTCGGGGATCGGCCAGCTCTATCTGGAATTCCTCGATAAGCTCATCACGGTCCTCCTGCTGTATCTGGTGATCCGGATCAGCCGGCGGATCCGCAAACGCCGCGACGCCCGGCGCGGAACGGCGGTGCTGATCCTGCTCGCTCTGCTTTTGACCCAGGCGATGCTCTTCCCCGGAGAGGCCCATGCCGCGATCGAGACGGACTACACCTATAACCAGCAGATCTACAACGCCGACAGCGGCCTGCCCGGCGGCCACGCGAACGACGTGGTGATGACGAACGACGGGATCCTGTGGATCGGCGCGAATTCCGGCCTGTACCGCTATTCCGGCACGACCTTCCGCTTTATGGAGGAGTTCGACACCGTCCGGAACGTCAACTGCCTGTACGTGGACCAGGAGGGCCGCCTGTGGATCGGGACGAACGACAACGGCCTGGTCCTGTCGATCAACGGAAAGGCGGCCAATACGCTGGACGGCGCGAGCGGGCTTCCTTCCGATTCCGTGCACGCCATCGTCCAGAACCGGGACGGCGATTACTACGTCGGCACGGCAGGCGCGACGACGATCGTCCGCATCTCCATCGGCATCACGGTCACCGCGGTCCTTCCGGAGGTGCGCGGCGCCGAATGCCTCACGGCGGACGCGGAGGGAAACGTCGCTGCGGTCACGTCCGACGGCCGGCTCTTCCTGCTCCGGGAGCAGAAGGTCCTCCGCGAGATCACGGACGAAGCCGGCGAGGCTGTCTTTACCGCGTGCTCGTTCGATGAAAGCGGCCTTCTCTGGGCAGGCACTTCGGACGGAACGATCCGGGTCTACCGCATCGGCGTATCCGGTCCGGTCGAGGCGAGACGGATCAAATGCGAAGGCGTTCAGGAGATCCACCAGATCTTCTTCCACGGAGGAAACGCCTGGATCCTCGCGGAGAACGGGATCGGAACGCTGAAGGACGATGCCTACCGCCGCTTCGGAACGGGGACCTTTGATTCCTCCATCCTGCGCATGACGGTCGACTACCAGGGCAATCTCTGGTTCGCGTCGACCGAACACGGACTGCTCCAGCTTTCCCAGACGAGCTTCCCCAACCTCAGCACCCAGTACGGCCTTCCGGCGGAACGCGTCCGGACGACCGCCATCCGGGACGGACTGCTCTACATCGGATCGGACAGCGGCCTTTCGACGGTCGACCTCCGCACGGGAGAGGTCGTCCGGGATGAGCTGACGGAACTGATCGGCGATACCCCGGTCAGCTGCATCCTCGCCGATTCCTCCAGCCGCCTCTGGATCGCGACGCTCGGACAGGGACTGATCCGCCGTTCCCATATCGGCGAGATCCAGATCTATCGCGATATGTACGGGATCAACAGCGACGTCACGGTTCTGGCGGAGCTGTCGGACGGCACGATCGCGGCCGGCACGGATCGCGGGTTCGCCGTCATCCTGCCGGACGGCGGCATGACCATCCTCTCCGGAGGAGGGCTGGAAAAATCGAACATCCTTTCGATCTGCGAGCATCCCGACGGCAGCCTGCTTCTGGGAACGGACGGAAACGGGATCGTCGTCGTCCGGGACGGGGACGTCCGGGAACAGCTGACCAAGGCGGACGGCCTGACGTCCGGCGTCGTCCGGCGCATCGTTCCCGACGCGAAGGGCAGCGGCCTTTTCCTCGTCACGGGCAACGGGCTCTGCTATATGGAGGGCGACCGGATCACGCCGATCTCCGGCTTCCCGTATTCCGACAATTATGACATCGTCCAGGATGACAGCACGGTCTTCGTTCTCGGAAGCGCCGGCATCCACGTCGTGAACCGGGAAGCGATGCTGTCCGGCGGCCGTTTCGACTATACGCTCCTGAACTTCAGGTCCGGCCTCCAGGGCTCTCTGACGGAGAACGCCCGGAACGCGCTGACCGAGTTCAACCGGCTGTTCCTCTCCACCGACCGCGGCGTCGTCCTGATGAATCTGGACACCTACCGGTCCGAGAAGCGGTCGTACCGGCTGACGGTGTCGGAGATCCGTCTGGACGGACGCGCCGTCCCGATCGAAAGAGGCTCCGGCCTCACGATCGGCCGCGACGTCGAAACGATCGAATTCATTCCGGAGATCGTCAACTATACGTCCGAGGACCCGAAGATCTCTTACTTTCTCGAGGGCTTTGACACCGCCTACCGGACCGTCCCGCTGAGCGAGCTGGCGGGCGTCGTCTACAAGAACATCCCGTCCGGCGAATACACGTTCCACCTGGCCATCCTCAACGAGAACGGCCGCATCTGGGAGGAGAGCACCTACGGCTTCGTCAAGGAAAAGTCGATCCAGGATAACAGCTGGTTCCCCGTCTATCTCATCATCGTCGGCGGCCTCTTCATCGGCTGGCTCACCTGGTTCATCACGCGCATCAGCGTTCAGCAGACGATCGCGATCCAGCAGGAGCGGCTGGCGCTGGCGTTGAAGCAGGTCCAGATGGGGAACGAAACGATCCTCGCGATCGCGCGCACCGTCGACGCCAAGGACCTCCTGACGAGCAAGCATTCCCAGCGCGTTTCCGAGTACTCCGTGCTCATCGCGAAACGGTTCGGCTTCTCCGAGGAGGAACAGGAAAACCTGCGCAAGGCGGCGCTGCTCCACGACATCGGCAAGATCGGCATCCCGGACTCCATTCTGAACAAACCGGACCGGCTTACCGACGAAGAGTACGCGATCATGAAGACCCACGTCACGAACGGGGCGGAGATCCTCAAGGACTTCACCCTGATCGACCACGTCGTCGAGGGTGCGCGATACCATCACGAGCGGTATGACGGCAAAGGCTACCCGGACGGCCTGAAGGGCAGGGATATCCCGCTCTACGGGCGGATCATCGCGGTCGCGGATGCGTTCGACGCGATGACCGCGAACCGCGTCTACCGGAAGCGGCTGCCGTTCGCCGACGTGCTGAACGAGCTTCGCAACGGCCGCGGCACACAGTTCGATCCGGAGCTCCTGGATGATTTTCTGAACGCCATCGAAAGCGGAGAGATCGACGTGGAATCGCTCTATGCGGAGCCGAAAACGGAAGCGAAAAACGGGGAGGGACAGACGAATGGGTAAGGAAAAAGCGAAGATCGGCTGGGTCATTCTCGTCTGCGCGGTCTGCATCGCACTGTTTTTCGGGTACCACCTCATCTCCGACGCGCTCGCGCGCGGAAAGGACCACGCCCGCGTCGGCTTCGTGCTCATCGGAGACGAAAGCACGCCCTACAGCGCCAACTTCATCCGCGCGATGGAGGAGATGGAGCTGGAATACGGCGATCAGGTCGAGGTCCTTTTGAAGAGCAACGTGCCCTACGAGGAGGCGGCGACCGTTTTGCGCGAGCTGTGCGGCCAGGGCTGCAACATCATCTTTACGAACAGCTTCGGCTACGGCGAGACCGCCAAGGCGATCGCGGCCGAATTCCCGGACGTCCAGTTCTGCCAGGCGACGTGCGACAACGCGAACACGGAACCGGTGCGGGCGAACTACCACACGTTTATGGGCGAGATCTACCAGGGCCGCTACGTCGCGGGCATGATCGCGGGCCTTAAGCTCCAGGAACTGATCGACGACGGTGAGATCACGCCGGAAGAGGCGTGGATCGGCTACGTCGGCACGTATCCGTACGCGGAGTGCATCTCCGGCTATACCGCGTTCTTCCTCGGTGCGAGGGAGATCTGCCCGACCGCCCGTATGCGCGTCAAATACACGTACACCTGGACGAGCTACATGCTGGAAAAGGAGTACGCGGCGGAGTTCATCGAAGAGGGCTGTGTCATCATCGCCCAGGATTCCGACACGATCGGTCCCGCCATGGAGTGTGAGAACGCGAAGACGAATCACCCCGTCTATCACGTCGGATACAACCAGGATATGATCGACGTCGCGCCGACGGCGTCCCTGATCGGGACGCGCTTCGACTGGTCGCCGTACATCCGCGGCGCGGTCGGCGCGGTCCTCTCCGATAAGCGCATCGAGGCCGTCGTATCCGGAAACGTCCACGGAAACGACATCGGCGCCGGCTTCCGCGAGGGCTGGGTCAAGATGCTGGAACTGAACCGCGCGATCGCGCCGGCGGGCAGCGAGGAGCTGATCCGCAGGACAGTCGAAGAGATCGTTGCCGGAAAGTGCCACGTGTTCAAGGGAAATTACGTGGGTGTCGATCCGGACAACCCGAGCGACGTCTGGGACCTCAACACGGAATTCCCGGAGAACCGGAACGCCTCGGCGCCCGCGTTCCATTACGTTTTGCGGGACGTCATCGTGATCGAGTGACCGGCGGAATTGACAATCCCCCGCCGGTTGCGTTACAATTTGCCCATCGATTTCACAGGGGGGCGGCAATCATGCGTTACGAAAGCACAAGAGGAAGTCAGAACAGAGTCACGGCGTCGGAAGCCGTCATCCGCGGCATCGCGGAGGATAAGGGGCTGTACGTTCCGGAGCGGATCCCGTCTCCGTTCATCAAGCCGTCGCTTTTGACGCTTTTCTCGGAAATGACCTATCCGGATCTCGCGCGGAAGCTTCTTCCCGCGCTTCTGACGGATCTCAACGCGAACGCGATCGAACGATGCGTCAAGGGAGCGTACGAGAGCGGAAAGTTCAGCGCCCCGGAGATCGCGCCCGTGCGGAAGGCGGGGGACGCGTTCTTCCTGGAGCTGTACCACGGCCGCACGGCCGCCTTCAAGGACATGGCGCTGTCGATCCTGCCGTATCTCCTGCGCGAGGCCGTCGCGATGAAGGGCGAGACCGCCCGGATCTGCATCCTCACGGCGACGAGCGGCGATACGGGCAAGGCAGCGCTCGAAGGATTCGCGGACGTTCCGGGAACGGAGATCTGCGTCTTCTACCCCGAGCAGGGCGTATCCGAGGTCCAGAAGCGCCAGATGATCACCCAGACCGGCGCGAACACCCACGTCTTCGGCATCCGCGGCAATTTCGACGACGCGCAGACCGGCGTGAAGAAGATCTTCACCGATCCCGCCTTTGCGGAGGAACTCGCGGGGAAGGGGTATAAGTTCAGCTCGGCGAATTCGATCAACATCGGCCGCCTCGTGCCCCAGGTCGTCTACTACGTCTGGGCGTACGTCCAGCTCGTCAAGCAGGGCGCGATCCACGCCGGCGATCCCGTGAACTTCGCCGTTCCGACGGGCAACTTCGGCAACATCCTCGCCGGCTGGTACGCGAAGCAGCTCGGCCTCCCGGTCCGGAAGTTCATCTGCGCCTCGAATGAGAACAAGGTCCTCACGGACTTCCTCAACACGGGCGTCTACGATATCGCGGAGCGGCCGTTCCACGTGACGGAGAGCCCCTCGATGGACATTCTGATCAGCTCGAACCTCGAGCGGCTCCTGTACCATCTTTCGGGTCGTGACGGCGCGGAGATCCGCCGCCTGATGACCGCGCTCGAGACGGAAAAACGCTACGAGGTCCCGGAAACGATCCGCGAAGGCCTCGCCGATTTCGCCGCGGGATACGCGGAGACGGACGAAGCGGAAGCTGCGATCCGCCGCTACTGGGAGGAGCACGCGTACCTGATGGACACCCACACCGCCGTCGCCGCCGCCGTTTACGACGCCTACCGCGCGGAGACGGGCGATGAAACGCCGACCGTGATCGTTTCGACCGCGAGCCCCTACAAATTCGCCGAGGCCGTTTCGGCCGCGATCGGCCTTCCGGAGCGCGAAAACGGATTCGCCGCCCTGACGGCTCTCGCCGAGGCGACGCGCGTTCCCGTTCCCGCCGGCCTCGTCGGACTCGACCGGAAGGACGTCCTCCACCCCGACGTCTGCGACATCGGCGCGATGCCGGACGCGGTGCGCGGTTCGCTCCGGTAACGCGGTCCCCGATGGCGGCGCGTCCGCGCCTCCGGGGTAAATTTAGTGCTTGCATTCACGCGGCCGATGTGATACAGTAATACCGCTCGAAATGAGCGGCTTTGGAGAAGTCGCCTAGCTTGGTCGAGGGCGCACGATTGGAAATCGTGTAAACCATACCCGGTTTCGAGAGTTCGAATCTCTCCTTCTCCGCCAATAAATGACGGACACCCTTCGCGGGTGTCCGTTTTTTATTCGGCGGTTTCCTGATCCGTGTTTTCGTGGTATGATATACAATGAGAAAAGGACAAAAACGATGTTCAAATGCGACTATAAGAAACTGACGATCTCTTTCAACGAATTCCACGACGTGAAAGCCGGGGATATGCCCCAGTACGGCGAATTCTGCCTTCTTGAGCTGAAGGACGGCCGGTATACGGCGGGATCATGGTCTCCGAACGATTACCGTGATAAGAAGAGCGTATCCGGACGCTTTATCCGGGGGACGGCCGATACGGTGGACGTGTCCGACGTGGCGAAGTGGCACTCGCTTGAGCGCTACGATTTGGCGAACTGCCTGGAGGACGAAGAGATCAATTTTATCGACCTCGGGCCCGAAGGCGACGGCGTCCACATGGTTACGTTCAAGGGCTTCCGCTCCCTTGCGGACGGAGACCTGCCGAAAAGCGAACAATACTGCCTCCTGATCCTCCAAAACGGAAGCCTCGCGTCCGGCAGATGGGACCGGGGGCCGGGAGAGAAAGAGGGAACGTT
>JAEEGL015806061.1_pt1 | contig 22201 bp, 16 predicted proteins | sample 9134231 | NCBI WGS metagenome assembly JAEEGL01 (sample SAMN16246548, study PRJNA631951) | gut metagenome | biome: gut microbiome; feature: rumen; material: fiber-attached | host: Bos | place: Iran: Karaj | collected 2018-10 | reverse complement strand
TTGCCAGTTGACTCTACATATGATAGTGCAAGAGTATTTTTTTTCAAAAAAATGTACCACATAATTATGGTTAATTCAATGAAATATTGTAACTTTGTAAGTTAATTTTAATGTTTCGGCGTGACTGTGATGATTGAGGCAACATTTCGCTGGATTCGCAGCTCGCTACAGGTAAAATTTTAATTTTATAGAGATGAATAACGATCGAATTATTGAGATCAATATCGAAAACGAAATGAAGACCAGTTACATCGACTATTCGATGTCGGTAATCGTTTCTAGAGCACTACCTGACGTGCGCGATGGTTTCAAGCCAGTGCACAGGCGTGTACTTTTCGGTATGGAAAAATTGGGGAATTTCTCTAATGCCCCCTACAAAAAATCGGCACGTATCGTGGGTGACGTGCTAGGTAAATACCACCCACACGGCGACTCGTCGGTATATCTGGCTATGGTACGCTTGGCACAAGACTGGGCAATGCGTTATCCGTTGGTTGACGGTCAAGGTAACTTTGGTTCTATCGATGGTGACAGTCCTGCTGCAATGCGTTATACCGAAGCACGTCTGGGAAAGATGGGCGAGGAGATGATGCGCGACATGGATAAAGACACCGTGAACTTCGTGCCTAACTTTGACAACACTCTTGATGAGCCCGAAGTGCTGCCAACTCGTTTTCCCAACCTTCTTGTGAATGGTGGCTCTGGTATAGCTGTGGGAATGGCGACCAATATGGCTCCTCACAATCTGACCGAGGCCATAAATGCCTGCTTGGCTATGCTCGAAGATCCCGACATTGACACCGATGGACTGATGAAGTATATCATCGCTCCTGACTTCCCAACTGGTGGCATCATCCATGGTTATCAGGGTGTGAGAGATGCTTTTCAGACCGGTAAGGGGCGTATCGTCATCCGTTCTAAAGCTGAGATAGAAACTGAGAATGGTCGCGACCGTATTATCGTGAGCGAGATTCCTTATAACGTAAACAAGAGCGAGCTCATTGAGAATATTGCTTCGCTGGTTGAGGACAAACGCATTGACGGCATCTCTAACATCAACGATGAGAGTGACCGCCAAGGTATGCGCATCGTCATTGATGTGAAGAAAGACTTCAACGCTAATGTGTTGCTCAACAAGCTTTATAAGATGACCGAACTGCAGTCATCATTTAGTGTAAATAATGTTTGTCTCGTGAATGGTCGTCCGCAGACTGTCAACTTGAAAGACATGCTTCATTACTTCCTTGAGCATCGCCATGAGGTCGTAATCCGCCGCACTGAATTTGAGCTCAAGAAAGCAAAGGAACGCGCCCATATCCTTGAAGGATTGATTATAGCAAGCGACAATATTGATGAGGTTATTCACATTATTCGTAGTAGTAAGAACACTGACGAGGCTCGTCAGCGCCTGGCAGAGAGATTTGACCTCGATGACATTCAAACTCGCGCCATCGTAGAGATGCGCTTGCGTCAGCTCACAAATCTTGAGCAAGACAAGCTCCATGCCGAGATGGAGGAACTCATGAAGACTATTGAGCATCTTGAGGAAATCTTGAATAATCCAGATGTGTGCCGCAAGGTTATTGAGGATGAGTTGATTGAGGTTCGTGACAAATATGGTGACGAGCGTCGCACTCAAATTGAATACTCTGCCGAGGAGATGAACGCTGAGGACTTCTACCCAGACGACCCAATGATCATCACCATCTCGCACTTTGGCTATATCAAGCGTACACCACTTAGCGAGTATCGCACTCAGAACCGTGGTGGGGTGGGAGCGAAGGGCAGTGCCACACGCGATGAGGACTTCATTGAGTATATCTATGAGGCAACCAATCATAACTATATGCTATTCTTCACCGCTTTGGGCCGCTGTTACTGGCTACGCGTGTTTGAGATTCCTGAGGGAGCCAAGAACTCTAAAGGACGTGCCATCCAGAACCTACTCAACCTGGGGCCAGAGAACCGCATTTATGCCTTCATCCGCGCTACTAAGCTCAAAGACCCTGAGTATAACCAAAACCATTATATAGTATTTGGTACAAAGAACGGTATTGTGAAACGCACTCGCCTTGCAGAGTTCTCAAGACCACGTGTTAATGGTGTAAATGCTCTCAATATTAGGGAAGACGACCAACTAATTGGTGCCGTACTTACTGAGGGCGATAGTGAGATTGTTCTCGCTAACCGTAACGGCCGTGCTATCCGTTTCTCTGAGACGAATGTTCGTGCTATGGGTCGCACTGCTACAGGTGTGAAGGGTATGACTCTTGATGGCGGTGACGACGCTGTGGTGGGTATGATCTGCATGAGATCTACCGCTCAAGATGATGTGCTTGTACTCTCGGAGCAAGGTATGGGCAAGCGCTCTAAACTTGAGGACTATCGTGTCACCAATCGTGGCGCCAAGGGTGTGAAGACCATCAATATCACCGAGAAAACTGGCAAGCTTATTGCTATACGCAATGTAAACGATAGTAACGACATTGTCATAATCAACAAGTCGGGTATCACCATTCGACTTAAGGTTTCTGAACTTAGGGTTCAAGGACGTGCTACTCAAGGAGTAAGACTCATCAACCTTGAGAAGAAGAACGATGAGATTGCATCAGTTTGCAAGGTGGATACCGACCCTGAGAAGATTGAGGAATACATTCCCGAGGGTGAGGGCTTGCAACAAGACCTGCAGTTTGATAAAGACAATGAAATTACACAAAATGAGACCGACGAATTAAACGAAACCAGTGATTCGCAGTCTTATGACCAAGACGCATAAGATGGTTCTTTGTCTTTCAATGAATAAAGAGCAATTATTTAAGTGATATATAACACATTTCTAACTATAAACATTTTGAATTATGAAAAAGTTTTTCTTATTTGTTGCTTTCGCATCACTATTAGTGATGGGAGCAAAAGCTCAAACTGCTGAAGAACTCTTCAAAGCTGGTAAAGCAGAGTTTGACAGGTATGACAAACTCTTTGGAGAATATACTTTAGCACATGGTCAAAACCCCGATGCTCCAGATCAAACGATTGGTGAGCGTGCTACAGCGTTGATGAACGGATTTGAACTGCTGCAAAAGGCTCTTCCATTGGATACAGTTATTGAGGTTAACAAGGATGGTTCTCCAAAAATCGACAAAAAGACTGGCAAACCAAAATTTAAAGTAAAATACTCAAAAGACATTGTGACACTGCTTTCTGGGCATATCAACGATGTGCTTAATGTGGGTAATGCTGGTCTTATGGGCAACGATTTTGCTACAGCACACAAGGCTTTCAAGTTCTTCCGCACTTTAGTTGGTACTTCATTGACCGAGGGCGTACAATTTGACCCACAAACTCTTGGCGAGGTATCGTTCTATGAAGGTTATTCGGCTTATCAACTCAAAGATTTTGATGGCGCTTATACTGCCTTCAAGAGTGCTATCGAGAAAGGATATACCGAAAATCAAGTGGTCGAATTCAGAAATTCTTGCTTAGCCAATATCATCCAAAAATTTTGTGATGACAAAAATTACACTGATGCTATTGCCTATGTGGACAAAGCAATTGCAGCAGATCCATCAAGCGCTCTTATGTATGACATGAAGGGTTATATCGTTGAGCAGAAAGATGGGCTAGATGCTGCTGAGTCGTATTATGAAAAAGCTGTGGAGCTTGACCAGACCTTCCCTAACGGATTTTATGACCTTGGCCGTGTGCTCTATGCTAAGGCAGAAAAGATTATCGAAGAAAATCCCTCGGCAACCAATGCTCAGTTAGCTCCAAAGTTGCTACCTATCTATGACAAGGCTCTGCCATTGTTTAAGAAGGCTCAAGAACTTGATGCTGATGGCTCTAAGACTCAATCTAAGCGTTTCGTTGAAGACTTAGAGTATAAGCTTGAGATTTTAAGACCTGGAAAATAATAAATTCTTTGTAATATGATAACGCTGTGCATGGCATATCAATTTAATGCTGTGCACAGCGTTTAGCAATTAATTAAAAATGAAGAAAATAGTTCTTGTTTCGTTCATGTTTTTTGTGAGTGCTGTTTTTGCCCTGGCACAGCACCGCCTAGTTACTGAGGTAAAGAAAGAAATTAGTGGCATGACACTCACCGTTGACAATTACAAGAACTCTTTGAAAAAAATCAAGAAGGCTTTAGATAACGAAGAGACTAAGGATAAGGCCGAAACTTGGTGGATTGCAGGGAAAATACAATTTGCTATCTACGATAAGATGATGGCAAACAAGGCTGTGGGCGACAAAATCAACTCTACTGAAGCGGGACTGGCGCTCATTGATGGCTACGACAAGCTGCATGTGGCGCTAAATAAGGATACGACAATAATACTAGACAAAAAAGGAAATCAGGTTTTTGATAAGAAGACGGGCAAAAAAAAGGTTAAAACCAAGTACTCTCGTGAGATAATGAATAAGATTGTAGATCATTTAGTTGACTACAGCGCAGTAGCGGGTGATTTCTATTTGGCGGGTGATTGGAGCAATGCCTATAAGGCATGGGACATATATTGCAGCATAGCTAAATGCCCATGGACCATTAAAAGGAAAGTGAATGAATCAGATTCGGTTATTGGCTATAACCGATTTTTTCAGGGTTTGGCGGCCTATCAAAACAAAGACTATGTAAATGCTGTTGTGCAATTTGCTAATGCACGCAACCTTGGATACAGAAAAAAAGCGCTTTACGACACCTGGATTGATGCGTTAATAAAGCAACAAGACACTATCTACATGGTAAGTGTGGCTCACGAAGCCCATGACATGCTTGGCGCTAAAGACCCTAGATATGTGCGCATCTTAATCAACCATTATCTTAAAGCTAAGAGATATGATGAAGCAAATTCGCTTCTCGATGAGGTAATAAAAAGTGACTCGACTGTAGCTGAATATTATGACCTTAAAGGACGTTTAGCCGAAACACAAGAAGGTATTGACGTTGCTCTACCTTTCTATAGGAAAGCAGTTGAGTTGAATCCCGATTTCGGCATGGCCTTATTTGATCTAGGCAATGCTCTATATAATAAAGCCATTGTGAACAATGAACATCGATCGAAAGATGCTATCATGCTCTATGATGAAGCATTGCCTTATCTTGAAAAGGCTCATCATTTGATGCCACATGATGAAAACACTAAAAAGATTCTTAGTCGAATCTATTACGTCACTGGCAGCAAAAAAATAGATGAGCTGTGATTGAATAAAGTAAAAAAATTAAAGGAATAAAGTTTTTTACGCTTTATTCCTTTATACTTCTTCATTTTTACTTTAATTATATTCCCATCCTCACTATACCACGTTTTGATGCTTTCACGAAGTTGACGATGTCGTCACGCTCTGGCGATTGTGGCACTTCGGCAATTACTTTTGCTAGAGCCTCAGTGTTGTTCAAGCGAGAGAGGTAAAGAACGCGATAAACCTGTTGTATCTTGTTTATCTGTTCCTCTGTGAAACCTCGACGGTGAAGGCCTACAGAATTGACTCCTTCATAAGAAATGGGATAACGACCAGCCATAATGTAGGGAGGCAAGTCCTTGTTAACTAAAGAGCCTCCTTGCAACATCACATGCTTACCGATGTGAGTGAACTGATGCACCAAAGCACCTCCTCCAAGCACAGCATAGTCACCGACGACAACCTCTCCAGCAAGTTGCACTTGATTAGACATAATCACATTGTTGCCAAGCTCACAATCGTGGGCAACGTGGCAATAAGCCATAATAAGGCAGTTATTGCCAATTACTGTTTTTCCCTTTGATGCAGTGCCGCGATGAATTGTGACAAACTCGCGAATGCTGGTGTTGTCGCCAATGATTGCCAGACTGTCTTCACCAGTAAATTTCAAATCTTGAGGGATGTCGCTCACTACAGCACCAGAGTGAATGTGACAGTTGTTGCCAATTCTTGCTCCAGAATGTATTACAGCGTTGCTATCGATAATTGTACCGTCGCCAATCACTACGTTCTCGTCGATAGTGACAAAAGGACCTATTGTCACATCTTTTCCTATTAATGCGTTTTCACTAACACAAGCCAGTGGTGAAATATTCATTATCCTATTCTTTTATTTGTTTTTAATTATTTGAGCCATGAACTCTACTTCGCTCACAATCTTCTCTCCAACAAAGGCATACCCCTTCATGACGGCACAACCGCGACGCATAGGTGTCATAAATGAAATATGGAATATCAACGTGTCGCCAGGAACCACCTTCTGGCGGAATTTCACGTTGTCAATCTTCATGAAATAGGTGGAATAGCGCTCGGGCTCATTAACTCCACTTAGGACTAGCAGACCGCCTACTTGTGCCATTGCCTCAATTTGAAGCACGCCAGGCATTACTGGCTCTTGAGGAAAGTGACCTTGGAAAAAAGGCTCATTGCTTGTAACATTCTTGACACCAACGATATAGTTGTCGCCAATCTCTATTACTTTGTCAACAAGTTGCATAGGGTAGCGGTGTGGCAATAGTTCCCTAATCTTGTTGATGTCCATAACTGCTGGCTTGTTTGGGTCATAGAGCGGTGCCTGCACATTCTGGTATCTCAACTCTTTGCGTATTTGGTTGGCAAGTTTGGTATTGATAGTGTGTCCAGGACGAGTTGCAATAATTCTGCCTTTGAGAGGACGGCCTATTAAGGCCAAGTCTCCTAGCACATCAAGGAGCTTGTGACGTGCCGGCTCATTGGGGTGGGTGAGAGGTTTGTGGTTAATATATCCCAGTTTGTTGGCTTTAGTATGGTCCACTCCCACTAGGTCGGCAATCTTGTCAAGTTCTTCTTGTGGCATCTCTACATCGTAGATGACAATAGCGTTGTCAAGGTCTCCACCCTTAATGAGATTATTCTGCACAAGAGGCATTATTTCTCTTACAAACACGAAAGTGCGGCTTCCGGCTATCTCTTCTCTGAAATTGCTCATCGATGTGAGGGAGGCAAACTGATTGCTCAGAACATCTGAATTATATTCAACCATTGTGTCGATTGAGAAGTCATCATCAGGAAGAACAATCAGTGAGGCTCCAGTATTCTCGTCAACGACCTTAATGCGTTGCTTAACTACATAATATTCTTTATCGGCGTTTTGTTCAACAATGCCAGCCTCTTCAATCTTGGTGCTGTATTCTATTGCACTGCCATCAAGGATGGGAAGTTCGGGACCATTAACCTCAATAATACAGTTATCTATGCCTGCGGCATATAGTGCTGCCATAGCATGTTCGATGGTGCCTATTTTAATTTCTTTGTTAGTACGGCTAGCAAGAACTGTTCCCCTGTTAGTGGCTATAACATTCTCGGCAAGTGCCTCTATTATTGGACATCCATCTAGGTCAATCCTTTTAAAAATGTAGCCGGTGTTTTCGGGTGCTGGTTTGAAAGTAGCATCAACTTGTAAACCAGTATGCAGACCTTTGCCGCTAACCGAGAAATCAGCTTTTAGAGTGAGTTGTTTCATTTTATAATTGTGTTATTGTTTTTCGTTTTTTATTTCGTCAACTAATTTCTTTAGTTGATTGATGTCTTGTGCCATCTGGGGGATTCGTTTTAGATAAACTTGGTTTCTAGCAAAGTCAAGAGCGTTGATTGCAGGAGTGCCAATCACTCGAAGATTGCTGCCCACACTGTTGGGGATGCCCGATTGCGCTCCAAAGCCATTGTTGTCACCCACTGTAATATGTCCAGCGAATCCCACTTGGCCGCCCACCATATTGTTCTTTCCAATCTTGGTAGATCCTGCCACACCGACTTGTGCTGCCATCACCGTGTTATCGCCAATCTCCACATTATGAGCTACTTGAATAAGATTGTCGAGTTTAGCACCTTTCTTAATAATTGTTGCACCCATAGTTGCACGGTCAATGGTGGTGTTAGCGCCTATCTCCACATCATCCTCAAGGATAACAATACCAATCTGAGCGATTTTCTCATAGGTGCCATCTTCTTTGGGCGCAAAGCCAAAACCATCGGCTCCAACAACTGTACCTGCGTGCAATATGCATCGGTTGCCAATCTTGCAGCCATGATATACCTTAACTCCTGGATAAAGTATCACATCATCACCAAGAGTAACATTGTCGCCAACATATACCTGGGGATAAATTTTTACATTTTTGCCAACCTTAACATTGCTACCAACGTAGGCGAAGGCTCCAACGTAAACGTCATCAGCAATCTCCACACCTTCTGCAATGTGACAAGGTTGCTCAATGCCTTTCTTGGCTGGTTCTTGACTGCTCACCATGTTAAGTAGAACAGCCAGAGTCTCATAGGGATCATCTACTCTGATAAGAGTAGTTGACAATTTCTCTTCTGGCTTGAAATCTTTGCGAACAAGAACCGCAGTGGCTTTGGTTGAATAGATATAATGGGTGTATTTAGGGTTTGCCAAAAATGTCAAGCAACCATCAGTAGCTTCTTCAATCTTAGAGTAATTCTCGATATAAGCTTTAGCATCTCCTTCAACGGTTCCATTGACAAGAGATGCCAATTGCTCAACTGATATTCTCATAATTATTATCTAAAAATATTGTTATCTTGTATTTAACTTGCAAAATTGCGAAAAAACGGCGATATGGCAAAACCTATATGGAAAATTTAACATAAAAACATCCATATAGACCACCAATGCAGCAAAAATGGTTCTTTTTCTACAAAAAATGACTGAAATCAATCGTCAGAACAGAGTAGGGACGATGGATCATTTTGTTATAGAGGTATGTTCTTTGCGATGGTCGTTTATTATCTCAAGTTGTTGCCTTACCGATTCTTGATGTATGGCACTCATGATAGATTTTATGAACTCTGGACTGAGTCCGAGAGAATCGGCTTGATTGATGCATTTTTGGAGAATCATATCATATCTGCTGGTTTGCACCACCTGCATTCCATTTTCTTTTTTATAGGCACCAATCATTCGACACACGTTTATGCGCTTGCTCAGAATATTTAGCAATTCGTTGTCACAAGTGTCAATTTGTTGCCTGAGTATCTCAAGATTTTCGGTAGATTGACTTTTTTCCCTTATTATCAGGGAGTTGATAATGTCTTTGAGTACGTTAGGAGCAATTTGCTGTTCTTTATCACTCAATGCCTCATCGGGCTTGTAGTGCGATTCTATGAACAGTCCGTCAAATCCCATGTCAAAAGCATGTTGGGATAGGGGAGCGATGAGTTCACGTTTTCCTCCCATGTGAGAGGGGTCGCATAAAATAGGAAGATGAGGATAACGTCTGTGGAGCTCAATAGCAAGCTGCCATTCGGGAACATTGCGATAGTAGTTGTTGCCGTAATAGCTGAAACCGCGTAATATTGCACCAATCATAGTAATACCTGCATTTACAATGCGTTGCATAGCACCAATCCACAAATCAAGGTCGGGGGTTACAGGATTCTTCACTAGCACAGCAATCTCGTGATGGCCTTTTAGAGCGTCGGCAATCTCTTGCACGGCAAATGGGTTAGTGCAGGTGCGGGCGCCAATCCATAGTACATCAATACCAGCATCAATAACCGCCTCAACATGTTCACGGGTAGCAACTTCAGTGGCAACCAGCAATCCGGTTTCTTGTTTAACAAGTTTAAGCCAATCGAGACCTTTAGCACCAACTCCTTCAAAAGAGCCAGGTAGGGTGCGAGGTTTCCACAAACCAGCACGGAATACTGAAATACCAATAGCTTTCAGTTCTCGAGCAGTGCATAGCGTTTGTTCTTGGCTCTCGGCGCTGCATGGTCCTGCAATTACAAATGGCGCAGAGTTGTTGTTTGATATGAAAGGCAATGGAGATATATTATCAAGAATAATGTTATTCATCTCTTTTCAAAATAGTATTTATCTAATGTAATTGCAAAATTAGCACTTTTTTTTTATATTATCGTGAGGGGAGTGTTTTATTTCCATTAATTGAAATTTTCATGGTATTTATTTAACATAATAATGATTATAAAACAAAAGTCAATATTAAAATGTCAAACTCTCCTCTATTAAGTTGAAAGAGGTAAAAGTAGATATTTTGTAAGTAAGAAAATAAATGATAAGAAAAATAATTATGAAAATTTTGAAGATATTCTATAAAGAATTAATTTTGCCTTTAAATAAATGAAAAATGAAATATCTTCATTATACATACAAATTTATTTCTATCATCACCCTTTTCTTGTTGATGAGTCCATCACAAGCGTTATGTGCTACAACTGTTCTTGACTCTGTAGAAATAAGTCAACGAGAATTTGATATTTCATTTGCCAATGACACCTTATGCGAGAAATTTAATTCTAAGCAATTAATTGTGCCTGGCATTTTTATGGTTTCAGGACTTGCTGGCGCCATCGACTATAAAAATAGCCTTAACCGTTCGGTGAAGGATGCGTTCACTGATTTGAGCGACGGAAAAACTTGCAAAATTGATGATTATTTGCGTTTTTTGCCTTCGGCGTCACATTTGTTGTTTGGCAGCATTGGCGTTAAGTCAAAACACAATTTCAAAGAAAGATTACTTATTTCGGCTACTTCTCATGCAGCCATGCTTATCATGGGTTATGGTTCTAAATTCATTATCAAAGAGCAACGCCCTGATATGAGTAATGATCACTCTTTCCCAAGTGGTCATGTGGCTCTTGCCTTCACTGGTGCCGAACTATTACGCCAGGAATATGGAACAGCCTATGGTATAGCTGGTTATGCCGTAGCAACAAGCGTTGCGTTATTAAGACTTTATAATAATAAGCATTGGTTCAATGATGTGTTGATGGGCGCAGGAATCGGCATATTGAGTGCACGAATTGGTTGTTGGCTATTGCCCTTTGAACGTAAGTTGTTTAAAATCAATAATAAAAATGCCAAAAGTTCAACCATTGCTATAACCCCTACATACAATATAGCAGATAAGGCACTCAGCGTGTCGCTATTTGCTGTGTTCTAATACAGATATAGACTACTCCCCTACTTGTTTTTCAAGAATCTCAATATTTCATCATTCTATCCATCGAGCGCTTGTCTTCACGCGCTTTAATTGACTGGCGTTTATCATATTGCTTCTTACCACGTGCAATAGCAATATCAACCTTTGCAAAGCCCTTCTCATTAATGAATACTTTCAGTGGAATAATGGAATATCCAGGAAGCACGCATGCTTTTGCTATCTTGTTGATTTCCTTTCGAGTGAGCAGCAGCTTGCGGTCGCGGTGAGTGGCGTGGTTGTTATAGGAGCCATAAGAGTATTCAGCGATATACATTCCTTTCATCCACACTTCACGATTCTCCACCATACAGTAGGTGTCGGTCAAACCAGCCTTGCCTTGCCTAATTGATTTAATTTCGGTGCCAGTGAGTACTATGCCAGCAGTGAAAGTCTCGATTATCTCATAATCGAAAGTGGCACGGCGGTTTTTTATATTTATGTTGCTTGTTGTTGCCATTCTAATCTGAATAATGTGATTTAATGATTTATCAATGAGCTTAATATCCACCCTATTATTATCGGGAATGCTATCATCATAATTGATGATATAATTACAAACTTCACCGCTTTGTTGCTGTCAACACACAAGAAATCAACGCCACGGTAAGCAATGTATGGCATATATAGCACTAAAAAATACAAAGGTGAGAATTCTCCGTTAAGAACGTTAATCAAAATCGACAGCACTATCAAAAACGCAAGGTTAAAGATGACATAATTGCTCAGCTTCGACATGGCCAAACTGCTTCGAGTGAACTGAGGATAAAAGCCCGACAAGAGATATACACACAAATAGTAGGAAAGCATATACTTTGAGAAATCTACTATGGCTTTCATCAGTGAAGATGAGAGCGTGTGAGATGCGCTATCATATATCATTGGCACAAAGGTGGAAATGGCAAGTATTGCCAACAACGGGTAGAAGAATGCACCGAGCACTCTTTGAGCCGAGTGGCATTTGTCATCAATGTATTGCCATCCAACCTTAGGCGATATCAATAAAACTATAAAATTTCTTATCATTAGTTGTCGTTTTCTTTTGAGAGTGCAAAATTAATAAAATGACCAAAATAATGAAACTAAAATTGAGCAAGAAGACAAAAAAATAAGTAATTTTGCACTTTATTACTATTTCAAGAATGAAACACGAACTCTTTATTGCGTCAAGACTTAAACTCGGGAATAAAGGCGAAGCCAATTCCCGAAGCCTCAGTGTCGCAGTCGTAGGTATCATTCTTGCAATCATCATCATGATTCTCTCGGTCGTTATTGTGCTGGGGTTCAAGCAAGAAATTAAATCGAAGGTGACTAGCCTTGATCCTCACATAAAGGTCTATAATGGAGCCATTGGCCTTGACAATAATTTTGCTGTGGTAGATTTTAGAGAGATAGCAAATTGCATAAACAATAATCCATCACTTAGAGAACACTTCACCAGCGTGTCATTGATTGCTGAGAAACCAGCCATCCTTAAAACCGACGACAACTTCAAGGGCCTGCAGTTCCGTGGTGTAGATGCCAACTATGACTTCTCGTTTCTGGAAAAGAACCTAGTGAAAGGCCGTGTGCCAAAAATTGAGAATCGCGACAGCACGCAAGAAATCATAGTGTCGAGTATTATCGCTAAGCAGCTAATGCTTGATGTTGGCGACGACATATTCACCTATTTCATTGACGAGAAGGTGAAAGTGCGCAAATGCCATATTGTGGGTATTTTCAGCACCGATTTTGAAGCATTCGATAAGATGTATATCGTAGGAAATATCGCTCTGTTGCAAAGTGTTAACGGCTTGAAACCTCACATCGGCAATTATGTGGGCATCAACATCGACAATATTTCCAACCTTGATAATGCCGAAAATCTAGCTTATCAATTATATGGCAAGCTGGCACTGCAGTCCTATGATGACGAGTATAATACCACATTATATACTGTCACCAATACCAAACGCAACAATCTGTCTTATTTTACTTGGCTTAGCATGCTCGACATGAATGTCATCATCATTCTCACGCTCATGATCATCGTGTCGTCATTCACGTTAATTTCGGCGCTGCTCATGGTGGTGCTAGAGCGCATCAAAATGATAGGTCTATTCAAGGCTCTGGGCGCTACTAACACATCAATTCGACGCATTTTCATTTTCTTGACACATAAAATCATCTTCAAGTCGATGATTATTGGCAACGTCGTAGGAATTGGCCTCGCATTGTTGCAGAAGCATTTCCACATCCTCAAGCTTAACCCCGATGCTTATTACATGAACTACGTCCCCATCGACATCAACATCCCTGCAATAATTATACTCAACATCGCAATCTTAGTGATATCTTACATTACCCTGATAGGTCCATCCTACATAATCTCATCAATAAAACCAACCTCAACCATGAGGTTTGAGTAATTAAAATCCACATGTAAAACGCCACAGGAGATTCTCTTGTGGCGCTTTACATATTTCGTAGTTGTTAGTCAAGTTTTAGGACTGCTAGAAATGCTTTTTGTGGCACTTGGACTGTGCCAATTTGTTTCATGCGTTTCTTGCCGGCTTTTTGTTTCTCAAGGAGTTTGCGCTTGCGGCTCACATCACCGCCATAACATTTGGCAGTCACGTCTTTTCGAACTTGCTTGACTGTTTCACGTGCAATGATTTTTGCGCCGATGGCAGCTTGGATGGCAATGTCGTACTGTTGACGTGGGATTAGTTCTTTGAGTTTCTCGCACATGCGTCGTCCAAGCGACACAGCATTATCAACATGGATAAGCGAACTCAATGCATCCACTGGTTGGCCATTAAGCAGGATGTCCATCTTAATGAGCTTGGAGTCGCGAAATTCGCTGATATAGTAGTCAAACGAGGCATATCCTTTAGATATGCTCTTGAGTTTGTCATAGAAGTCGATAACTATCTCTCCCAGAGGGATGTCGAAGGTTAGTTCCATGCGGTTGCCAGAGATGTAATCTTGCTTAACCAGCTCTCCCCTCTTGCCAAGGCATAGAGTGATTATTGGTCCCATAAACTCGCTAACAGTGATGATTGAGGCACGAATATAAGGTTCTTCAATGTGCTCAATGAGCGTCGGGTCGGGCAAGCCGGCAGGATTGTGAACTTCGGTCATCTCGCCTTTTTTGTCATACACCTTATAAGAAACGTTTGGCACAGTAGTGATGACTTCCATGTTGAACTCACGGCTTAGTCGCTCTTGCACAATCTCCATGTGCAGCAGTCCTAAGAATCCGCAACGGAAACCAAAGCCAAGGGCAACCGATGACTCAGGGGTAAACGTCAGGGAGGCATCGTTGAGCTGAAGTTTTTCAAGCGACGTGCGCAGGTTTTCAAAATCTTCTGGATCAATGGGATAGACACCGGCAAAGACCATTGGCTTTACCTCTTGGAAACCTTCGATAGCTTTCTCACAAGGTGCTTCAACATGGGTTATGGTGTCACCCACTCTCACTTCGGCAGATGTTTTGATGCCAGAAATGATATATCCTACAGTACCTGTAGTAAGCACGTCACGTGGAGCCATCTGCAACTTCAAGACACCAATCTCATCAGCATTATACTGCTTGCCTGTGTTTACAAATTTCACCAGGTCACCTTTGTGGATGCTGCCGTTCTCTATCTTGAAATAGACAATGATACCACGGAAGGGGTTAAACACCGAGTCAAAAATCAGAGCTTGCAACGGAGCGTCGGGGTCACCAGTAGGTGCTGATATGCGATCAACAATGGCTTCGAGCACTTTAGGAACGCCCTCACCAGTGCGTGCACTCACGCGGATAATATCCTCAGCATCGCAACCCAGCAGGTCAACTATCTCGTCCTCCACCTCATCGGGATGAGCGCTTTCCATGTCAATCTTGTTGATTACAGGAATAATCTCAAGCCCATTGTCGATTGCCATGTAGAGGTTGCTGATAGTCTGTGCTTGAACGCCTTGAGTTGCGTCAACCACAAGCAATGCTCCCTCGCAAGCGGCAATAGAGCGCGACACTTCATAAGAGAAATCGACATGTCCCGGAGTATCGATGAGGTTGAGTGTGTAGTTCTCTCCATTTTGGGCATAGTCCATCTGTATGGCGTGGCTCTTGATGGTGATACCACGCTCACGCTCTAGGTCCATATCGTCGAGCACCTGATTCTGCATCTCCTTGGCGCCAACCGTCTTGGTGAACTCCAGAAGTCGGTCGGCAAGAGTGCTTTTACCGTGGTCAATATGGGCTATTATGCAAAAGTTTCTTATATTTTTCACCGTTTTTTCGTTTATCGTTGGTCGTTTATCGACTTAACCTTATTACATTATTCCACGCTCGCGAAGGCGTTGTTGCCATTTCCATGCGCTTAGCATAGTGTCTTCGAGAGATTCTTCGGCTTTCCAGCCAAGTACTTCATTGGCTTTCTTGGGGTCTGCCCAGATTTTTACGATATCACCTTCGCGCCTGCCCACTATCTTATGAGGCACTTTTACACCAGTTGCTTTCTCAAAGGCTGCAAGCAACTGAAGCACTGAAGCACCTTCGCCAGTACCAATGTTGAACACTTCGAGTGCCTCGTCGCTCTTGTCCTCAAGCATGCGCTCAAGTGCTTTTACGTGTGCCTTAGCTAGATCCACGACATTGATGAAATCGCGTATGCAAGATCCATCGGGAGTGTCGTAGTCATCACCAAAGATGCTTAATTCTTTGCGAACACCAATGGCAGTTTGAGTGAGATAAGGTACAAGATTAGCAGGCACACCATTGGGCAACTCTCCTATCTCGGCACTTGGATGTGCTCCAATGGGGTTGAAATAGCGCAATAGTACAGCCTTGATTGGGCTACCGCTCTTTATCACATCGGCGATGATATCTTCGCTAACCTGCTTGGTAGCACCGTAAGGCGAAGTAGCTTTTTTGGTGGGAGCATCCTCTGTGATAGGATTCTGGTCAGGCTCACCATATACAGTGCATGATGAGGAGAATACAAATCCTTTCACACCAAACTCCGGCATCAGTTCCAGCAGATTGAGCAAGATATTAAGATTGTTTCGATAATACATTATAGGTTTTTGAACTGACTCTCCTACCGCCTTGCTTGCAGCAAAGTCGATGATGCCATTGATGCCAGGATTTTCGCTGAACATTTTACGTAGCACGTTGATGTCGGTGCAATCGCCCTCAACAAAAACAGGACGTATGCCTGTGATTTTCTCAATGCCATCAAGTACATCAATATTGCTGTTAGAGAGATTGTCAATAATAACAACCTCATATCCTGCATTTTGCAACTCTACTGTGGTGTGAGAGCCAATAAAGCCCATGCCACCAGCTACTAATATTTTACCTTTCATAGTTAGTATGTTTTTAAAATTTTAATAACGCATCAGCGATGCGCGGACATGCCTTGCCATCACCATAGGGATTGTTGGCTCGGCTCATAATAATGTATTCTTTCTCGTCGTCAAGCAGTAACGACACGTTATCCACAATTTTGTTATAGTCAGTTCCCACAAGCTTTACTGTGCCAGCGTCAAGTGCCTCAGGGCGCTCAGTGGTGTTACGCATCACAAGTACTGGTTTGCCAAGTCCTGGGGCTTCTTCCTGGATGCCTCCACTGTCAGTGAGGACTATGGTAGATTTCTCCATCAAGAACACAAAGTCTAGATATTCCAATGGTTCAATAAAGAATAAGTTACCTAAGTTCTCTAAATTATCACCAAATATTTTGTGAATGGGTTTACGCACATTGGGGTTCAGATGCATGGGATAGACAAAATCCACCTTAGGATATTTCTCGCTTAAATGCTTAATGGCATTGCATATATTGAGGAAACCATCGCCAAAATTCTCACGGCGGTGACCAGTAATAAGCACCAATTTGCGGTCATCAGTTAGACGGCTAACGTCATAACCTTGTCGGGCTAGATTTATTGATAGTGTCTCGTTCAACTGGATGTTGTTCTTAATCTTGTCAACAACTATATGCAAAGCATCTATCACCGTATTGCCGGTGACATAGATATGCTCCTCTCCTACTCCTTCGTCAAGCAGATTTTGTCGGCTCAACGGTGTTGGGGCAAAGTCTAGAGTGGCAATGCGTCCAGTAATCTGGCGGTTCATCTCCTCGGGCCATGGGCTGTATATGTTGTGTGTTCGCAAGCCTGCTTCAACATGACCTACGGGTATTTGCTGATAAAAAGCAGCAAGTGCCGCTGCTGTGCTTGTAGTAGTATCTCCGTGAACAAGAACAATGTCGGGGTTCACGTTATTAAGAATATCTCGCATTCCAAGCAATACTCTTGAAGTAATATCATAAAGGTCTTGACCGACTTTCATAATGTTCAAGTCATAGTCGGGAGTGATTTCAAAAATCCTCAGCACCTGGTCGAGCATCTCACGATGTTGGCCAGTGACACAGACTATTGGCTCAAACTCTTCTTGACGTTGCTGAAGACACTTTACCAGAGGCGCCATCTTAATGGCTTCGGGTCGAGTGCCAAACACCAACATTACTTTTTTTCTCATAAAAATATGTTTATTTTTAATTTTAGTGCAAAATTAGTGCAAGCCGAGAGAAATACAAAATGAAAAGCAAAGTTTTTCATTTTTATTTACAAGGCGCCGCCTAATTTATCCAAAATTAGTGCAAGTTGAGAGCAGAACAAAATTAAAAGCGAAGTTTTTCGTTTTTATTTCAAAGATGTTTTTGTCTTTAGTAAAAAATGGCATAATAATTGCTAATAATTTTTTATTTGAAATTATAAGACTTAGGTCTGAATTATATTAAGACAAGATGTTAAAAGAAGAAATAAATATACTTAACACTGAGGAGTTGATTGCTCTTATCGATGAACACACCTTACCCATCGTTGATGGCGTGGACTTTACCAGCGATGAGGAAGATGACGACTTTGATGATGATTCTGATCAAGGTGGAACTCCTTTAGGTGGTGGCGAGAAAACCACCCAACGACGAAATGTCACAAAAAATGACAACGCGACACCCACAATTAATAAGTACGGCAAGGATATCACTCGCCAGGCGGCAAATGGTGACCTTGACCCTGTGGTAGGCCGTGAACGAGAAATAGAGCGCTTGGCACAAATCTTAAGTCGTCGCAAGAAAAATAATCCAGTGCTCATTGGCGAGCCAGGAGTGGGCAAATCGGCGATTGTCGAAGGTCTGGCTCAGCGCATTGTGGAGCGCAAAGTGCCTCATAACCTCATGGACAAGCGCATTGTGGCACTTGACATGGCATCGGTTGTGGCAGGAACCAAGTATCGTGGCCAATTTGAAGAGCGCATCAAGGCGATAATTGATGAAGCGTCAAAGAGCGATGAGGTAGTGCTCTTTATTGATGAGATTCATACTATAGTGGGTGCTGGCAACGCCAGTGGTTCTATGGATGCCGCCAACCTGCTCAAACCTGCCTTGGCACGCGGTGAATTGCAATGCATAGGTGCTACTACTCTAGACGAGTATCGCAAGAACATCGAGAAGGATGGAGCATTGGAACGTCGTTTCCAGAAAGTGCTCGTTGATGCTTCTACACCCGAGGAAACTTTGGAGATTCTCAATTATATAAAGGAAGTTTATGAGAAGCATCACGGAGTGACATACACCCCCGAAGCTATCAGGGCTTGTGTATCACTCACTAATCGCTATGTGAGTGACCGCGCTTTCCCCGACAAGGCTATTGATGTCCTTGACGAAGCTGGTTCGAGGGTTCGCATCTCTAAGATTGTTCCTCCCAAAGAAATTGAGGACTTGGAGGTCCAGATAGCCGAAGCTCAATCCAACAAACTAAAAGCTGTGCAAGCACAAAATTTCGAGAGTGCAGCGCGTTATCGCGATCAGCAAGAGAAACTTAAACTCAAACTCGATGAAGTGAGATTAGAATGGGAAGCAGAGCTTGACAAGAATCGTGAAACTGTTGATGAGGAACATATCGCTCAAGTTGTTGCGATGATGACTGGTGTGCCCACTAAGCGCATTGCAGCAAGCGAAGGTATAAGACTGCTGGGCATGACCGATGATCTTAAGTCAAAAGTAATAGGTCAAGATGAGGCAATTGAAAAAATTGCTAAAGCCATTCGCCGCAATCGTTTGGGATTGAGAGATCCACATCGTCCTATTGGCTCTTTCATGTTTTTGGGTCCGACTGGAGTGGGCAAGACTTTGCTTGCCAAGTGCTTGAATGAGTTCTTGTTCGATAGTCCAGATGCACTCATCCGCATCGATATGAGTGAGTATATGGAGAAGTTTAACGTTTCACGCCTTGTGGGTGCACCTCCGGGATATGTGGGCTACGAGGAAGGGGGACAGCTCACTGAAAAGGTCCGCCGTCACCCCTACTCGGTTGTTCTTCTCGATGAGATAGAGAAGGCTCACCCCGATGTGTTTAACATGCTCTTACAGGTACTCGACGAAGGCGAACTTACTGATAGCCTGGGACGCAAAGTGGATTTCAAGAACACTATTATTATTATGACATCTAACATTGGTACTCGTGAGCTGAAGGACTTTGGCGCTGGCGTGGGTTTCAATACTCAAGAGCTCACTAAGGAACGCTCTGATGCTGTGATTCGCAAAGCCCTCAACCGCTCCTTCTCGCCAGAGTTCCTCAATCGCGTTGACGACATCATAACATTCTCGAGTCTCAACAAGGACGACATCCTCAAGATTGTTGATATCGAATTAGATATGTTCTATGAGAGAGTACATGAGATGGGCAATGAGTTGGTAGTGACTAATGAAGCTAAGAATTTCGTTGCAGATGCTGGATTTGACTTGCAATATGGCGCACGCCCACTCAAGCGAGCTATCCAGACCCATATCGAAGACCAAATGTCAGACTTGCTCCTCAGGCACGAGGGAATGATTGGAGCGACCATAACTATCGATGTGAAAGAAGGTCAAATCATCGCAACGATTGATAAATGACAATTTTTCATCAGTAATATCAAAATGTCATACACATGTTGTATGGCATTTTTTTTGCTTGATAAAACACTGCGAAATATCAACAAATAAATATATAATATTATGGCAAAAGGATCAATTGGGGTAACTACAAACAACATTTTCCCCGTTATCAAAAAATTTCTCTACAGCGATCACGAGATATTCTTGCGTGAGCTGGTTTCTAACGCAGTAGATGCGACACAAAAACTCAAAACCCTTGCTGCAGCAGGCGATTTCAAAGGCGATACCGAAGGCTTGAAAGTGTCAGTATCAATTGATAAAGACGCTGGCACTCTCACAGTGAGCGATCACGGCATTGGCATGACTGAGCAGGATGTAGATAAATACATCAACCAAATCGCCTTCTCGGGTGCTGAGGACTTCCTCAATAAGTATAAAGACAACGCCAATGCCATTATCGGCCACTTTGGTCTTGGATTCTACTCTGCCTTTATGGTTGCTAAGAAGGTGGAGATTCGCACCCTCTCATGGGAGGAAGGCGCAAAGCCAGTGCTCTGGAGCTGCGACGGTTCGCCTGAGTTTGAAATGACTGAGTGCGACAAGGCTGAACGAGGCTCCGACATCGTTCTCTATATCGACGATGATGAGAAAGAGTTCCTCGAACAGTCGCGCATCAGTACCCTGCTTAACAAATACTGCAAGTTCTTGCCAGTGCCTGTTGTTTTTGGTAAAGAGCAGGAATGGAAAGATGGCAAATATGTTGATACCGACAAGGACAAAGTAATCAACGACATTGAGCCGCTATGGACTCGCAAACCAACTGACCTCAAAGATGAGGACTACATCAAGTTCTATCACGCAATCCAGCCAGCTCAGGATGACCCATTGTTCTGGATTCACCTGAATGTGGACTTTCCTTTCACTCTCACAGGTATCCTCTATTTCCCAAAAATTAAGAACAATCTTGACATCCGTAAAGACCGCATTCAGCTTTATTGCAACCAAGTGTTTGTCACCGACAGCGTGGAAGGCGTAGTTCCAGAGTTCATGATGCTGCTGCAAGGTGTTATCGACAGTCCCGACATTCCACTTAACGTGTCGCGTTCCTACCTGCAAGCGGACCGAAACGTGAAGAAGATATCGTCTTATATCACCAAAAAGGTGGCAAGCCGCCTTGAGGAAATTGCCAAGAACGACGCCAAGGCATTTGAGGAGAAATGGAACGACATCAAGATTTTCATTGAGTATGGCATGCTCAGCGATGAAAAGTTCAAGGATGCTGCCGCCAAATTTGCCCTCCTTCAGAATACCGATGGCAAGTATTTCAAGTTTGACGAGTACAAAGACATCATCAAGGGCAACCAGACCGATAAGGACGACAACCTCATCTATCTCTATGCCACCGACAAGACAGCGCAATACACCTACATCAAAGCCGCTCAAGACAAGGGTTATGATGTGCTGTTGATGGACGGTCAACTCGACATTCCATTTGTTGGGTTGCTGGAGCAGATGAACGAGAAGTCGCGCTTTGTACGTGTTGATAGCGATGTAGTTGACAACCTCGTTCGCAAAGAAGATGCTAAAGACGCCGAACTCACTACCGAGGAACGCGAAATCGCTACAACCCTATTTAAATCGCAGATTCCTGCAATTGAGAAGAGCGAATTCACGGTAACATACGCTGCAATGGCGCCCGATGCTCAACCTGTGGTGATCACTCAGAGCGAGTTTATGAGACGCATGAAGGACATGGCAGTGTTCCAGCCAGGTATGAGTTTTTATGGCGAGTTCCCCGATGCTTACAACTTCACCCTCAACACCAGTCATCCGCTCATCAAGCGTGTGGTTGACCAAGCTGTTGCGACACTGAAGGATGAGATTAAACCAATCGATGACGAACTCACTGCCACCAATGCTGTGATTAAGGCAATCCGTGACCTCGACAAGGACAACAAGGGTGTGCCAGAAGACAAGAAAGACGACCTCAAGAAGAATGAAGACAAAGCTCAAGAATTGCGTAGCAAGAAAGAGGAAATTGTCACCAACTATGCCGCTGGTCAAGACACCGTTAAGCAACTTATCGACATCGCACTGCTGGGCAACGGATTGCTCAAAGGCGAAGCCCTCAACAACTTCCTGAAGCGCTCAGTAAATTTGTTATAAAACGATACTCTACTATCCAATCAGAGGGTGTGTCAAAATTCTGGCACACCCTCTTTATGTTTTTTCAATTCTTGCGTAACATGTTGTAAAACATATAAATAAGCCTCTACTTTCTCAAGCGGAGGCTTTGTTGTTTCACAAAGTTTTTGTATCTTTGTGGTA
>JAEEGL010515713.1_pt1 | contig 22201 bp, 20 predicted proteins | sample 9134231 | NCBI WGS metagenome assembly JAEEGL01 (sample SAMN16246548, study PRJNA631951) | gut metagenome | biome: gut microbiome; feature: rumen; material: fiber-attached | host: Bos | place: Iran: Karaj | collected 2018-10 | reverse complement strand
GCAGAGGAATAAAGCACCGCATGAAGCAAACCCGGTGCGACCTTTGGGAGCCGCGCGGGTCAGCGCGTCCGCGGCGCGACAGCCGCGGAATCACGATAAACCAAGCGCTTTTTACCGCTCCTGCGAGACATATCCCCGAAATTGACCTGCTCGGCAGCTTCGGGGATCGTATCCGCATATGGTTTTCAAAATGAATCATTCCCATTTGACGGGTTTGTCAGTAATCTGAAACCGGATCATTCCGGCCTTGCGTTCTTGACAATATCCCAAACTCCCGCGTCGGATACCGCCTCCGACGCGAGCGCGAAATCGCCGACGCGCTCGGGCGTGTGCGCGTCCGAGCCTATGATAAGCCCGCAGCCTGCGCGCTTTATCGCAAGCAGCTCGTCCCTTGACAGCGTCACCCTTGAGGAATTGACCTCGAGCAGTATGCCCATCTGACGGCAGCATTCGGCCATATAGGGTATATCCACCTTCAAATAAAGGTTGGGGTGGGAAATGATATCCGCGCGGCAGCTTTCCGCCGCGGCCAGTATCCCCTCGGCGTTCCTGTGAGGATCGCCCTTGACGCCGAAAAGGCTTTCGCCCCAAATATGCAGGGCAAGCCTGTTTAAGGGAGCGACGCCCTTGTGGTAGCCTAAGATTATCACGTCGTAAGCGTCGCGGTCGTCGGGGCAGTCGGTTTTTCCGAAGCCGGTCACGTTCAGCTCAAGCCCGCGGCGCACGTCGACGGTCCCCTCGAATTCTCTGCGCAGCGAAGCAAGCTCGTCGTTCAGACGCGCAAGCTTCTTTCCGCGAACGCCATAGGTCAGGTGCCCCGGCCCGTGCTCGGAAACCGCAACCAAATCAAGGCCCCGCTTGATGGCGGAGAGCACATTTTCGCGGGGCGAGCCTTTACCGTGGCTGTAATATGTGTGTGTGTGATAGTCTGCAAAAACCTTATAAGTCTGCATTCTTTACGATCATTTCTGAGAGGTCATCGTCTCGAGGAAATGCGCCTTCGAGCTGAACCCCTTCTTCCTTTCGACAATAGTCAGCAGCGTTTCAAGCAGCGCGCAGAAGGACGTGATGGTCTCATATCCGCAGATGCGGTAGAGCTCGTCATGGCGCGAGGTGCAGAAGCAGTAATCGGCATATTGCTCGCCGGAGGAATTGACCAGATTGGTGATCAGCACGGTCTTTGCGCCGTGCTCCTTGGCGATGCGCAGGCCGTCGATGGTGCGCTGAGTCTTGCCCGTCCTCGTAAGAGCGAATACCAGATCGCCTTCCTTGGTGCAGGCGGCATACTTATGCATTATGCCCCTGCCGCCCACCACGACGGAATCCACGCCGAGCCTGCAGAAGCTGTCGGAGAAGATATTGGCAAGATCGACGCAGTTGCCGGTGCCGAGCCAAACGATCCTGCGGCACATGAGCACCTCGGAAGCAAGCTCCGAGAGCTTCTGCGTGTCAAGCACGCGCATGGTGGAATCCAGCGCGGACATATGCCCGGTCATTATCTTGCGAATCATAACGTCGTCGGGATCGGTGCTGGAAATGGGCTGGCCGTAATCAGTGCGTATTGCAGAAGTGCTGCTGGCAAGTGATACGCGGAAATCCATAAAGCCGTCATAGCCGAGCTTGCGCGCAAGCCTTGTGACGGAAGGAACGCTGACCCCCGCGTGATGCGCGATCTCGTTGATGACCATGTGCGCCGCGGCGTCGGGATTGGCAAGAATAAAATCCGCTACCTTCCTTTCGGCAGGCGGCAGAGTGGAGTAAACCGAGCTTAGTTTCATCCTTGCAGGCATAATTATTTTACCTCCGTTTATGTCTGCTCTGTGTGACAGTGCAAAATATATTAACGAGATTTTACCATAAAGTTATTAAATATTCAAGCATATTTGCATAAAAAAAGAACAGCGCTGTGGGTTTGTGTAACTGATTTAACAAAAATACGGTTTTCATGGCGCTGAAACGCTCATTTTTATCACATTCGGCGATTCCGCGGCGAATAGCGGAGGGAATGGGGGAATAGTAGTCTGATAAAGGAGAGTGTAAAATGGATCGTTTGCCAACGGTTATATTCAGAAGCCCGGCGCACTGCATGCTGTTCTTTCCGGGCAGCCTGCTGGAGCTGAGCCCCGACGTGCCCGCGCTGACGCCTGCGCCCGCGTCGGGCGAAATGGCGTTCACGGTGTGGAGCATGGAGCCCGGGCGGGCGAGCATACCCGCGCTGCACCGGCTGAGTTTTGAAAACGGGCTCGTTAAGGATTCCACGCTTAAGCTGATCGACTGGGGCGACGCGCTCGAAGCGTTCATAGAGCCGCTTCCGGTCATGCGTGCGCCGGATAACGCGCCGCGCCTGCTTGATTCCTGCGGGTTTGCCTATAAGGACTCCCGCGCCGGGGCGGAGCTGTATCTTGACGGAGGCCTGCGCATAGCGTTCGCGCCGGAAAGGGGCGAAGCGTTTTCCGTTCCGCTCGGAGAGGGCACGGGCGGCAGCCTGCGCACCGTCGATCTCGGCAGAGAGGTGATGCTCGCGGTGCTTGGCGAAACCGAGCGCGGGATGCGGCTGATAATGCTTGACAGGAACGCCGAGACGCTGCTTGACGAGGAGGGTTCGTTCGCCGATATCTCGGATGGCAGTCCGACGATAGTCAGGTCGCTGCCGAGCGCACGCGGGCTGGAAAAAAGGATCCGCTTCGAGCTTTCGCCGCGGGGCTTTGTTAAGAGCGGCGAAGAAACGGGATTTTTCACACATCCCGAAAGACCGCCCGAAACGGACGCGGACAGGGCGCTTTGCTTTTTTGAGGAGCTCGCGCTCGGCTTCGAGCGGGGCTGGCGCGGCCTGCTCTCCGGCGGGCTTTCGGGGACGGGGGAGGAGGAGCTTCGCGGGTTCCTGGGGAGCTGGTCGAAGGCGGCCGTTTATCCCATGGAGGAGCCCGAGGGCACAGTCACCGCCGGACTGTATGAAGATGGCGATACGATAATACGCCCGCGAAGGTTCAGGCTCGTTTTCGAGGACGGAGCGATCTCGGATCTCTTCGAGCTGTAAATCGTTATTAAACCCGAAGTTTAGTGACGCTTCCCATACCAGATCGCGTGTTTCCTGCCGGCATTTTTCTACAAACGCGCGATCAAGAGGCGTAACAAAAAGCAAAAAATCCGCTTTCGGAGCGAATATTTCGCTTTCGGCAGCTTGTTTTTTCGAACATTCCCGTACGCCGTCGAAATTTCTTCGTATATTTTCACTGTGCCTGTTGACAAAGAAGTGATAACATGGTTTAATTCTACTGTATCGGTTTAGTGTTTATAAACTTCCGGTTTAGCATTGTTGCGGAGGAGGGATCGCGTTGGTCGATATCGGCGACAGGATCAAAAGAAGGAGGCTCAAACTGGGCCTCACACAGGAGGAGCTTGCCGCAAGGACGGAGCTTTCCAAGGGCTTTATAAGTCAGCTTGAAAGGAACCTCACCTCGCCCTCGATCGCAACTCTCATGGACATACTCGAGGCGCTCGGCACGGACATATCCGATTTCTTCGCCCGAAACGACGATGAAAAGGTCGTGTTCACACCCGACGATATGTTCGTCAGCGAGGACGCCGAATCGGGTCATTCCATCTGCTGGCTGGTGCCCAACGCGCAGAAGAACGCGCTGGAGCCCATCATGGTGACGCTTGCGCCCAACGGCTCCACTTATCCCGACGATCCTCATGAGGGAGAGGAATTCGGGCTGGTGCTTTCGGGCAGCGTGACCCTTGTGCTGGGAATGCGCAGGTTCAAGCTCAAAAAGGGCGACAGCTTCTGCTTCAAGCCCACGGAGGAGCATTACCTTATCAACGGCACTCAGCGCGAATCGCGCGTCATCTGGGTGGCGACTCCGCCGTCCTTCTAATACCAATTTCGGGGGGAAAACATATGGAAAACAAAAAACTCATCGAGCTCACCGGCATCACCAAGGAATATGACGGAAGCCTTGCTCTGGACAACGTCAACCTTTACATAAGGGACGGCGAATTTTTGACCCTGCTCGGCCCCTCCGGCTGCGGCAAGACAACTTTGCTCAGGATCATCGCCGGCTTCGTCACGCCCACCTCGGGCACCGTGCTGATCGACGGCAAGGATATGCAGGGCGTTCCCCCTCACAAGAGGCAGGTCAACACCGTGTTCCAGAAATACGCGCTGTTCCCCCATCTCAACGTGTTCGACAACATCGCCTTCGGCCTGAAGATCAAAAAGGCCAAGAAGCCCGAGATAGAGGAAAAGGTCAACGCAATGCTCAAGCTCGTCAATCTCGAGGGCTATGGCAAGCGCTGGATCGATCAGCTTTCGGGCGGTCAGCAGCAGCGTGTGGCTATCGCCCGCGCACTGGTAAACGAGCCCAAGGTGCTCCTTTTGGACGAGCCTTTGGGCGCGCTCGATCTGAAGCTGCGCAAGGAGATGCAGGTGGAGCTCAAGCGCATGCAGCAGCAGCTTGGCATCACGTTCGTGTTCGTCACCCACGATCAGGAGGAGGCGCTCACGATGTCCGATACCATAGTCGTAATGAAGGACGGCGTGATACAGCAGATCGGCCGCCCGACCGATATTTACAACGAGCCCAAGAACCCCTTCGTTGCCGACTTCATCGGCGAAAGCAATATAGTTCCCGGCGTTATGCTCGAGGATTACAAGGTGCGCATGAAGGGCATGGTGTTCCCCTGCGTGGACGCGGGCTTCGGCAAGAACGTCGAGGTGGACGTTGTGATCCGCCCCGAGGATATCGATATAGTCGATCCCTCCGCCGCGCGCATTTCGGGCAAGGTCGTATCCGTGGTGTTCATGGGCGTTCATTACGAGATAGACGTCGACTGCGGCGGCTATGAATGGGTCGTTCACACCACCGAATTTGCCGAGGTGGGTCAGCAGGTGGGCATCTCCATACCGCCCGACGCCATACATATTATGAAAAAGACCCGCGCAACCAACCTCTTCGACGCGGAATGCTGGCCCTCCGAGGGCATGGTGTATATCGACAACGTCGGATTCAAGGCCAACGGGCTTGATGAATATGAAAACAAAGAGATCGCGCTTGTCGAGATCGCGCCCGAAAAGGTCAGGATCATACCGCCCGCCGAGGCAAAGCTCACCGGCACCGTCAAGGAGTGCATGTTCCTGGGCACCCACTATCAGCTCACCGTCTCCTGCGAGGAGAACGACTGGATCGCTCATTCCGATGATTATATGGAGGAGGGCGAGGAGGTCGGCATAGCCGTCGAGCCCGGCGATCTCCAGCTTTCCGACAAGGAGGAGTGAGCCGATGAAGCGCAAGGTCTTAGCTTACCCCTACATAGTGTGGATGATACTGTTCATCGTGATACCGATGTTCTTCATCCTCTACTATGCGGTCAACGTGAACGGGCAGTTCGATCTGACCAAGTTCTGGGATACGCTTAAGGACGGCGGCAAATGGACCGTTCTGTGGGAGAGCATAGTCATCGCGCTCAAAACGACCGCGATCTGCCTTCTCCTGGGCTACCCGATCGCCTATATCCTCTCGGGCATGAAAAAGTCCGTCGCGGGGTTCATATCGGTTCTGTTCTTCGTTCCCATGTGGATGAACTTCGTTTTGAGGACCTATGCATGGCATGCGATACTCGAATACGTCATACCCGGTGTGCGCGGCTTCCTGGGGCTTGAAGGCTCGGTGCTGATGGTGCTGGTATATGACTTCCTGCCCTTTATGATACTGCCCCTTTACAACACGCTTTCGAAGCTCGATAAATCCCTGATCGAGGCCTCGAGGGATCTGGGCGCCAATTCGGTTACGACCTTCCTGCGGGTGGTGCTGCCCCTTTCTGTGCCCGGCATAGTTTCGGGCATCACAATGGTGTTCATACCCGCGATCACGGCATTCACGGTGCCCGTGCTGATAGGCAACGGCAAGTATCACCTCTACGGCAACGAGATCGAGCTTGCGTTCAAGAGCCTCTCCGGACAGGGCGATTTCGCGGTCGGCAGCACGCTTTCGATAATACTGCTGATATCGGTGCTCGTCTCCACGCTCATTATGAACCACTTTGACAAGGATCAGCAGACAGGGGGGCAGATGTGGTGAAAAAGGCGGCCAAATCGTTAAAATACGTGTATCTCGGGCTGATGATATTCTTCCTCTACATCCCGATCATCTACCTCATCGTGTTCTCGTTCAATGATTTCGGAACGGGCAGACGCGTATCCTACACCAATATTGGCGCATGGAAGGGCTTCACGCTTGACAATTACGCCAATATCTTCACCGGCGAGGCGGGCAAGGCCCTGATACTCACCCTTGAGATCGCGGCCGTTTCAAGCGTGCTCGCCACAGTGCTGGGCACTGCCGCGGCGATAGGCATATACGCCATGAAGAAGCGCTCCAGAAACCTTATCCTCAACGTTTCGCAGCTTCCCATGGTCAATCCCGACCTGGTCACCGGCATCACGTTCATGATGCTCTTCGCGTTCGTGAACGGGCTTCTCGTAAGGCTGGGCGTCAACCAGATAGGCGACGTGCCAAAGCTGATAATCGCTCACGTCACGTTCAGCGTGCCTTACGTGATATTCTCGGTAATGCCGCGATTGCGGCAGAGCTCGGGCCTGCTTTATGAGGCGGCCATGGACCTGGGCTGCTCGCCATCAAAGGCGCTTTGGAAGGTCGTTATCCCCGATATCATGCCGGGCATATCCTCGGGCTTCATAATGGCGCTGACCATGTCGCTCGACGATTTCGTCGTAAGCTACTTCGTATCCGATCTGCGCAGCGTGCTGTCGGTTTACATCTACTCGTCCGCAAGGGGCACAAGGGGAGTCAATCCCGCCCTTGCAACGGTCATATTCATACCCCTCGTGACCCTGCTTCTGGTCGTCAATTTAAGACGGCTTGCCAAGGAGCGCGAGTATGAAATACAGAACAAGAAAGTCAAACTCAAAGATAAGGGAGGAAACCTCAAATGAAAAAGATCCTTGCACTCACCCTCGCGGCATTCATGCTCATTGCCCTCGCGGCCTGCGGCGGAAACACCCCCTCCGGCAGCGACGACGAGCCCGATTACAGCTTTGCCGACGGCGATCAGTATGAGCATATCGGCGGCAAGCTGAATATCCTCAACTGGGGCGAATACATCGATGAAGAGCTCATTGCCATATTCGAAGAGGAGACCGGCGTCGAGGTCAATTACATGGAGATGACGTCCAATGAGGAGATGCTCATAAAGCTCCGTTCCGCCGACTGCGTATATGACATGTGTTTCCCCTCCGATTATATAATCGAAAAGCTCATTGCCGACGATCTGCTCCTGCCCCTTGATATGGACAAGATCCCCAACGCCAAGAACATCGCGCCCAGGATGCTCGAGATCACCAACGGCTTCGATCCCGGCAACAAGTATTCCCTCCCCTATATGTGGGGCACCGTGGGCATACTGTATAACACCACGATGGTCGATGAAGAGGTCGATTCCTGGGATATCCTGTGGAACGAGAAGTATTCCGGTCAGATCTGGCAGTATGATTCCGTGCGCGACGCGATCGCCGTTTCGCTCCTGCGCCTTGGCTATGACATCAACACCAGGAACGCCGACGAAGTGAATCAGGCCAAGGACGAGCTCATCAAGCAGATCCCCCTGCTCAAGGGCCTCGGCACCGATGATATCCGCACCTCCATGAAGAACAATATGGCCGCGCTTGCCGTCATCTATTCCGGCGACGCGTTCGACGCCTGCACCGAGAACGAGGATCTTGCCTACGTCGTCCCCAAGGAGGGCTCCAACGTCTGGTTCGACAACGTCGTTATCCCCAAGTCCGCTCAGAACGTCGAGGCGGCCCATGCCTTCATCAACTTCATCAACGACGCCAATCTTGCCGCGCGCAACACCGAGTACATATTCTATTCCTCTCCCAACCAGGGCGCGATAGATCTGCTCGATGAGGAATTCCGCAGCAACGAGATATTCAATCCCTCCGACGAGGTGCTTTCACGCTGCTCGGTATTCCACGATCTGGGCGATTTCGTTGAGGTCTTCAACAACGCCTGGTCCGAGTACCACGCCGCAATGCGCAAATAAAACACAATATGTTGTGCCGGCGTCCCGAAAAAACTTTCGGGACGCCCTATTTTTTGCTTGACAAACCTATTTTTCGATGTATAATATAAAGGATCGGAAACGCGGCATAGGGGGGACGCATGGTGCGCCTCTTTTTCTGTGCTCGTATTTTATGATGATACCCGAGGATCCGGAGGATATAGATGCAAAAACGCATTGCGGCCGCGCTGCTTGCGGCGCTGTTATCGATAATATGCCTGGGCGCTTCCATGCCCCTGCCGGCGGAAAGCGGCGGGGCGTCGAGCGTGCCCGCGGGCTATGCGGCGCATGATTATTTAAAGCTTGCGGCGTTCCTGGAAACGGCGGACGCATACGGCGTAAAAAACGGCGAAAAGCTAAGCGAGCTTTACGACCCCGCCGATCCCGAAACCTGGCGCGTCGCCGTCGCCTTTTCTGATGAAGAAGCGGAATGGACGGAAAGCTTCGGCGCGGGTTTCATGGACGTCAATGGTGTGCGCTGTTTAAGATGGGTCCGGTTCGACAAATCAGGCCTCGTCGGCGAGCTCGATCTGGAAGGCTGCCCCGGGCTTGCATCCGTCATCGTCAGGAATGAGCCGGGCGTCACCGCGCTCAACGTATCCCTCTGCACACGCCTTGTTGAGCTGGACTGCTCGGAATGCTCCATAGTATCGCTTGATGTCGCGGGCTGCGGGTCGCTTGCCATGCTCAACTGCGCTGGCAATCTTCTGCGCTCCCTGCAGCTTTCATCGCTTCAAAGGCTGCGCAGCATCGACGCTTCGATGAACCCCTTATCCGAGCTCGATCTCGGCGCATGCCCCGCGTTTTTCCTTGACAGCATAACGGCCGTGGGCGACGGCTTTGTGTGCGCCTCCTCGGATCTCGACGGCAGCATGCTCTATGCTTCCGCAAACCGCGGCAGCGTGTTCACCGGTTGGTACGGCGAAACGGGCGAGCTGCTTTCATCAAGCCCCTCATTCGGAGGATACGCCGATTATGACGCGGAAGGACCGATAGCTCCCGATCCCGTGACGGAGACGGGCGCAAGCCGCTGGTTCGCGCGCTTTGTGCGCCTTGAGGACGTTGAGGTGAGCGCGAATGACGTGGATAAGCTGCGCGCCTTCCTTGAGACCGCCGACGACGAGGGCGTACGCAACGGTGAGAAGCTCGATCCGGATTACGATCCCGAAGATCCCGCCTCGTTGACGCACGTCGAGCTGTATGACGACGGTCAGCGTCTTCGCGCCGCCGAGTACGGCGTCAAATGGATCTACAGCGACGGCCTGGCGCATATCGAAAGCATGGATATATGGGATATGGGCATGGTCGGCGCGCTCGATCTGAGCTCGTTCGAAAAGCTTTCTTACGTGGATTGCAGCGGCAATTCACTGACGGGGCTCGAGCTTCACGATTGTAGCGCTCTCGCGTCGCTCGACTGCAGCGGGAATCCGCTCGAGAGCTTCGGTATTTCGAATTGCCCCGCGCTCTCACTGCTCAACTGCACCGATACCGCGCTTGAACGCATAGATCTTTCTGGCCTTGAGCACGCGCCGGCCTCGGTCATAACCTGCGAGGGCGGCGGCTCCGTGGGATATTATCAAAATGGCAGGGAACGCTACGTTTTCGCCGTTCCCAACAGGGGTGCGGCGCTGCTCGGCTGGTTCGATTCTCATGGCGGCCTCATCTGCTCCGACCAGGTTTACGGCGGCGAGCCCTATTGGGACGAGGAAGCAATGGCGGTGATAGACGATCCCGTTTCGGCAATGGGTCAGCAGGCGTGGAACGCGGTGTTCGTTGATGAAGGCGAGATACCTTTCAGCGCATACGATACGGAAAAGCTCCGCTGTTTCTTTGAGATACGGGATGAGGACGGCGTGCGCAACGGAGAAAAGCTGAACCCCGACTATTCTCCCGACGATCCCTCCACCTGGTCCGCCGCGTTCGACGAGGCGGCGGGGGAGTACGGCCGCGGCGTGGTCTGGTCGGGCCTGGGCAATTTCAGGTATGCGGCCGGCGTCGATATAAGCGGCCTCGATATGGTAGGCTGCCTCGACGTCTCGAGCCTGCTGGGGCTGCGGACGCTTTATTGCGACGATAACCGCCTGTGCACCATAAAGGTCAACGGCTGCGTGGAGCTTAGCGTGCTCACCTGCGCCGACAACTGGCTCGATTCGCTCGAGCTCTTCGAACTGCCGGGACTTACGGTGCTCGTGTGCCGTGGCAACACGCTTACGGAGCTCGATCTAAGCGATTGCCCATCGCTTGAATACGTCGACTGCACGCTGAACCCTCAGCTCGTGTGCGATACCGAGGGCATATGGATGGTCGTCCCGAACCCGGCGATGAAGCCCCGCAGGAGCAGGCGCCCTCCGCGGTACCCGAAGAGCTTATACCCGAAGGGATATTCGTAAATTAAAAGCAAAAAATAATATTATTTGGGGAAGACTTGCGATCTTCCCTTTTTTATTCCTTTTCGGGCTTGCACTATTTGTTCTTTGGGTTTATAATACAAGCGGGATAACCCGCAAAATATAAGTTAACGGAGGATTGATCCAATGGCACTTGTAACAAGCACCGAAATGTTCAGGAAGGCATATGACGGCGGCTACGCTATCGGCGCTTTCAACGTAAACAACATGGAGATCGTACAGGGTATCACCGAGGCTGCGGCTGAGCTGAACGCTCCCCTCATTCTCCAGGTATCCAAGGGCGCTCGCGCCTATGCGAACCACACCTACCTCATCAAGCTGGTTGAGGCGGCGGTTATCGAGACCGGTCTTCCCATCGTGCTCCATCTTGACCACGGCGATTCCTTTGATATCTGCAAGAGCTGCATCGACGGCGGCTTCACTTCCGTCATGATCGACGCTTCCTCTAAGCCCTTCGCCGAGAATATCGAGATCACCCGCAAGGTCGTTGAGTATGCTCACGATCACGGCGTGGTCGTAGAGGCCGAGCTCGGCACGCTTGCCGGCGTTGAGGATGAAGTCAAGGTAAAGGCAGAGGATTCCTCCTATACCAGGCCCGAAGAGGTAGAGGAGTTCGTCACCAAGACCGGCTGCGATTCCCTTGCCATAGCCATCGGCACCAGCCACGGCGCCTATAAGTTCACTGCCGCTCAGTGCACCCGCAATGAGAAGGGCATACTCGTTCCGCCTCCCCTTCGCTTCGACGTGCTCGAAGAGGTCTCCAGGCGTCTGCCCGGCTTCCCCATCGTGCTTCACGGCTCCAGCTCCGTTCCCCAGGAATTCGTCAAGATGATCAACGAGAACGGCGGCCATATGCCCGACGCCGTCGGCATCCCCGAGGAGCAGCTTCGTAAGGCCGCTTCGATGAGCGTCTGCAAGATCAACATCGATTCCGACCTGCGTCTTGCCATGACCGCGAATATCCGCAAGTATTTCGCCGAGCATCCCGATCATTTCGATCCCCGCCAGTACTTAAAGCCCGCCCGCGCCGCCATCAAGGAGCTTGTCAAGCACAAGATCGTCGACGTTCTCGGCTGCGACGGCAAGGCGTGATCCGCCTATGCAGGAAGAAGAATTCACCATACTCCTCACCGACGAGGAGGGGAGCGAGATAGAGTGCGAGCTTTTGGACAGGATCGAGCTTGAAGGCGAAGTCTTCTCCGTGCTGCTGCCCCTCGATGACGACAGCTCCGAGCCCGAGGCGATCATACTGCGCGAAAGCCCCGAGGGCGAGCTTGAGGGCTTTGACGACGCGGAGCTTCTGGATAAGGTGTTCAAGCTCTTTCTCGAAAGAAACGGCATGGCTTAAGGCCGAAAGCACAAATTCGTAAAAAATTGCCCCATTGGCTTTATTTTCGATCGAAAATGAAGTATAATGGGGCATAGCTTATTTATTGCGGAAAAACCGCATGCAGCAAAGGAAGTATTTTTATGAAGAATCCATCAAACGTGCTTATCGACGGCTCCAAATTCGGCCTCGACTGGCTCAAGATCTATTGGTATGGCGCGCTTATCGTGCTTGGCATAATACTCGCGTTCATACTTTGTTCGCACGAGGCCAAGCGCCGCAGGCTCCACAAGGACTGCGTGATCGATCTCTGCCTCATCGCCGTTCCCCTCGGCGTGATATTCGCCAGGATCTACTACATCGTATTCTCCCTCGATATGTTCATCCGTCCGGGCATGAGCTTCGGCGAGATACTGCTTGGCATGATCAATCTGCGCGACGGCGGCCTTGCGATCTATGGCGCAATAATCGGCGGCGTGCTGGGCATGCTCATCTACGGCAGGGTGAAGAAGCTGCATTTCCTCTCCATTGCCGATCTTATCTTGCCCACCGTTGCCCTGGCTCAGGCCATAGGCCGCTGGGGCAATTTCTTCAACCAGGAGGCTTACGGCACGGTGATCGCCGATGGCTTCCCGCCCTATTTCCCGCTGGCGGTCAGGATCGACGAATGTCACAAGGCCTGCTGCGCCGATCTGCCCTCCAACCTCAACAACATCCATTACGCCACCTTCTTCTATGAATCCGTGTGGTGCTTCATCATATTCATAGTGCTGTGGTTCATACTGAGGAAGGCCGTAAAGCATCGCGGCGATATCACCTTCGCCTACCTGATCATGTACGGCGCCGAGCGCGCGGTCGTCGAGGGCCTCAGGACCGACAGCCTCATGTGGGGCGATCTAAGGGTATCGCAGGTGCTTTCCGCCGTGCTCGTGGTGCTTTCGATCGCGTTCCTTGTGATAAGAGCCATACTCGAAAAGAAAAAGGGCCGCCTGCTGATGCCCGTGACGGAGCCCTATTACGGCGATAAGGCATATATGAATGACAGCAGCGAGGGACCCGCCGAAGCCGAAGAAGCTGCCCAAAAGGACGAGGGACCCGCCGAAGCCGAAGAAGCTTCCGAAAAAGCCGGGGAAGCCGCCGAAGCGGAAGAGAAGCCGGAGGAGCCGGAAGAATCGGCCGCCGAGCCCGAGGAGAAAAATGATTAAGCGCTTTGCCGTCATAATGGCGGTGATAATGATGATCACGTTCGCCGCCTGCATAAACACCACCCCCGGCATAGATCCTTCCTCCGGCCCGGAGAGGGACGGCAGGGCAAATCTTAAAACGCCCGATCCCAAGGACGAGGGCGGGGCTTATTCGACAACGGAAACGCCCACCGAGGCGCCGGAACAGATAGTCGACGAGATGGGCGTACGCATATCGGGCGCGGAGCATTTTCAGCGCTATCTCACCTTCCGCACGATACTCGTTTACGAGGAGGACGGCGATACCTTCCTTGACGGCATGATATTCAATGATTACGTCAAGCCCATCACCTGCGCCGTGGACGTCGTCTATACCGCCGAGGACGGTTCCGAGCTTGCAAGGGCAAGGCTGCAGACCCGCGACGGCAAATATCTTCTGGTGCTGCAGCCGGGTGAAAACGTGGTCTATGCAAGGATATTGACCGACACCACGCTGACCGAGCTGGAGTATGAGATGGAATTTGACAAGGATATAGGCGTCAAGCCGATCAACTGAGCAAAAAAACGCTTCCGAAGCAAAAACGGAAGCGCTTTTATTATGCCTTTTCAGAACAATTCGATCTCGAACCTGTCGAAATCCACAGGCTCCATGAAATCCGAAGGGAAGAACACCGTGTGCGAAAACTTCTCAAGATCGCGTATGTGCTTTGAAAGTATCACCGGCCGCGAAAGATTCAGCTTGTGACAGAGCGCGGCAAAGGGCTCGCCCCAGTCCTCCACCTCGTAAGCGGACTTGACGTGTATCACGACCGTTTCGTTTTTCACGGTGCGGTTGTCCCGGCGTATTTTTCCCCAGATCTTCATGGCGTTATTTACCCAGCAGCACCGTGCAGGCAAGGTCGGGCTTGTCGGTGATTATGCTCGTCACGCCCATCTTCTGCAGACGCTCCATCCATTCGGGCTCGTCCACCGTCCAGATGTTGGTTTCGATGCCGAGCGCCGCGCATTCCCTGGCCATATCGGGAGTCTTGCTGATGGTGATGAAGTGCGGATGCAGCGCACAGGCGCCCATCGATTTGGCGTATGTCCAGGGATTGGCGAATATGCTCAGGTACAGCAGGCCTATCCTGGCCTCGGGGCGCTTCATCAAAAGCTCATAGACGGTGTAATGGTTGAACGAGGAATAGATTATCTTACCGTTCATGCCCATTTCATCCTCCATCGCAAGGAGCTTGTCGACAATGCCGGGATAGTCCATGATGTCCGTCTTGATCTCCACGTTAACGATCTTATCCGAGCGGCCCAGCATCGAATAAACCTCGCGCAGGGTGGGTATGCGGGCGTTTTCATAGCCGCTCTTGCCGTAGGAGGCGTCAAAGCTCTTCAGCTCCTCAAGCGTGTAGTCCTTTATAAAGCCCTTGGCGTTGGTGGTGCGGTCGACCCGCTCGTCGTGCATTACGACAAGCTCGCCGTCCTTCGAAAGATGCACGTCCAGCTCAAGTCCGTCCGCGCCCTGCTCGAGCGCCAGCTCGAAAGAGGGCATGGTATTTTCCGGCGCGTAGAAGGACGCGCCCCTGTGTGCAAGTATCCTTGTATCCATATCAGAAAACTCCTTTATATCATTCGTTTTTCAATAGTCCGCGGGAATAAAGCTCGTTCATCACGTCCTCCGAGATCGCCTCGCGGGGGCGCATCATGCCATCGTCCATGCAGTCGATTATGGCGACGTCCTCATACTTGCGTGCGGCGCGGATATACATATTCCTTGCGCGCTCCTGTATGCCCAGGCTGCTTTCATACACGTCGCGGCCCTCGCCAACGTAATCGCGGAAGCCCTTCTTGTCCACGTTCTGCCCGGCTCTTTCGGTGTTCACGTCGAAGAACAGGTTGAGCGCGGGGCGGGGAAGCCCCAGGTGCTCATACTCGAGCTCGAATACCCAGTCGATTATGTCGGGCCTTGCAAGGTCGCGGTCCCTGATGCTTTGATACACCGCGTTGGACAGCACGTAACGGTTGATTATAAGAAAGTCGTATTCGCCGTCGCGATAGCCCTTGAACGCCTCGAACCTGTCCAGCGCGAACCACAGCGCCATGCTTTTCTGATCGACGTCGGTGGCAAACACGCCTTCCTCGCCGGTGAGATATCTGCCCACCTGCGAGCCGAAGAAGGAATCGTATGCGGGGAACGACAAAGTCCCCACGCTGTGACCCAGTGCCGTAAGCTTTGAGCAGAGCAGATCGAACTGCACGGTCTTTCCGCTGCCGTCGATGCCCTCGATCGTAATTATCCTCGTTTTCATAATAACCCCTTAAAAATCCAGCATTTTTTTGAGCTGACCGTAATCCGCTCCGTCAAGATAAGCGTGTATGTGCGTGCCTTCGGCCGTGTGCTCCTCCGACAGCACGGTGCCCGCCTTATAGATGAAGCTGACCGCCTCATACTTGGAATACGGCACGGTTACGTCTATCTCATGCCGCTTGGAATTCAGCAGCTTCTCAGCCGCTTCAAGCAGAGTCAAGACGCCCGTTCCGTTCTTTGCGCTTATGAACACCCTGGGACGCCCGTCGCTCCTTTGGATCTGCTGAGGAAAATCCGGCAGCAGATCGCATTTATTGAACACGTCTATCCTGGGGGTATCGCCCGCACCGAGCTCCGCTATGACGTCCTCAACGACGCGCATCTGCGTCTCGTGATGATCGGAGGATATGTCGATCAAGTGCAGTATGAGATCGGCCTTTGAGACCTCCTCGAGAGTGGAGCGGAACGCGTTTATAAGGTCGTGCGGAAGCTTGTTTATAAAGCCGACAGTGTCCGAAACGATCACCTCGGTGCCGCCCGACAGCTTAAGACCTCTTACAACGGGATCGAGCGTTGCAAACAGCTTGTCCTCCGCAAGCACGTTCGCGTCGGTCAGGGCGTTGAGCAGGGTGCTCTTGCCCGCGTTGGTATAACCAACCAGCGCGATCAGGGGCGCCGCGCCGTTCCTGCGGCCCTCGGAGCGCAGCTCGCGCTGCTTCGTCACCTCGCGAAGCTCCTCTTCAAGCTCGTATATGCGCCTGCGTATGCGCCTGCGGTCGATCTCAAGCTTCTTTTCGCCGGGGCCTCTTGTGCCTATGCCGCCGCCGAGCCTTGAAAGTATCTGCCCCTGGCCGAGAAGGCGGGGGAGGCGGTATTTCAGCTGGGCAAGCTCCACCTGCAGCTTGCCCTCGCGGCTCTGCGCGCGCGAGGCGAATATGTCGAGTATAAGCGTCGTCCTGTCGATCACGGAAGCGCCCAGCACTTCCTCCAGATTGCGCTGCTGTATCGCCGAAAGCTCGTCGTCGAATATGAACAGATCGGCCTCAAGCTCGCTCCCCTTCAATGAAAGCTCCTCGGCCTTGCCCGAGCCGATATAGGTGGCGTTGTCGATCGCGCGCTTTTTCAGCGGCACCTTAAGCATCACCTCCGCGCCCGCGGTCTTGGCAAGCTCGGAAAGCTCCTCAAGGTTATCGTATTCCGCATCCTCGAATCCAACGAGTATCGCCTTTTCGGGCTCGTTGCCGCGCACTGCCTTCGTTACGGAACGGAAGCGGTCGTCGGATATGAATATCTCGTTGATAAGCGCGTGATTGGGAAGCTTGTAAGGCCTCAGCGGCCCGTAAATGAGCGCGGTGCGCTTGCCGTCGTCGTCCTTGTCGCCTATGAACGCCGCGTAAAGCTGAGTGGGTTTGCCGTTCATAACGCCCACGCTTGACATTGAATCGAGCTGCATGGATCTAAGCGTGCCCAGATCCACCCCCGAAGGACGCCCGTCGCCGTTGGGGTGCGTGTGCAGACAGCGCACGCCGCAAAGCCTGTCTTCATTGCGCACAAGACGCATCGAGGGCATATCGACCTTGCTGTCGCTGCCGACCGAAACGTCCGCAATGTGTCCGTCGCGCGCGATATAGACGGATATCTCGCGGCCTATCTCGCCCGTGAGCTCCGCCATGAGCGAAATGAGCTCCCATGAGGCAAATTCCTTCTGCCCCATTCTGAATTCGTAAAGCGAGCGGATCCTTTCGATCGTAGTCGATCTGATGCCGTTCAGCTCGCCGTTGACCTTGTTTGCCATAAAAACACCTTTCGGAGTCGTCACTACCCTTTATTATAATGCTTCCCGCGTGATTTTTCAAACATTTTATAATGCGAAACCTCCTTTTTGATCCGGTCCGACAGCATTATGAGCGCAAAAAGGTTGGGCAGCGCCATGAGGTAATTAAGAAGCTCGCCCGCGCGCCATGCCGAGCCGGCGTCGATGACCGCGCCCGCGGGAATGAGCAGAAGAAAAATGAGACGGTAGGGCAGCACGGCCCTCCCTCCGAAAAGGAACACGGCGGAGCTTTCACCATACAGCGACCATCCCACGAGCGAGGTGAACGCAAACAGCAGCAACGATACGGAAAGGAAGGGCTTTGCCGCGCCGCCGAAGCTTGCCTCAAACGCCATGCGGGCCAAACGCATCCCGTCCGACTCGGATGAGAAGAGGCTTGATCCCACGCCGCTCGTCAGTATCACGAGCGCGGTGAGCGAGCACATCACGATAGTATCGGCGAACACCTCGAATACCCCGAAAAGGCCCTGCTTGACGGGATCGGTCTCAATCGACCCCGCGTGCGCCATGGCTCCCGAGCCAACGCCTGCCTCGTTGGAATAAACTCCCCTTGCCGTGCCCACGCGGAAAGCGCGCATAAAGCCCGCGTACGCAAGCCCGCCCGCCGCGGGACGCGGCGCGAAAGCGCCCGTCACGATGGCTTCCAAAGCGGGCGCTATCCGTTCCGAATGCATTATTATCGCGGCCGCCGATGCGCATACGTAAAGCGCCGCCATAAAGGGCACCGCTCTTTCGGAGAAAGCGCCGATGCGCTTTGCGCCGCCGAATATCACGCACCCGGTCAATATGGCCGTCAGCACTCCGCATACCGCCCTGAGCGTAATCGAATCGCCCGCGGCGGAAAGGGCGATGGTATTGGACTGCACAGGCGCGGTGCCGATAAGCCCCGCCGCACAGCAGAATACGGCATAGAGCACCGCCAAAGGCCTTGCCCGGCGACCGATACCGCGAAGGATATAGTGCGTGGGCCCGCCCACAGACCGGCTCGCGCTTTGATCCCTGTACTTTACCGCAAGCACGATCTCGCAAAGCTTTGTCGCCATGCCGAAAAGCCCCGCCAGCCACATCCAGAACACCGCGCCGGGTCCGCCCGTGATGATCGCTCCCGAAACGCCCGCGATATTCGCCGTGCCTATGGAGCCTCCCAGAGCCGTCGCCATCGCCTGAAAGGGCGTGACACCGCCCAAGGTTCCGCGACTCCTTCTTTCAAACGGCGCGCGGATCGCCTTTGAAAGATGCGTGAACTGAAAGAACCTCAGCCTCAGCGTAAGGAATACGCCCGTGCCGAGCGTGAAAAGCGCCATTATCGAGCTCAATGCGTCCATACCGCAGGATATGCGGCGGGGAGCGGCAAAATGAAAAAGCCGGATCGCTCCGGCTTATCTGTCAAATCGGGTCTTTACTTTTCAAAATAGTATTCGCAGGTGAACGGCTCCTCGGGGTCGCCGTTGAAGATATCGAGCTTACCGTCCTTTAAAGTGCCGGTATAGTCGTTGGAGATGCCCAGGAAGGTCTCGGTCATGGAGAAGTTTTCGCCGTCGAGCTTCCAGGTCAGGTTGAACTCAGCGCCGTCGCGAATGAACTTGCCCTTGCCGTTTGCTTCGAGCACAAGAGAGAATTCCTCGTTCGTGACCTTTGCGTCCTCATTGTCGCCCACGAACTTATGCCACACACCCTTATAGGTGCCGGCAGCGGCGTTGCCTGCCCCACCCGACGATCCTCCGCATGCGGCGAAGGCAAGAACAAGACTTAATACGAGCAGTGCGGAGATGACGATCTTTGCGGTTCTTTTCATTTTCGGTTGCTCCTTTCTTAAAGTAAGAGTATTATATCATGATATACCGTCCGTTTCAAGCGTTAATGTGAATTTTGCTTGAATCGAGCCCGCGTTGGGAGTATAATCATCTCATGAACAAGCTCTTTATAAGCCGAAGCGGGGACGGCCACGTCAACCTCGCAGCAGATGAATTCATACTCGAGCAGTACCGCCGCGGGATATACGGCGGAGTCACGCTGTATTTTTACGTCAATTCGGCCGCTGTCATAATCGGGCGCAATCAAAACGCCTGGCGCGAATGCAATATCGCCCGCATGGAGGAGGACGGCGTGCAGCTCGTGCGCCGTCACACCGGCGGCGGCGCGGTGTTCCACGATGGGGGCAATCTGAATTTCTCATTCATAACCAATGAAAAGCTTTATGACAAGGAGCGGTTCACCAAGGTGATACTGTCCGCCTGCGCGAGCCTTGGGATAGAAGCCAAGGTAAACGGGCGAAACGATCTGACCGTTTCGGGCCGCAAATTCTCCGGCTGTGCTTACGGCCTTTCGGGCACTGCGCGCGCCATGCACGGCACCCTGCTTATATCGGCCGGGCTCGATCGGCTCCAAAGCTATCTCTCGCCGTCACAAAAAAAGCTTGCCGCAAAGGGCGTCGCAAGCGTCCGTTCAAGGGTGGCGAATCTGAATGAGTTCGCACGGATAACGGTCGATTCCATGCGCGCGGCGGTCATAAACGCCTTCACCGCGGAATTCGGCGCGGCGGAGGAGCTTACACTTTCGGCGGAGGACGAGCGGCGCATAGCCGAGCTTGCAGACAGGCAGCGCTCTTGGGAATGGCGCTTCGGATGCACGCCGGAATTCACGGCGCAGATCGACGAAAGGTTCTCGTTCGGCGAGCTGCAGCTTTCGCTGCTGCTGAAAAACGGCGTCGTAAAGGACGTAAAGGCTTTTACCGACGCGCTCGACGCCTCGCTTCCCGAAAGGCTTTGCAGTGCGCTTATCGGGCGCAGATACGGGCGGCAGTCGCTTGCAAAGGCGCTGATGAAAGGCGGCGCCGAGGAACGGGAGCTTGCACAATACCTGCTCAGGGAGGAAGAAATGAACGATAACGAGCTTATCGAGCGCTCGCGCGAGGAGCTCGGGCGCATACCCGAGCTTGCCTTCGGTGAGATAAAAACCAAGGCTTATATCAAGGATTTTTTAGAGAAGCACACCGATCTCGAGCTGCATGACATGGGCGCATGGATCTATGCCGCTCACAGGGAGGGCGCGGAAGTGACCCTTGCCGTTCGTGCGGATTTCGACGCGGTGCCCGATGGCGATTCCGCCCGTCACCTCTGCGGGCACAACGGGCACACGGCCTCGCTTTTGGGACTTGCGCTTTTGCTCAAGGGAAAGCGCGTCGGCAAAAACTTGATCCTGCTCTTCCAGCATGCCGAGGAGACCGGCGCAGGCGCGCCCAAATGCTCAATGCTGTTCGAAATCGAGCATATCGACGCGATCATAGGCGCGCACAACATACCGGGCAGACCGATGGGCAAGCTGCTTTTCCGCCGGGGCACTTTCGCATGCGCCTCCTGCGGGCTTGAGATATCCATGCAGGGGCTGCCTACGCACGCTGCATATCCCGAAAACGGGGTGAATCCCACAGGAGCGATAGCTCAGCTCGCACTGGCGCTTCCCAAGCTTGCGGATGAGCTTACGAAGAAGTATTCGCGTATGACGCTTGCTACCATCGTCGGCATGAGGACGGGCGAAAGGGCTTTCGGCGTCGCTGCGTCGGACGGCAGGCTTTGGGTCACGCTGCGTTCGGAGAGCACGGAAGCGCTCAAAGAGCTTGTGAAAAACGCGGAAGAGAAAACCGAAGCACTGGCAAAGGAATACGGCGTCGGGCTCAAAACGGCCGTGTTCGATGAGTTCCCCGCGACGGTCAACGACGACGGGCTTATGGATGCCGTTGAAAAGGCGGCGGGGGAGAGCGGGCTCGATCACGAGTATCTTGAAGTGCCCTTCCGCTGGTCGGAAGATTTCGGACATTACGGAAGGCTCGCTCCCGCGGTATTCTTCGGGATCGGCTCGGGAGAGGGCACTTGCCCGCTGCATACCAAGGATTATGCCTATCCCGCGGGATTGGCCGGTAAGACGGCGGAGGCGTTTTATAAGCTGGCGTCGGGAATAAGCGTGATAAAAAGAGTGAAGAACGAATAGTGAATAGTGAAGAGTTCCGTGAAAGCACAGCTTTCACGGCGTCTGCCTGAAATAGCCAAGCCGTTGGCTTTTTCTTAACGGCAGCCGCCCTTTCGGGGTTCGACTCCCTCCATAAGATACAAACAAAAAACAGACTGCGATGCAGTCCGTTTTTTGTTTGGTACCTGGTAGGGGAGTCGAACCCCTGTTACCGCCGTGAGAGGGCAGCGTCCTAGGCCACTAGACCAACCAGGCATTTGCGACATTGACTATTATACGGATTATTTCTCAAATGTCAATAGCAAATTAAGATATATTTTGCGCGGGCGAAGTTTATCACTTTGTCGGGCGAGCGGGGGAGGGAAGAGCCAAAGCGCTGCTTACCAGCGTCATTTCACGCGCCCGATCTTAGCCCGATCTATCAAGTCGGACGAGTGTACGACTTAATCGTACGATCGTCCGACGCATATCATCGTACGAGCGTACGAAACATTTCTTCCTAATTATATTTTGGGTATTTAGAGGCTGTCCGCGTTTAGGGAAGAGGTCGGCTCACCGTTGGTTTTGACAATCCGGCAGGTCGCGTTTGAACATCCGGCAACGCTTCCTTTACAATAAAATATACAAAAATTTCGTCCAAAAAGCTTGCGGTAAAGTATAGACAATAATGCTAATTGGTGGTACAATTACTCTGTAGATTTACTCTGCAATATTTTTCACAGGAGGAAAACATTATGACTAAGAGACTTCTTAGTGTCGTCGTCGCGGTCCTTATGGTGATGGCTCTCATCCCCATGAGCGTTTTCGCGGCGAATGCCGACAGCTATAAGGCCGGCAAGCCTGTTGAACAGAACAAGGCTGCTAAGCCCGCTGTCAGCAAGACGGCTGCTGTCACTTTCGATTTCGAGTACAGTTCCGAATCCGAATTCGACTGGACTCTGGTCGATTCTGACGGTGACGGCTATAATTGGTATTGGCTTGGTTACAACGTAAACCAGACCACCGCCAATATGGCTTATGAAGGCATTGGCAATCTGACCTCTGCTTCCTACATGAGCGTTGCCCTCACCCCCGACAACTGGGCTATCACCCCCGCTGTCG
>JAEEGL017368124.1_pt1 | contig 22202 bp, 16 predicted proteins | sample 9134231 | NCBI WGS metagenome assembly JAEEGL01 (sample SAMN16246548, study PRJNA631951) | gut metagenome | biome: gut microbiome; feature: rumen; material: fiber-attached | host: Bos | place: Iran: Karaj | collected 2018-10 | reverse complement strand
TCTTTTTGAGATTGTTCTTTCTTTGAGAGAACTTGAAATATTCCGTTTTCTTTCATAGCTTCAAGTTCTTTTAATCTTGCAATGGATTTTTTTAATGTTTCGAAATTTGTAAGTGTTCCACCCAACCATCTTTCACAAACAAAATATGCTCCGCATCTTAAAGCTTCTTCTTTGATAGGTCCTTGAGCTTGTTTTTTTGTTCCTACAAAAAGGATTTCTTTTCCTTCTGCAGCATAATCTCTTACAACTTTGTAAACTTTTTTAAGTTCTTTTAAAGTTTTTTGAAGATCAATGATGTGAATTTTGTTTCTGCTGCCGAAAATAAATTTTCCCATTTTCGGGTTCCATCTTCTTGTCTGATGTCCAAAATGAACACCGGATTCCAACAACGACTTCATTGTTACGTTTGCCATTTTTACTTCTCTCCTTTAGTTTTTTTCATCTTTTAAGATGACCTCCACAAGCTTCAGAACTCAAACCCTTTTTACAGGGACTTTTGATTAATCCGCTTGTGTGTGTATTTTAGCCTGTTGACTAAATTTGAAAAATTATATCAAAATTATTATCTTTTTTCAATGATATATTAAAAAGCATATCTTACGCTTATCTTTGGTGCAAAAGTATTTGTTTCAGGTTTGTCCACATAGTAATAGTTTATACCTAAATCTATGGAAAATTGATTAATTATAAAAGTAAGACCGGTATAAGCACCAAGAATACAAGAATAGCCGCTGTCGTTGTATAAATCTGTCCATGTCTTCATTGTTAATTCGTAATAATCTGCACCTGCACCTGCACCTATATACATGGCAAAATGTTTGCTTCTTACATAATCGTAATAAACATTTGCCATAAGTGCTCTTATAGTTAATGTACTTACAAGACCTAACATAGTTTGCAACATTTCGGAAACTTCTGCTCTTTCCTGATAAGAAAGTTCATATCTCATTCTATTGAGTTGAAGACCAAATGCAAGATTTCCTAAAAAGCCTATACTTACCATTCCTCTCTTGTTATCTTTATTATCATAAGTTTCTGTTGATCCCACAGATAAACAAGTATCAAGATTTACATATTTGTACAAAACATCATCTTCAAGAGCAAAAACATTTGTGCTGCAAACAAAAACAAAAAGCAATAAAAATATTATTTTTTTCATTTATTATTTCCTTTTTCTTCTTTATCATATTTTATTTTTAAAATAATTTGTGTAAGGGCCAGACAAAATATAACCGCATTTGCTATTAATACCGGATAAGTACTTGTTAAGATACCATAAACTATCCACAAAAAAACTCCTGTTGTAAATAGTACAAACATTCCCATAGAAACATCTTTAGCGGATTTTGATTTAACTGTTTTTATTATCTGCGGTAAAAAAGCTATTGTTGTGATAGTTGCAGCTATATATCCTAAAAAATCTATAATTATTTTTTCCATAACATATCCTTTATGTTTAGTGCTCTGTAAGTTTTCAAAAGTATTTTGTTACTTAATGCTTGTTGAGGACAATAAGATACACACCTTAAACAAAAAACACATTTATCTTTAAATTGCGGAATATCTTTTATTTCAATGTTTCCCATAGGACAAAGCATTACACAAGATCCGCATCCGTTACATTTTGTTTTATCGATTTTAAATTTCATTATCTTTTGTGCAAGCTTGGTTTCCCATAATTTTGTTGTAACAAAACTTGAAACGGAAAATGCTATTGAAGAAAGAATGTTTGGCTTTCTTATATAGCCGTTGCCGTTAATAATACCTTTTACATATTCTTCTACTTTTAATAAATTTTTTTCTATTCTTGCTATATTTTTATCGTCTTTCAATACAAGTAAAAAATTATTTGGCATTATAAAACCTTTTGCACCGATAATTTTGTAATTTTTCTTTTCCAATATTTTTGCAATGTGTGCTATCATTCCGCAGGAACTGTCACCCATAGATGTGAAAAGGAAAGTCTCGGTCCCATTACCATTTGGAAGAGAATCTATCCAAGTTCTTACAAATGGAAAAGTGTTCCAACATGCTGTAGTAAAACCTATACCTATTGTAGAATTTAAATTTATTTCTTTAGGTTCAACCGATTCCATTTTTAAAACAGTTGAATTATAAGAATTTTTGTTAAATATTTCCGATATTTTGTTTGCAACTATAAGCGTGTTACCTGTTCCGGAAAAGACGTATATATTTATTTTACTATTCATAAATTTTTTCTCCGAAAAATTTTATTCATGTTTTAGCGAAGCGAGTTTTATTTTTTACTTATAATTTTGCATTTGCCTTCTTTATGTACCGTTTCACTTTTGTACACCGCAGTCGGCAAATGCTTCATTCTAAGCAAAAAACTTGAAACTCTTTGAGTGTCAACAAGAACCATGCTTCATTCTAACCTAAAATCTTAAGGTCTTGAACGACTAAATATCAAAAATTCGAAAACTATTTGAGAGCAACTAACAACATTCCATACATCCAGCCCTCTATACTTCTATCCCTCAAACAACTCACTTTGTGAGTTGTTTGGCTTTCTCAATCGCTATATTTAAAAACAATATATCACTCGGTTTTATTCCGGGTATTCTGTTAGCCTGGCCTAATGTTAAAGGCAAAACTTTTTTTAATTTTTCTTTAGTTTCAGCCGATAATGTGGAAATAGCATCATAATCGAAATCTTTCGGTATCTGTTTATTTTCGTATTTAGCTAATTTTTTTGCAGATTGTTCCTGTATATGAATATAACCTTCATATTTTTTTGTGATTTCAAGTTCTTCTTTAACTTTGTCCATAGACCACGGAGAAAGATCTTCATCTGTAGGTAAAGGTGCGTCATTTTTCTCATATAAATCTACTAAAGTTTGCCTGTATAATGTAAACTTTTTGTACATTGCATCAGATATTAAACCTATATGATGTCCTAATTCCATAAGTCTTAAATCCGCATTGTCGTTTCTTATACTTAACCTGTATTCCGCTCTTGAAGTGAACATTCTGTATGGTTCATCTACATTTTTTGTTACTAAATCGTCTATCAATATACCAATATAAGATTCTTGTCTGTGCAATATTAAAGGATCTCTTTGCAATATTTTTAGTGCGGCATTTATTCCCGCAACAATACCTTGTCCTGCGGCTTCTTCATATCCTGTAGTTCCGTTAATCTGTCCTGCAAGATAGAGATTTTCTATGTTTTTTGTTTCAAGAGTATGTTTCGTTTGTGTAGGTGGAATATAATCATACTCAATTGCATACCCGTATCTTATTATTTTTGCATTTTCCAAACCTTCTATGGAATGAAGTAAATCTTGTTGAACTTTTTCCCCCAATCCCGTAAAAAGTCCGTTAATATAAATTTCTTGTGTACTTAAACTTTCCGGTTCCAAAAACAATTGGTGTCTTGTCCTTTCCGGAAACCTTACAATTTTATCTTCTATTGAAGGACAATATCTCGGTCCGTGAGCATTTGCAAGTCCGTTATACAAAGAAGATTCTTTTATATTATCTTTAATAATCTTATGCGTTTTTTCGTTTGAATAAACCAAATAACATGGAACTTGTTTTTTTGTTTGTTGCCAAACTTTTGTGTTGGTAAAATGCGAAAACGGTATAGGAGGATTATCTCCGGGCTGAGGAGTCATTTTGGAATAATCTACAGTGCTTCCGTTAACTCTCATTGGAGTACACGTTGTAAATCTTGATATCTCAAGTCCGCAATCTTTTTTTAAAGATTCGGATAAATCCGTAGAAGAATTTTCACTGAATCTTCCGCCGTTAAAAACAGTTTTACCTACAAATATTTTACCATTCAAAAATGTTCCTGTTGTTATAATAACGGCTTGTGCATATATTGTTTCATCTAAATTTGTTTTTACTCCTGCAACTTTACCGTTTTCTATTATAAGTTGCGTGGCAGTTGCCTGTAATAAATCCAAATTCTTTTGCGATATTATTGAGTTTTGCATAAATGTGGAATAAAGTTTCTTGTCGCATTGAGCTCTCGGAGACCATACGGCAGGACCTCTTGATTTGTTTAATATTTTAAATTGGATACCCGCCATATCGGTTATCCAACCCATTTCCCCTCCTAAAGCATCTATTTCCCTAACAATTTGGCCTTTTGCAATACCGCCTATTGCAGGATTACAGGGCATATTTGCTATAGAATCTATATTTTGGGTAATAAGTAATGTCTTTAAACCTAATCTTGCAGGAGCAAGAGCAGCTTCACAACCGGCATTGCCGCCACCTATAATAATAACATCATATTTATTCATTTGTTTTTCCTTAAATATATTAGAATTTAATTTACAATAAATAGGAGTTTTTTTCAAGATAAAAACATTGTTGTTTCAAATTTTATAAAAATTTATTAAAATTATGCATAAGCATTTTTATGGATTATTTTATGAGCATTTTTAAAAATATATTTTTAATATTGGCTTTTCTTTTAATATCAACTATTACGTATGCTTATGAAAAATTGGACTTTTTTGATGATTTTCATATTTATACACCGTATATATATATACTTCAAGATGACACGGATATAGATACTATTAAAGTATTGATATTATTTCATGATTATGAATATTTGAAGAAAGCTAAAGAAGATAAAAAGGAAAAAAAAGATATTAAAAAAAGCAAAAATAATAAAAATGAAGATAATATTGCAGAAAAGAAAGACAGTGATATAGGTTGTGATAACGATAATAAAAAATCTAATTTTTATGATTTTGCAACAGAATCTGCTAAATGGGAAGTCAAAGCAGAAAAAGAACAATTTTTTATTATGGGTTTTGATTTTGGAGAATATGAATCTTTCTTTGATAAAAAAAACATGGATAAAGTAAATGAAAGAGTTTTAATGGAAGTGGACAGAATAAAAACTACTTGTAATACAAAAGAAACAAAAATATATGTTGCAGGATCACAATTTGGTGGAAATATAGCATTATTATTTAACTTAATTTACGACAATTATGATGGTGCTCTATGTATGAATATTTTAAAGCCGACAAAAGACATCATGAAAAACATTGATAAAGCTGAGAACAAAAAATTCTATTTTTTTCATTGTGAAAAAAACAAATCAATTAATGCAAACAAACTGGAATCATTGAAAAAGAAATTAACGAAAAAAGGTGCAATTGTAGAAAATATAATCTATAAAAATTCTAAAGATAATTTTTCCTTACCTAAAAAAGCATATTTGGATGCAATTAACAAAATAAAATAATAATAATTATTATTGAATACTTTGAGAAGGATCAATATCTTTTATAAGAGAAATTATAACGCAATTATAAATAAAATTTTCGTTTTTTTCCAACCCTTTACCTATTACAGCCATAGTATTGTTTATTCCATATACATCTTTAAGAACGGAAGCAAAAAAAGAAGCATGCTCTTTGGATAAGGCTATGTTTTCACTTTCTTTTAGTTCTGTATTTCTAAAACCTTCAAGTATAATTATTGTATTTGGTTGTTTCTTTATTTCTTTTGCAATCTCTTGCAACTTGCTTGTCCATTTTTCATCATATTTTAAACCTGTGGTGTCAAAATATTTTGTTGATAGTTTTTTATAGCGTGAAATATTTTCAAAAACTTTTTTATCTATTACATTTATTTCATTTCTTGTAAGAGCAGTTCTTGAATCCAACTCTAAAACCTGAGGAATTACAACTTCATAATTTTTAGCATTTACGGCAATATTAATATCTTTTTTGTCACTTGTAGTATCTCCGTAACATTTTGTTCCGAATGTCATGGATAATATAAATATATTAATAAAAGCAAAAGATAATAATTTTTTTCTCATATCCAAAATTATAGTCTATTAAAAGTTTTTTATCAATTTTATATGTTTTTTTCTTCAAATATTAAAATTTGTTTTGTATAATAAGAAAATTATGAATTCAAAAATTTTAATAGCATTACTTTTTATAAGCTTTATAGTTCCTCAATATTGTTTTGCAAAAACAAGAAAAGAAACGGGTATAAATTATAATAATGTTAGAATTTTAGAAAAAAGAGCACATATAGAAAATCCTGTTTCTGTTATATACAATAAAACCTCGGATAAAGTCATATTTGAAGACACTATAGATAAAAACAAAAAAACAGAAGGTTATTGGATATCAAAATTATCCGAGCCAGATAAAATTATTTTGGATAAGAAACAAATAACTAAATTAAATGAGGATATTTATAATTTGCATCTTGGTATATCAAACATGAAAGAATATCCACAAACAATAAAAAAAGAAAGGCTTGAAAAAACATTTAATCAAACTTTTTCTTATATATCAAAAAAAAATTATTTAAACGAAAACGGTGAACACTTGTTTCCTGATTTTTTTATCACTTTAAAAAATAATCTGGATATTCCTGAACAAGATAATATTGATGTAAAGTTTGCGATAACCACGCATTATAATGATGTAAGATTGTTGCCTACTTCTCAAAAAATAATATCGAGTGTAAACTCTAAAGATTTAGACAGATTACAAGAAGAAAGTATTGATATAGGAACACCGGTAATTGTTCTGAATCAAACAAAAGATAAAGAATGGAGTTATGTTGTAACACCTACGGAAGAAGGTTGGATAAAAACAGAAAACTTAGCTTTTACCGATAGAAATATTTTTAATAAATGGGTGGAAATGAAAAAGCCTGTTGTTGTTACGGACGGGAAAGCAGATATTTTTCTGGATAAAGAAAAAACAAAATTTCTGGAATATGCAAGAATGGGTGCTAAATTTCCTTATATAGGTAAGAAAGGTAAAACAACAATATGTGTAAATCTTCCTGCAACCGATGAAAATGGCAATTTGGTATTAGTAAAGGGCTATTTAAACACTAAAGAATCAAACATAGGGTATTTACCTTACACACAAAGAAATGCATTAATTTTGGCATTTAATCATTTACACTCCCCTTATGGTTGGGGCGGTTCAAACGGAGAACAAGATTGTTCAGGATATTTAGGCCAAATATTTAATTGTTTCGGAATATTATTACCTGAAACTTCTGTTCAAAAAATAAAGTGCGGTGAAGTTATAAAGCTAAACAAGAAAGATGATGACACAATAAAAAACCTTTCAATAATAGACAAAGGTATTCCGGGAATATCGTTTGTTTATTTATCCGGGCATATTATGCTTTATATCGGTAACGATAATTATAAACCTTATGTTATACAATGTATTTGGGGCGTGACATCATTTACGGAAAAGAATGAAAAAACGGTAAGTTATATAAACAGAACTATAGTTTCCGATTTGGAAATAGGTTCAGATGTTGCCGGAAATTCTTTAATAGACAGAGTTTCAAAATTCAATATAATTAAATAAAATTATAAACTAGTAATTAGAAATTATTAAATACAACAATAGTTAATTATGCTCTTGCCAACATGTCGTCGATACTCATATTGATATTTTCATCAATAAAAGTATCTTCAATTTGTAAATTATCCTCAACATTTTCAATTAATACAGGTTCTATTTCTTGAGTCTTGTATGCCATTAATAAAGCTTTCATTAATAATCTTGCTTCATATAATGTTTCTTTTCTGTTAGGCAAATATCCATTAACCGTTTTTATTAACAACGGAAGTCCCTTTTGAAAAACTGTCATTCCATTATAAATAGAAGTTCTTTGACTTATTTCTCTGACAAAGGCATTCATATAATTATCCTTATAAGTTTTTACATCATAATATTTGTATTCATTATCATTTAAAGAAAATATATCCTGAATATTTTCTGCATCTTTATATAAATAAATTTGTGCCAAAGCTTTATAAAACAAAGATTGTCTTGTATCAACTCTTTCTTGTGTATCAAAAGATACATTACTATCAACTACAAACTCTAATACTTTACCAAAATACCCTTCTTTATATTTTCTTATAATATTTGCTTCATATATACCAAATAAAAAGCTATCACTTATTTCTATTCTTGTTTGTCGTGATTCAACAAAATAATCAAACACATAAGGGAAATTTTTTCTCACATAATTGCCTGCGGAAGATTTGCTTTCTCCTCTTAAAATTTCTGCAATTTCTTTTTCCTGCTCATCTGTTAATACTATATTTTGTTGTAACCCATACTCATACGCAAATAGTCTTCTTTCATTCATACCTTTAGATTCTTTAAATAATCGTATTAAATTAGATACAGCCTGTATAACATTTGAATTTTCATTATCTTCCAATCTTTTTGCATAAAGCATATTAACAGGAAGAATCAATTTGCCGATTGAATCATTAAGAACAACTTTTTGAAAAATGGCTTCTAATCTGTTATCTATTATTTGATCTGCAAATTTTTCTTCCCCTAATTCAAGTAAAGGCCTTAATGCATAAGAAACATCTTCAGGATCCTTATCTAATAATCGGTCTCGTTGATTAGATAAACTGAAAACTTTTTGTTCATATTCCTGTTGGTTTTTATATATTGATATTTCATAATTTACATCGGTATTTGCAGATAAATCATGTTCTCCAATAAGAAGTTCTTCTTTGCTTGAAACTGTTCTTGTGATATTTAATTCTTCAAATGAAGATGAATATTTTTCCCAAACTTTATTTGATACTTGTAATGATATATTTAAATTTGGAAGAGTTTCTCTGATAGAAGTTAAATCTTTTATAATTTTCCCTATATCTTCAACGGAACAATCTGCCAAATCAAGCTTTATTCCGTCTAAATTCATATCTTTACAATCTTCTTGTATGGCTCTTACAAAAGTTTTAAAAAACTCATCTATAAATCTGAAAGTGTATTCCAAAACTATTTCTTTGTTTACTTTATGTAATTGCTGAGATAATTTAATTAAATTTTCCTTTACTGTTGTTTCTCTGTTTAGGACATGAACACCTAAATCATTATCTCTTATAACAACAGTAACAAAATCAATATCTGTTCCTTTCAATATTTCTATAAATTCGTTTTCTTCCATTTCATTATTAAAGATATGTTCATCAGAAGCTATTTTTACACCTACATAAGAAGTTTTTTCTTGAGCAAATTGTCCTAAGAAAGATTTTCTTTTTAAAGCTTTGATTATTGTTATTGCTTCGGATATTTCTTTCATATCACTTGCGACATACGGATATTTTAACTGGGAATTTTCCATCCTTGAAACGATATCGGAAGTATCAATAATATCATCATATCCCAACGCTTGTATTAATCCGTTTATTTTATAATCGGAATTTAATACCACCGGAATAAAACTGTTAAACAAATAATTTGTTCTTTGTGCTGATATTTGCGGTAAACCATCGAAAGAAATTATATTGTTTTTATAATCTTTTAAAAAATCCCGAACATAGTTTAATACGCAATCTTGCCAAATAGTGTCCTTGCTTGTTACTCCGACAAGATATACTTTAGAATCTCCTATTGTTAAAGTATATACGGAAACTTTTTTCCCGTCTTGTTCCAAAATAACAGGAGTTCCATATTCTTGTTCATTTAAAAGATTTGCTTTTACAGGAATAACAGCAAAAGAATCAAATCCTAATTTTGATTTTGCCGTTACCGACTCTTTTATTTGTGTAATATCTATAGTTTCTCTTATTTCTTCTTCAACGGAAACCCAATTTCCTTTAGTGAACTTTGGTAATATAGATCTAAAAAATCTGTTCATATTTGTATATAGGTCTATAAAAACTCTTTTTAAATTATCATACACATAAGAAACTTTACCTGTTTTGATTGAAGGATTTTTTAAAAGTTGTGCTTCCATATCCAAATTTTCCATTTCTTTACCTTCAAAAACATACACTGTATTTGCTTTCCATGTAAAACCTGCTTGCGTTAACATACTGTCAAAACTTTCTTTGCCGAAAGTATATGTTGCCATTAATGTTTTTAAATATGCTTGCTCATTATGACCTCTGTTCCCTTCGGGATACATAACAATGGTTAACTTTCCTAACTTTAACACTTCTATCTTTTCAACTTGTTTTGCATCTTGCTTTTTATACCAAATATTAAAAGGATTTATTTCTTCTGTGTTTCCGTAAGTAATATCCACAAAATTGCTTCCTATATCAGGATTTTTTAAATACATTGACAGTTCTGATATTAAATATCCGGGCATAAAAACGATAGAATCTTTTCCGGAGTCACTATACTCTATTGCTTTATCCATAAATTGTTTAAACGGTTCAAATGCAGGCACTCTTTGTTCCGGTGTACCGCCATCGGCATTTTGCGGAGTATAATAAGTGTATTTAACAGATTCCACCGGCCACACAAACACAAATGTTTTATCTTTAAAACTCGGCATATATTGTAATAAAACTGTTCGTAACCAATTACGATCTTTATAAGGATATCTTCTGTATGTTCCATCGGGATTAAGATATAAATGTTTGTTTTCTCTGTTAAAATAGTGTTCTGATTTTACAAAAAGAGAAATAGGAACATATGTGTTTAAAAAAGTTACACCTTCTGTTTGTTGTAGCCAAAAATCGCCAAATTCCATTAAAGGTTTTGAATATCTGTCCTCTATTATAGAAAGATCCATATTAAAAGATCTTCCTTTTAATTTTTTCTTTTCTAAAATTCTCTCTAATTGCTTTATATCTATATTTCCACTCATTGAAGTACAATCGGATATATTTATGTATATTACTTCTTTATCTTTGTATAGCAACTCAGTTCTTTTATTTATATTTTCTTCTCCCGACCAAACACCGAATCTGCCGTAAAAGACTATAATGGGTTTTGTTTCTTTAGAACTCCAATCAGATTCATTTGGTAAAAACAAACTGCCTTTTTTTAACATGGAAACAAGTTCCATTCTTTTCTTTGTTGAAGAAGAGAAATCTGTTCTTAATACTTTATAAACTTTTATAATACCATCTTCCGAAACAATTTCATATTCGCCGTTATCTTCTATTGTTATATCTAGTTCTTCTACGGTAGTCATATCTATATCTTTAACTGTTACAATAGTTTCCTTTCCGGCTTTTATAGAAAACTTATTGTCTTTACCTACAAAAACATTGTTTAAAGTTATTTTGCCTTCTAAACTGATTTGTGAGCCTTCATCAACAACAGTATCAATATATTCAACTTGATCTGCATTTGTTACATTTAAAGTTGCGCCATTATTCGTAAGACCTTTTTTAGGTTGACTTTGATTATGTTCTCTTTTACCTAAAAAAATTCCTCCACCGCCGCCCATAACAGCCAAAACCGGTAAAGCAACAATAATAGTTATGAACCTTGCAAGTTTTTTTAATAATCTTTTCCTTGAAGATTCTGTTTTAGGTTGTTGTTCGTTTAAAGATTTAATTTCTTTTTCTATTTTTGATATATCATCTTTGCTGTGAATTTCACCAACAACATTATCTGAAATATAAAACAATCTTTCTTTACCATTAGATAAAACAGTTATAACAAAAGAATTATCATTTGTTTTTTCTATATTTTTTATTTGTAAGTTTATTTCTAATCCTTTAGCCTTTAAAATATCTGAAAAGTGTTGTTGTATAAGCTTTAATATTTCAGTAACATCTTCTAAGCTTTGTAAATATGTATCCAATTCTTGCAGAAGACTATAATCAAAAAAAGTTCCAATCATAACTTTTACAGGATCTTTCCACTCTGTATTCATTACAGAACTTCGTATAAATTTTTGATAGGTGTTAGATAGAATTGAATATTGTTTTAAATAATCTCTATAGAATTTTTCTTTGCTTTGTTTTGAGTCTGCCAATACTATATTAGGCATAATCACTGCATAATTTATATTTAATTTAGCCATTAAATCTTTTAAACCTTGGCTGTGATAACCTCCGGTTACCATAATATCTACAGGTTGTTTAGTAGACTGTAATATTTCTTCAAAAGATTTTCTGTTGTCATTTTTTACAACAAGATTATTTACAAAATCTGTTTTTGATATTTTCTTTTTTAACATGTTTTCTAAAAAAGTTAAATTTCTTTTTTCATTATTTGAATAGAATTTGTTTACCGTTTTGAACCATTGTTTAATTTTAATTATATCTGTATTTGAAACATAATTTTCCAACAATATACAATACTTATCAAAATTATTTTCTATATATTCATACTCAAAGGATGGTAAAGAGTTTGTAAAAAATTGTAATATCTTTTTTGTATATAAATTTAAAAACACAAGATTTTTTTCAATAATATTTTCCGAACATTCTTCATACAGAGCATCAGTTAAATTTCTTTCTTCTTGAAAAAGGTCAACTATATTTATTGAATTTTTTTGTCTCAAACAATTTGAAAATTTTATAAATTCACTATATTTTTTTTCTAAGTTATTGTTTAATACAAAGTTTAAAAGCTCATTGTAGTATTGATTTGGATAATTCGGAAACAATTTTTGCAACTTAGAATATTTTTCATAGGATAAACTTTCTTTAAGTTCTTTATTAATTTGAGCTAATTCTTTTTCTGTTTTTTTATAATTTAAAGATTTAAAATTCTTTTCCGTTTGTAAGAATTCCGAGATGGCAGTATAATCAAAAGAAATATTTTTGTTTTTTAAAAGTTTAAATAAATATGAATAATATTCAGCTTGAGAAATGTTTTTGTTGTTATAATCATTAATCAAACTATCAACAAAAGCAAGTTTGAAATTGTATGTGTTTTTAGTTGCATCTTGCAGCATGTTTGATATATTATTCATTTCTTTTTGTATGTTAATTCTATCTTCATACATTTGTTCCAAAAGAATAAAGTTTTCTTTATATATTTTTTCTTCTTCCAAACCTTTAAATCTAATACTGCCTTTTTGATTAAAAAGTCCAAAATATTCCGCGCCGGTAATTTTACTGTCTTGTAAAAGTTTAGTTGCAACATCTTTTTTGAGCTTTTCATCTTTAATTGAATTTAACCACCCGAAATTTAAATTACCGATAGCACCTTCGAAATAAATATTTTGAACATTGTAGTTGTTAACAAGATAATCTAATATTGAAATTATATTTTTTTGCGTATATTCATCGGAGTGTAAATCTTGAATATTGATAATAGTTCTATCACCTAAAACATACATATCCTGAACAACTTTTCCAATATCAACTGGTAATAAAGGTCGTTTTGCGATGCTGACATCCTCTATATAAGGAATTGTGTTTGCCGGAACAACGGCACAAAAAATGTCCGTTGCAATCAAATTACAAAAACATAGGGTAACAAGTATGCTTATTATCTTTTTCATCACTGAGTTTCCAAAATGCATAATATATATAATAATTATATTATAGTTTAATATGTTTTTTGTTAAGTTTCAAGTGTGAAAATTGAATCTTGTATAGTATTATTAATTTTTAACTAAAAAATTTGTATAATAAAAAGAATATAATTTGTTTAATAAAACAAGAATTGTTGAGGTAAATAAAAATGATGGTTTCAACTGTTAGCAATAAAAAAGGTTTGCCGGAAGGTTTATGGACGAAATGCAAGAAATGCGAACAGATAATTTTTCAAAAAGATTTTGAAGAAAATTTTATGGTATGCCCGAAATGCGGATATTATGTAAGATTGAATTCAAAAGAAAGAATAAAATATTTAACGGATAAAGATTCTTTTAAAGAAATAAATGATAATTTAAAACCTGTGGATGTTATAGGTTTCCCCGGATATAAAACAAAAAAAGATTCTTATAAAATAAAAGATGCTATTTGTACCGGTGAAGCAAAAATGGGTGGATATCCTGTAGCTATAGGAGTAATGGATTTTGAATATATGGGCGGTAGTATGGGTTCTGTAGTAGGTGAAAAGATTGTTCGCCTTATAGAAAAAGCAATTGAGAAAAAAATGCCTGTAATTATTGTGGCTGCTTCAGGTGGAGCAAGAATGCAAGAAGGTATTATTTCATTAATGCAAATGGCAAAAACATCTGCAGCACTTGCAAAGTTAGGACAAAAAAGATTACCGTTTATTTCTGTATTAACAGACCCTACAACAGGCGGCGTAGCAGCCTCTTTTGCAATGCTTGGAGATGTTATAATAGCAGAACCTAATGCTTTAATAGGTTTTGCCGGACCTAGAGTTATAGAACAAACAATAAGACAACAATTACCTAAAGGATTTCAGTTATCTGAATTTTTGTTAAAACATGGTATGGTTGATATGGTTGTTGAAAGAAAAAATTTAAAAGATACTATAATAAAAATAATAAAGTTCTTTGTATTTAAAACAAAATGATTTCCGTTGAATCAGGAAAAGAATATAAAACTATGTTGCTTGGTTTGGATAGAATAAAAAATTTTTTATCTAATCTTAACATAGATTATAATAAACTTAAATATATTCATATTGCCGGAACAAACGGTAAAGGTTCAACGGCAAAAATAATTTCTGAAATTTTAATAAGTTCGGGCTATAAAACAGGTTTATATACTTCTCCCCATCTTATTAAAATAAACGAAAGAATACAGATAAATTCATTACCTATAACAGACAGACAATTAAACAACTTAGATAAAAAATATGCCGATGTTTCAAAAAAATATAAACTTACATACTTTGAATATATTACAGCACTTGCTTTTATATATTTTGTTAAAAATAAAGTTGATATTGTCGTTTTGGAAACAGGACTTGGCGGCAGGTTTGATGCAACAAATATAGTAACACCGTTGGTATCTGTTATTACAAGTATAGATTTTGATCATACGGAAATATTAGGCAATACAATAAAAAAAATAGCATTTGAAAAAGCCGGTATAATAAAAGAGAATGTTCCTGTAGTATGCGGAAATATACAAAAAGCGGCCGTTACTGAAATAAAGAAAGTTGCTAAAGAAAAAAAATCTAAAATTTATATCTTTAATGAAGATTTTAAAGCTAAACATATAAGTTATAACTGGAAGAAATTTACACAGAAAATAAACTATTGCGGATTAAATAAAAAGTTGGCATTGACTTTTAGTTTACTCGGTAATTCTCAAGTATATAATTTGGCGATAGTTTTATGTGTTTGTGAAATATTGAAAAAAAATTTAAATAAAATAAAAGTTAATATCGTAAAAAGTACTTGTGAAAAGATAAAGTGGATTGCACGATTTGATTACAGAAAGGTTAGAATAAACAGTAAAAAATGTTCTTTTATAATAGACGGAGCTCATAATATTCAAGCTATAGAAAATTTTTTAAGTTTATACAAAGAGTCTCCTTTTTATAAAGAGGAAACTAAATTACTTTTTGCTATTATGCAAGAGAAAGATTTTAAAACAGTTATTAAAAAAGTGGCAAATTTTTTTTCTAATGTATATTTGTTAAAAGTTGATAATTCAAGAGCCATAAATATAAATGTTTTAAAAAAAGAATTTTCGAAATATATCAATTCAAAAAACATTTATACTTATGATAATGAAAAACTATTTTTTAATAATATAAAGAACAATGATGTTTATATGTGTATAGGTTCGTTTTATTTAGCAGGAACAATATTAAATTTTATAGAGGAAACAAATGGCTAACTATTATCTCGGTGTTGATATGGGTGGAACATTAATAAAAATAGCAATAGTTGATGATAAAGCTAATGTTATAGAGGAAGCAGTTGTAAATACTGATATAAATGCAAATCCGAAATCGGTTATAGAAAACATAACAGAAGTTTTTAAAAAATTTAAACATTACAACAGAGTAAAAACTATTGGTATAGGTATTGCCGGAGATATAGATTTTAGACAAGGTATTGTAAGAATGTCCCCTAACTTGCCAAAATGGAATAAAGTTCAATTAAAAAGAGATATTGAAAAAATAACGGGCAAAATAGTTTATGTTGATAATGATGCTAATACGGCAGCAATTGGTGCTTATTGGCTTGATATTAAAGCTAAAGCAGATAATATGATTTGCGTTACATTAGGAACGGGTGTCGGCGGTGGAATAATAATAAACAAAAAGCTTTTCAGAGGCAATAACGGAACAGCCGGAGAAATAGGACATATTACCGTAGAACCTGACGGCAGAAAATGTAATTGCGGAAATTATGGTTGTGCAGAAACATATATCGGTGTAAGACATATTGTAAAAGAAACAATAGATTTACTTAAAACAACAAAATCAAAACACATATTAAGATTAGCAAATAACGATATAGAACAAATAACTCCGAAACTTCTGTCACAAGCTGCTGAAAAAGGTGATTTAGTAGCAAAAAAAGTTTGGAAAGGTGCAGGAGAAAAGTTAGGAATATTGTTATCCGACATTATAGACTTTTTTAATCCGGATTGTATTGTTTTATGCGGCGGTATAAGTAATGCCGGAGACTTAATTATCAAGCCAGCTAAAGAACAAATAAAAAAGAGAGCATTTAAAACGTCTGCCAAGGCTTGTAAAATAGTTGTATCAAAATACACAAGTAAACTTGGTGTCGTAGGTGCGGCAATGCTTGTAAAAAACTAAAAAATGTTTCATAAAAGAATAATCTTCTTATTATCAATATTAATTTTATCTTTTATATTTACTTCAAGTTTGTTTGCTGCTTATGAGGTTAATATAAAAGCAGATTCTTTAACATACCAACAGGATGATGAAATTATTAATGCTTCCGGAAATGTAGAACTTGAATGGACAGGTAAAATAATAAAAGCAGACAATATTGAAATGCATATAAAAAATCAACATCTTCAAGCCGAAGGTAATGTGGAAATATCCGAAGAGAAAAGCCTTTTGCTTTCAGATAAAATTCAATATGATATGGCTAAAGAACATGGCGATTTGGAAAACACTTTCGGAACATCGTCATCAATTTTTTTTAAAGCTGAAAAAATGATAAAAGTATCTTCTGATACATATGAAATAGAAAATGTAAAACTGTCAAATTGCGATTTGGATAATCCCCACCACTATGCTTTTGCAAAAAAAGGTATTTTTATTGTTGATAAAAAAATAACTATATATAAAGCAACTTATTATGTAGGAAAAGTTCCGATGTTTTATTTTCCAAAGTATACAAGAAATTTTGGCGGTTCCGACAGTAAATTCAGTTATGAAATAGAACCGGGATACACTAACGACGGCGGCATATCGGCAAAAGCTAAATTAAAATATAAGTTTACCGATAAATTTAATTCCGCTCTTTTGTTGGATTATTTAGGAACAAGAGGTGAAGGTATAGGACTTGAAACAAATTACTACGACAGAGATAACATTAAAGCAACTTTATATGCTTACGGAACGCAAGACAGAAAAGAAGATATGCAAAGATGGACTATAAGACCTTCGTATTGGCAAAGAATAAACAAGTTATGGACAATTCAATCTCATGCTGAATTTGTTAGTGATTCTTACTTTAATAACAGGTATTCCATGGATGATTGGAACAGAGTCTTAAATAAAAGAAGATCTTATGCTGCAATTACAAGACAAAGCAGTAAGTCTAATTTTAGAGTAATGTCTGAATTATATCAAATATACAATCCTATAACGGATAAAATTCAAAACGGCTCTTATTTGATATTACCTCAAGTTTACTATTCACTATATCCTACAAGAACTTTAGGTGCATTAAGCAGTTTTACTTTTAATTTCGAAAACAAAACAAATTATGAATATTTTTTTGATGGTGAAGAACATGATTACAGACGAATAGGTGCGACGGCTGATTATAACATAACAAAAGATTATAGAGTAACTAAAAAAATGACCGTTAAACCTACTTTGGGAATAAAAGAAACTTTTTATGACAGTATTAATCCTGAAGACGATGAAAAGAACCTTACTACAAGATATTACGGCTCTTTAAATACAAGATACAGACTTACATGGTGGATGGATTGGAACGTATCTTATGAAGCACAATTGAGATCTGAAATTAACAGATTAAGTATAGATACAGATTCTTTTGATAAGGGTATAGAAAAGCATGCAATAATGTTTAATAATTACATCTATACCAACTCTAATTTGATTATACGAAACGTTACCGGATATGATCTTAGAAACTTGGAAGATTTAGGATATGTTGATTGGTATCCTTTAGTTACGGAATTAACTTATGTTCCGACATCAAAAGTTACATTATATTTAAAACAAACTCAAGATTTACATCCTTTTAAATTTAATTCTGTTCAGTTTGATTCAATGTTTGGTAAACTTGAAAGATTTTATTTTAAATTTTCAGCATTTTATTACGAAATAAGACCGGATGAAGTAGATTTGGTTTCAGGTATAGGTTTTTGGTTAAATTCGAAATGGAGACTTGATTATCTTATAAGAATAACATGTAATTATGAAGACGATATTGAATGGTCTAAAAGAGATCAGGAATTAAAAATATACAGAGATTTACATTGTTTCAATTTAGGTGCAAGTTTCAGACTCAGAGAAGAATATTTTGAGTTTTATTTAAAGTTTGAAATGAAATCTAATGTTCCCACACTAAAAAAGAAAGACGGAACAAAAGAAATTGATGAAGAATTTTATCCATGGAGATAAATCTTCTTTAATATTTAGCGAAACGGATTTATCTTTTAAATTCTAACTTCGTATTTGTTTCAATCAAGTACCAACCCGCTATCACTTTCTTTTATGTATGCTTTATTCACCAAATACTTCGTTATAATTTAAAATATTGAAATCCTTTGAAAGTCAACAACGGCAACGGCGAGATTCCTCATTAAGTGCGGGATGACACGATGGTGTCGTTAGAGAACTTAAGATTTTGAGTTAGTATGAAGAAATTCAGAAATGAAGTGTATATGGATCCCGTAAGGACATACTCGATTTCCTGAGTTTCAATATTATAACCAAAATATTAAGGTCACTGTAAATTTATTTTTTGAAAGTAAATCTGTTTGTATTTATATGACAAATCGCCATTGCCAATGCATCAGCTGCATCGTCGGGTTTAGGTATTTCTTTTAATCCTAACATAGTTTTTACCATATGTTGCATTTGATATTTGTTTGCAAGTCCGTAACCGGTTAAAGCCATTTTTATTGTTCTCGGATTATATTCAAACAAAGGAAGGTCTTTTGTTACTACCGCAGAAATTAAAGCACCTCTTGCTTGACCGATAGTTGCTATAATTTTAGAACCTTTTAAGAAAAATATATCTTCCATAGCAACAACTTCAGGTTTATATGTATCTACGATTTTTTGTGTTTCTTTGAAAATAAATTTTAGTCTGTCTGCCAAAGAGTCTTTCGGGTATGTTTTCATACAACCGTAAGCTAAACAGGTAAGTTTATCGGTTTGTCCTTTATATACAACACCCCAGCCGGGCATTGCCAAGCCGGGGTCTATTCCTAATACTATCATTATGCTCCGTATTTTTCCATATCTTCTTTAGATATATCAAAATTTGAATAAACATCTTTTACATCGTCATGTTCTTCCAATTCATCCAATAATTTTAACATATGTTCGGCATTATCTCCTTCAAGTTTAACATATGTTTGAGGTATCATCGTTATTTCCGATTCTGCAACAGGTATATTTTTAGCTTTTATTGCATCCAAAACGGAATTAAAATCGTTTGTTGTTGTATATATTTCGTAACAATCATCTTCTGCAACAAAATCTTCTGCACCGGCATCTAAAGCTATTGTCATAATAGTATCTTCATCACCTGCTGATTTATCTATAGAAATAAAACCTTTTTTCGAAAACATCCAACCTACACAACCTGATTCTCCCATACTTCCGGAATGCTTTGAAAATATTTTCCTTATTTCCGAAGCTGTTCTATTCTTATTATCAGTGGTTGTTTCCACTATCAAAGCGACACCTGCAGGGCCATAACCTTCGTATGTGTTTTCTTCGTAAACAGCACCTGGAAGTTCTCCTGTTCCTCTTTGAATTGCTTTTTTTATGTTGTCTTGAGGCATATTTGCTTCTCTTGCATCGTCAACAGCTTTTCTTAATCTGGCATTGTTTTCTATTACTCCGCCGCCTTCCTTAGCAGCAACAACAATTTCTCTGATTATCTTTGTAAAAATTTTACCTCTTTTTGCATCAGTAGCTGCTTTTTTGTGCTTAATACTTGCCCACTTATTATGACCTGACATAACGAAACCTCTCTAATATTTAATATTTTACTTTAAAAATTTGAATACCTTTACTACTAAAAGCTCTTCTCATAGTTTTTTTACCGTTAACATAAGTATCAATATATAACGGAATTTCAGAATTATTGTTACTATATATTTTTGTATCACCATTTAATTTATTGTTTTTATATTTTTCAATTTTATTTATACAACCATCTTCATAGTATATCATAGAATCACCTTCTAATTTATCTTGAGAATAATTGTATTGAGCTTTAAGTGTTCCGTTGGAAAAATACTCTTTAGAAAATCCTTCTTTTAAACCATTGTAATATTCGATTTCTTTTTTAGGTGTACCGGTAACATAAAACTCTTTGTAAAGACCATCTAATTTTCCATCTATATAATTTGCAGAAGAAAGTAATGTTTCTGCCATAGAATATTTTTTTAAAATTCCGTTTAAAAGACCATTTTTATAATTTGCTTCTTGTTTTTTATTTCCATTTTCATAATATTCAAAAACTTTTCCTTCTAAAAGACCATTCTTATAATTTTTTACGGTCGCAACAGTTGTTCCATCTGAGTAAAAAGTTTTGTTTACACCTTCAAGTTTTCCGGCATTATAATTGTTTTCTGCTACAAGTTTACCTTCAATATTGTACTCTTTTATTAATCCGTTAGGAATTTCACCTTTAACAGAAACAACTTCCCCTTTTTCATTCAAAGTTTCGGTTGCTATTACCTTACCTTTAAAAACATATTGGTATTCGGTAGGCTTACCATCGGAAGAGGCTGACACTTTCTTTTCTGTAAACAAAATATCTTTTACTGCAATTTGGTCCCCGTTTTCGGTTGCTTCCAAAGAAGAAATTTTTCCATTTTTTGATGAACAAGAACAAACAAAAAAACTACAAAAAGTTAATGTAGTCAAGAATAACAAAATATTTTTCAATATTTTACTCCCTTACTTTTCCTTTTTAGTTTATTGTGTTCCAAAACTTTTAATGCCATAATGGCTTTTTGCAACTCTCTTTCTGCCATTTCGGAATTAACATTCTCTTTTTTCTTTTTTTGTTCATCTGCATATTGTTTAGCTTTTTGTATTAAATCATCGTCAATATCTTCACTTCTTACTGCAAAATCGGCAACAACACTTACCATATTGTCCGATACTTCCAAAAAACCGCCCGATACGGCAATACTTTTCTTTTCACCTGTTTCCGGTTCTATTTCAATATCACCTTCAGCAAGTGCAGTTACTAAAGCAGTATGGCCTGCAAGTATCGTAATTAAACCGGATGTTGTAGGAAATGTTGCTTGTTTTACATTTCCGCTAAAAGTACTTCCTTCCGGTGATAAAATATCTAATTTATAAACATTAGCCATTATTTATTAGCCCTTTTTACAACTTCTTCTATTGTTCCTGCCATATAGAAATGTTGTTCTGAAATATCATCATATTTTCCTTCAATAATTTCTTTAAAACCTTTTACAGTATCTTCTATTTTAACATATTTTCCTTCAAGACCGGTAAATGTTTCAGCAACAAACATAGGTTGTGTTAAGAATTTTTGTATTTTTCTTGCTCTTGCTACGGTTAACTTATCTTCATCTGATAATTCATCCATACCCAAAATAGCAATGATATCTTGTAAATCTTTATATTTCTGTAATATCTTTTTAACACTCATTGCAACTTCATAATGATCTTTACCTACTGTATTAGGATCAAGAAGTCTTGATGAAGATGTTAACGGATTAACTGCCGGATAAAGACCTTGTTCTACTATTGCTCTATCCAAAGTAATTGTTGCATCCAAATGAGAGAATATTGTTACAGGTGCAGGATCTGTATAATCATCTGCAGGAACATATATAGCCTGAACGGATGTTACAGAACCTTTATTTGTAGATGCAATTCTTTCTTGTAACTCACCCATATCTTGTGCCAAGTTAGGTTGATAACCTACGGCAGATGACATTCTACCGAGAAGTGCCGAAACCTCACTACCTGCCTGAGCAAATCTGTATATGTTATCTATAAACAAAAGCACATCTTCGTTTTTTTGATCTCTGAAATATTCTGCCATTGTAAGACCGGTTAAAGCAACTCTCATTCTGCTTCCCGGTGGTTCGTTCATTTGTCCGAACACGAGAACGGTTTTATCCAAAACATTGGATTCTTTCATTT